>Ga0213866_10001716_pt1 | contig 16057 bp, 19 predicted proteins | sample PICome_11_FD_160079 | JGI IMG/M metagenome (GOLD analysis project Ga0213866, IMG submission 160079) | Coastal seawater microbial communities near Pivers Island, North Carolina, United States - PICO284 | ecosystem: Environmental > Aquatic > Marine > Coastal | place: USA: North Carolina...
AAAAAATTAGAAATTAATTTAAGATTTTTTTAAATAAAGTAGGAATAGGGATTTGATCAATTTCACCTTTTTTTAACCAAACAATATCAAGATCATCAATAATTACTTTGGAAAAAATTTTGTACACATTTATTTTAAATTTATATTTAGTAATTGAATATTCAAAGCTAACCTTTAATTCTTTTTTATTTTTTTTATATTTGCTGATTAATTCAATATCTAGGCTAGAGGGTAAGTTAATAAAATTTTTATAAAATTGAAACTTAGGTTTTTTAATAAAGCAAACTTTATTTTTAGTTTCGATCAAATAGAAATTTATATTTTTTGATACAACATTCTTTTTTAATAAAGGATTAAAACTTTGATAGGCAGATTTACAATAACTTTGGAAAATACAATCCTTACATTGAGGAAAACTCTTTTTACAAATTGATGAACTATAGTCCATCATTGATTCAGCAAACTTTCTAAAATTTCTTTTTTTGAAAGTAATTTCTTTCAAAATATCTGATAGCTGCAGATTAGTAACACTTTTATTTATTAATCTGGAAATTAATCTCTTAATATTCACATCTATTGGAAAAGCTCGTTTATTATAGCCAATGGCAATGATAGCATTAGCAGTATACTCGCCTATTCCTGGTAAATTTAGTAATTCATTTTTATCCTTAGGTAAGATTCCTTTAAAATTTTTATTAATAATTGATACGGATTTATAAAAATTGATTGCTCTATTATAGTATCCAAGTCCAGACCAGCATTTTAGAAAGTCATCAATCTTTTTAGATTTGAATGACTGAAAATCGGGAAACTCCCTTAAGATAGTGGGGAGTTTGTTTTGAACAGTTGAGACAGTAGTCTGTTGAAGCATAACTTCAGTCAAATAGGTTAAATAAATCTCTCTATTATCCCTCCAATACAAGTTTCTTTGATTCTTTTTAAACCAAGATAAGATAGTTTCATAAAATTTATTATCATGAAGAAGATTGCTAAACTGAACGATGTTGCTTTTCATTTAATAAACAAGGTAAATAAAAAAAAATTAAAGATAAATACTCTTCTTATAAAAAATTGGGAAAAAATATTTGGGAAGAATCACAACAAAGTTAAAATCAAAAAAATTACTCTTTTGAACAAAGACGCCTTACTGAATTTCGAATTTTCTATCGATTCTAGTATTTCCTTTGAATTGCACACACAAATAGAAATTATCAAATTAAAATGTGAGGAGCTTATAGGTCAAAAAGTAAATAAAATCCTTTTCTTTCATGACCTTATAGAAAATTTTAATGAAAATAAATTTATCGACAATCTAGATAAGAAGATGTCATTAAAAGATGTTAATTATCAAAAATTTAATGATATAAAAGATAAAGAAGTGAGAGAAATTTTTATTAACATGAGAAAAAAAATTGATAGCGATGCTTAAACTCATACTCATACCTTTCTTCTTAATTATTAGTAGTTTTTCACAAGCTAAAGAATATGAATATCAACAGTTTTTAACTGATAATGAAATTACTCCTTTAGTAAAATCAGATGCTGATAAGACTGTAGACGTAATTGAATTTTCTTCTTTTAGCTGCTCCCATTGCGCGGCTTTTCATAACGAAACATTAAATGAAATTAAAGAAAGTGATGTTTATAAAAATATAAACTACTACATTGTTGACTATCCTCTCAATCAAGCAGCTTTTTACGCATCAATAATTGCAAATTGTAATTCTGATATCAAGCCCTCTTATATCGACTCTGTTTATGAAAATTATAATGTATGGACTAAATCAGAGACGGGCGAAGAAATCATTGAGCTTTTGAATAACTATGGATTACAATTAGGATTAGAAGATGAGCAATTGCAATCTTGTTTAAATAACGAGAGTTTACAAAATAATATTTTATCATTACAAGTCGCTGCACAAAGCAACTTTGGAGTTCAAAGTACACCAACATTTTTGATTGATGGTGAAAAATTAGAAGGTAACAGACCTGCTTCTGAGTTTATAAAAGCAATAAAAAAGAAACTTAAAAATAAATAATTTGTTATCCTTAGATAAATTATCAATTAAAGGTTTTAAATCTTTTGTTGAGCCGACCGAATTTGAAATTAAATCTGGTCTTACAGGCATTGTAGGTCCAAATGGTTGTGGCAAATCTAATATCGTTGAAGCAATTCGATTTGGACTTGGTGAAGTATCTGCAAAGCAACTTCGTGGTAAAGAAATAGATGACCTCATATTCAATGGAACTGACAATAGGCCATCATGGAATTTGGCAGAGGTAGGTCTTTTTGTAAATATAGATGGAACAGATTTAGAAAACAAATTTGAATCAAAATCTTTAGAAATTGCTCGTAAAATTTGGCGAGGAGAGGGAACCAATTCTTATATTAATGGCAAAGAAGTTAGGCTCAAGGATATCCAATTGCTTTTTGCTGACGCTTCTACCTCTGCGAGATCCACATCAATAGTCAGTCAAGGTAGAATTGGAGCCATTACTCAAGCTAAACCAGAAGATAGAAAAATGGTATTAGAGGAAGCCGCTGGAATTTTAGGACTACAATCTCGAAGGCATGACTCTGAATTACGTTTAAAAGCAGCTACCAATAATCTACTCCGAGTTGAAGATGTAATTCAAACATATGAAGAGCAGCTGGCTATTTTAAAAAAACAATCAAAAGAAGCAGAAAGATTCAGAAGTATTTCCACACTTATCAAAAATGCAGAAGCCTCTGTTTTTTATGTCAAAAGAAATCAAATTCAGGCCACTCTTCAAAACCTAGAGGATGAAAAGAATAAAATTAAAATCAAATTAGCTGATTATCAAGGAGATGTATCATCACAAGATCAAGCCTTTGAGGATTTAAAAGTTAAAATCCCACCAATGCGCGAGAAGTCATACTCTCTTAATAGTGAATTGGACAGACTTAATATGACAGTTGAAAACTTAAAACAAGAAGAATTGCGTTTTGAAGAACATAAAACTAACCTTGAGCATCGAGTCAAACAACTACAAAAAGATCTAGAGGTTGAAAATAAACAAAACAATGACACCAAGTCGAAAATTCAAGAAATTACTGATGAAATAAATGATTTAAGCTCTACAGACTTTGATAGCAATCCTGAAAAAACTATAGGCAAAACAGACAGAAGTCTTTTAAATAATATTTCTTTTGAAAAAGAATATGAAAATTCCGTAGCAGCAATTTTTGGTAAAGAATTATTAGCCTCGCTCGACAAGGATGAAGTTTTTTACTGGTCAGAAAATATAGATCAAGAAATTAGCGCTTCATTTGATTTTCCCTGCAAAGTAGCTTCAAAAATAATTAAAGCCCCTAATAGAATAACTAATAAACTTAACAATGTTGCTATCATTGAAGACTCATCAAAAGGTAATGAATTTCATAAGCATTTAAAACCAGGACAAGCAATTGTAGATAAGGAAGGCAATTTATGGAGGTGGGATGGTTTATTCGTCTCCAGTTCTTATGAGTCAAATATCTCGTCAATTCTATCAGAATTAAAAGAAAAAAGGCTTAATGATTTAAAAAAACAAATTAAAGAATGGGAAAGAATTAGCGAAATAACAGTTCAAAAAATTAATGATTTAAATGAAAGAATAAAGACAGCCACAGAAGAGCTAGACATATCTCAAAATAATCCAGGAGATATTGATAGTAAAAGACAATTTTTATTAAACAAAATCAAAGAACTAGAAGAAGAAAAGAAATTATTTGATAATGAGTTACAAGAAAAAGAAAACCTATTGGATCAACTCTCCAAGGAGCTAAGGAATAAAGAGCAAAACTTTTCTGTTGTTAAAGAAGACCTGATTAGAAAAGAGTCTGAGATATCAAATTTTAACAATAATCTTCAACAACTTGCTAACTCTTGTCGTGAAAAAATAAATGTCGATTTACTTAATTTAGAAAATGAAATTGAAAAATTAAAAAAAGATGAAGATTTAGAAACTGCAGAAAAAAGAGTAATGAGGTTAGTGACAGAAAGAGAAAGAATTGGAGCTGTAAACTTATTGGCAGAAGATGAGTACACCAAACTTAGAGAAAAAGTGAATGATACAATTAAAGATAAAAATGAAATACAAGAGTCTATAGAAAAGTTACATGATGCAATTAATAAAATTAATAAAGAAGGGGTTTTACGATTACGAGATGCTTTTCAAATAGTAAATGAAAATTTTGAGAGATTATTTACTAAATTATTTGGTGGTGGCAAAGCACATCTAAAATTAATTCAAGATGATGAAGATCCCTTAAATTCAGGTTTAGAAATTTTTGCAAGTCCACCGGGGAAAAAAATGCAAAATATTACTCTTCTATCTGGTGGTGAGCAGGCATTAACAGCAATTTCATTATTGTTTGCTGTTTTTATAGCCAATCCATCTCCCTTTTGTATTTTGGATGAGGTGGACGCTCCTTTAGATGACAATAATGTAGATCGCTTCTGCAGTATGGTTGAGGAAATATCAGAAAAAGTTCAAACCAAATTTATTATTATTACTCACAATAGAATGACCATGTCTAGAGTGGATAGGCTTTATGGGGTTACTATGCCTGAGGAAGGCATCTCCCAAATAGTATCTGTTGAATTAGAAGAAGCAGTAAAATATGCAGAATGACAATAATGAGAATGAAAAAAAATCAGACCTTAAAGGCCTTAGTTTTGCTTATCGAATCTCCTCAGAACTAGTTGCTACACTAATTGTTTCTGTCTTTTTAGGTCTTACTATAGATAAGTTCCTGGATACCAAACCGATAGCACTAATTACACTGATAATACTGGGTTTTTTCGCTGGCTTGCTTAATATTTACAGGCTTATACGTCGCATAGAAAATTCCAAATAAATTTGTTTTATTAGCGCATGGCTAAAGGCGAAAGTCCTCTAAAACAATTTGAAATCAAACCTTTAATGGACCTAGAGTTATTCGGGTATGATATTTCTTTTACAAACTCTTCTTTATGGATGACTATAACAACCGTCTTTATTATTATTTTTTTTACGGTCCCATTCCTTAAGTCAAGAAAAACTAACTCTGTTGAAGACTTATACCCCTCACGCATGCAAGTAGCAGCAGAGATGGGATTTAGTTTTATTAATAATCTTATTGTGGACACAGCCGGCAAAGAGGGCAGAAAATACTTCCCCTTAGTATTCTCATTGTTCATGTTTATTTTGTTTGGAAACTTATTTGGAATGATCCCCTACAGTTTTACCTTCACTAGCCATATAATTGTTACTTTTGGTTTAGCGCTTGGTGTATTTTTATTTGTTACAATATTGGGTTTTGTTAAACATGGTTTAAAATTTTTTAGTTTTTTTGTAATCCCTGGGCTACCAATTTATATGTTGCCACTCCTAATCCCAATAGAAGTGATTTCATATCTTTCTCGACCTATTAGCCTTGCTGTTCGACTATTTGCCAATATGCTTGCAGGACACACTCTTCTGAAAGTTTTTGCTGGTTTTGTTTCTGCTTTAGGTTTTTTTGGAATTTTGCCGTTAGTATTTATCGTTGCCTTAACTGGACTTGAAATACTAATAGCTTTTTTGCAAGCTTATGTTTTTGCAATATTAACATGCTTGTATATTAACGACGCTTTACACTTACACTAGGTGAACATAAGGAGGTAAATATGGAACTAGTTGAAGCTTTTAAATACTTAGGTGCTGGATTAGCAGTGATCGGTGTGATCGGTGCGGGTCTTGGTATCGGAAATATCTTTGCTGCATTTATTACAGCTGTGGGAAGAAACCCTGCTGCAAAAAATGAAGTTTTTACAATGACAATGCTTGGGTTTGCTCTTGTTGAAGCGATTGCGCTTTTTGCGCTTGTTATTGCATTAGTGATTTTATTCTCCTAAATAGAAATAGATAAAATCACTTAATGCCTCAACTAGAACAAATAGAGTTCTTTATATCTCAGCTTTTTTGGCTGGGCGTTTTTTTTGTCATCCTCTTTGTAGTGTTGACATATATTACGCTACCTAAAATTAGAGCTTTTTTGAATAAGAGAGATGAGTTTGTTCAATCTCACATCTCAAAACAAGATGAATTAATCAAAAAGGCTGAGGAACTTATAGAGAACTATGAACTCAAACTTAATGAGGCAAAAAATCAAGCTAGCCAAATTATTGCTGAGGCGAAAGAAAGTGCTCTAAAGGAAAGCGAAAAATTAATTAAAGCTACTGAGGACAAAATTCAGCAAGAAATTAAAAATACTGAGGAGAAAATAAGCAAAGAAAAAAATCTGGCTATCGCAGAACTTAATGACCAATTAAAAGACTCTGCTTCTACTTTTCTATCTAAAATAACAAGCTTTGATAAAGGGAATATAAAGATATAGACATGTTTGAAGATCCAAAATTCTGGCTTTTAGTCTCATTTATACTCTTTGTAATCTTAATGATTAAACCCTTTAAGAGCATGTTAATTGGAGGTCTAGATCAAAAAATTGAAGAGATAAAATCTAATATTAATTCTTCTCTTCAGTCGTTTTCAGATGCTGAAGCTAAACTTAAAGAAGCTCAAAAACAAACTGAGGATCTAGACAACAAGATACAAGAATTATTAACCTCTGCTAAATCTCAAGCAGAAACCATATCTAAAAATATTGTTGGCAAAACAGCTCAGACTATATCTTCTAAAGAAAAAAGTTCATTGGAGCGAATTAAACAAATAGAAACTTCTGCTATCCAATCAATTAAAAATCAAGCATCTATCGAGCTTAATAGCATAATTACTAACTACTTAGTAAATTTATCCATTGCTGATAAAAATAAAGTACTAGGAAAAAGCGTTAGTGATTTTAAATCAATCAATTAATAGCTATAAAGCTCTTAATACCATTTTCATATAAATTTTTCGCAATAATAATCTTATCATTAAAATTTGACACTTCTTTATATAACTCAGGCATTTCATCTTCAGAAATATTTATTGCAATATCTTTAAAAAAAGACTCTTCATAAATCTTGATGTCTTCTTTTTTATTGGTAATAAATACAATAAATTCAATCTTTTCTGTTTTTGAATTTGGGATTTTGTACAAAGTTTCAATAGAATAATTATACTCTATTACCACCTCAGTAGAGTCAGGTTCAGGCAGGTAACAGTTCACAGAATAGCCTTTATTCAATGTCATCGTCACTTGATCGTTAGAAATCTTTGATGCTGGCGCTAGAATTAAAGTTTGAGGACAATCAATAAATGAATATTTAGATTTATTGTTCAAGGGATTTTTAATGCTACATGCATTAAAAAAAAGAAAAGAAGACATTATTAATATAAATAATTTTAACATTATGATAGATGATATTATTAAAATACTATGAAATCACGAATTCTTTTTAATAATTTATTAAAATGGCAGTTTATACAAAAATAACAGAACAAGATATTGGACATCTCTTTCAAGAGTACGATGGGATTGAGCAACTAAATGGTATTACGGAAGGGGTTGAAAATACAAACTATTTAGTCGAAACCAATAATCAGAAAAAATTTATTTTTACTATCTTTGAAAAAAGAACTAACGAAACTGATCTACCCTTTTTTCATAAAGCCATGAATGAATTCAATCAAAATGGTATTACATGTCCTACTCCAATTATTATAAATAAAAATGATATTTTTAAGATCAAAAAAAAACCATGTGCAATCTATTCATTTATCGAAGGTAGACAAATCACAACCCTAAATAAAGAGGCACTAATCTCTTTATCGAAAAATATTTCTGTAATTCATAATATCGGATCGCAATCAAATCTATTCAGAGAAAATAATATGCTCTTAACTAGTTGGAAGTTTATTATTAATAAATTTAAAAATTATGATGGTAAAAATAAAATTGAGTTTGCTCATATTAACAATTTAATTCCTTCTCTAGAAAATCAATTTCCCAAAAATTTGAAAAAATCACTGATACATGGAGATCTTTTTAAAGATAATATTTTTTTTAAAAATAATGAGGTTTCTGGTTTTATTGACTTCTTTTTTACTTGTACTGACACCATTGTTTATGACCTTGCAACATTAATTAATGCCTGGTTTTTTAATTATGAAAAATTTGATGAAAATAATTTTAAAATCTTCTTTAATGAATATTTAAATTTTATTACCTGGTCTAATGAAGAAAAAGAGAACTTTAATTTCTACCTCAAAGCTAGTGCAATTAGATTCTTTCTGACACGAATTCACGATCAATATTTTAATAATGAAGGTGAAGTACACCATAAAGACCCCCTTGCATTTTTTGAAATTCTTCAATTTCATGAAAAAAATAACTTACAGGATTTCTTTTGATTGAGGTTTACACGGACGGATCTTGTTTAGGTAACCCTGGAACAGGAGGTTGGGCTTTTCGGATCATCAATGAGAGTGCTATTATTAATCATTTTGGCTATCAATTGGATACTACTAACAATCAAATGGAACTTACGGCTGCAATTAAAGCGTTAGAGTTCATACCAAAAAAAAAAGAAATTATATTATTTACTGACAGTACCTATGTTAGGAACGGTATTACATCTTGGATAACCAATTGGAAAAAAAATAATTGGAAAAATTCTCAAAAAAAAGAGGTTAAAAATAGAAATCTTTGGGAAAAATTAGATATTTTAAATTCTCAAAAGAATATTACTTGGAAATGGGTCAAGGCTCATGACATCAATGAGCATAATAACAAAGTTGATCTTCTAGCAAGAGAGGCAGCTGAGAATTTAATTAAATCTAGCTTTGATTGAGTCTAAAGACTCTAAGTCTTGAACCGGTCCGATAGAAGAGAGAGTAATATTGGACTTTAAGATATTAAGTCTTGCTCTTTCTAAATCCTCAAGTTGAACGGCATCGATTTTGGAAATAGTTTCCTCAGTGGAAATTATTTTATTATGCATTAAATACTTAGATGCATTAGAACGGCATCTTCTAGATGTGCTTTCCTGACCCATTAATAAAGAGGCTTTAAATTGAGCTTTGGCTCGCTGCAATTCTTCTGATGTAAAGTTCTTAGCGCTGATATTTAATTGGTCACACAAGACGGGTATTAATTCTTTAACCTCTTTTTGACCAGTACCTGCATAAACACCAAATATTCCAGAGTCAGAAAAAGAGGAAGTATAGCTAGAGACACTGTAAACCAAACCTCTTTTTTCTCTTATTTCTTGGAAGAGTCTAGAAGACATTCCTGATCCTAAAACAGTTGAATAAACTGCGGTCGGATAATAAAGATCTGAGTAAAAATCTACACCTTCAAATCCTAAAATAATATTTACTTGTTCTAATTCCTTTTCTTGTCTAAATTCTCCACCCTTGTATAAGGCCTTAGGAGAGTGGTCATCATCACCATGAGGTAAATTATTGAAATGTTTTTCAACAAGTTCTAAAACTAGTTCCTCTTGAAAATTTCCTGAAACTGAAAATGCCATTCTATCTGGTCGATAAAAACTTTTCATAAAACCCTCTACCTGATCTCGAGAAATAGATTTGATAATTTCACTTTTTCCTAATATGGACCTTCCCATTGGTTGGTTCGGATATGCTACCTCCTGCCATTTATCAAATACCACATCATCTGGGGTATCAAGATACATGCCAATTTCCTGAAGAATAACTCCTCTTTCTCTATCTAATTCTTTCGCATCAAAAGTAGAATTTTGCAAAATATCGCTAATAATATCTACAGAAAGACCGAGATCCTCTTTTAAAACCTTCATATAATAGGCAGTCACTTCTCTGGATGTATAGGCATTAACTGCCCCTCCCACCATTTCTACCTCTTTTGCTATATCCAAGGCAGTTCTGTTTACAGTGCCTTTGAAGGCCATATGCTCAAGTAGATGAGCCACGCCATTGACTTTTTCATGTTCATTTCGAGCTCCAACCTTATTCCACATTCCAACCGATACGGTCTCTACAGTATCGATATAGTCTGTGATGACAGTCAGTCCACTTTTTAATTTATGAATATTAGGCATTAGATAAAATAAATTTCCTTAAAAGAGCATAGTCATTATTCAGTACTTCAAATTTTTCATCAACTTTAAATTCAAAGTTTTTGTCATATTCAATTTTATGACCAAGAGATTTTTTTACAGTCTCTTGAAATTTTACAGGGTGTGCACAGGCTAAGCATAAAAAATTCTTCAATTTCATCTTCTCAGCACAAGCTACCCCAACAGCAGTATGAGGGTCAATTACTACTTTGTCACTATCAAAGTATTTTTTGATACATTTTTCTACTTCTACTGATGTGGCAAACTCCGACTCAAATTTACTAGCTAAATGTTTATGGACTTGCTCATCAAGTTTTAAATTGGATTTATTGGTATATATATTTTGATACAATTTGGAAAGATCCTCTGGACTCAAAGACTCTGCTAAAATTCTTTCAAAATTGCTCGAAATGGTTATATCCATACTTGGACTGTTCGTTTTGATAACATCAGTTAATGAAAAATCATTATCAGCTATGACTCGATGTAAGATATTATTTTCATTGGTTGCTATCACAAGCCTTCTAAGGGGGAAACCCATAGATCTTAATAAGTGGGCTGAATAAATATTTCCAAAGTTTCCGCTTGGAACTACAAAACTGTCAATATCGTGATTTAGATAGGCCCAAGCATAATAAATAGATTGCGGTAAAACCCTAAACCAATTAATAGAATTGATAGCTGTAAAATGATATTTGGTATTTAATTCAGGGTCATTAAAAGTTCTTTTGACCAAAGTCTGACAATCATCAAAGCTACCTTCAAGAGCAATATTGTGAACATTGCTGGCTCCACTAGTGGTCATCTGTTTTCTTTGAAAAAGAGAAGTGGCATTATGAGGATGCAAAATAAATATATTAATATTTTCAATACCTTTAAAAGCATGAATGGCTGCGGAACCAGTATCTCCTGAAGTTGCCCCCACAATAACTAATTTTTGATTTTTTTTTCTTAGATAAAGCTCATATATTTTTGCTAAAAGACACATAGCATAATCTTTAAAGGCTAATGTTGGGCCATGAAATAAATTTAATAGCTGATTTTCACCTAACTCAGAGATCGAGACGATCCCTTGATCAAAACTTTGATAAGCATTTGAAATAAGCTGTTTTATTTCTTCCTCTGAGAACAAATCTTTCAAAAAAGGTTTTAAAACGAAATATGCTATATCTTCATAATCAGCATTTTTTAAATTTTTTATATCTCCCAGAGAAAACTTGGGAAGTTCACGGGGGATGAACAATCCCCCATCTGGGGCCAAACCATAATTCAAAACCTGCTCAGAACTAAAATTTATTTGATTATTACGAGTGCTTATATAATTCATTGAATAAACCTATTGTTTAGGTGTTTTAAAAAATAAGAGGAATTTAATGGCTCTCCCGATATATTTTTTAACATTTCATCAGACGAATATAAAGAGGCCTTTTGATGAATTTTATTTTTTAACCAATCAGTTACTTTATTAATACTATCTAAATTCACATTATCAATAAAAGATTCGTAATCAGGGCAACTAAATTTAATTTGAGAAGAAATCATAGCACCAATTGCATAGGTCGGGAAATATCCAAAAATACCCTCATACCAATGTATATCTTGTAAGACTCCTACAGTATCATTAGGTAAATCTATATCTAAGAACTGCTTATAGTATTTATTCCAAAGATGATGAATGTCTTTAAACTGAATTTTGTTATTAAAGATTTCTTTTTCTATTTCATATCGAATAAATACATGAATCGGATAAGAAAATTCATCTGCACTTACCCTGATTGGATTTAATCGAACTGTATGGTAATGATCGATAAAAGATTGATACATCTCTTTGGAGCCATCAAAGATTTGATTGAAAATCTGAAAATATGAATTTGATTTAAAAATATGATTTTCATAAAATAAAGACTGACTTTCATGAACACTTAAACTTCGAGCCTGGCCAATAGGTTCATAAAGAAGATCTGAGGGTCTATTTTGTTCATATACACCATGTCCAGTTTCATGAAAAAGAGCAGAAAGAGTTTCTAATATGTTATCTTCAAATCTTGTAGTAATCCTAACATCTTTATTAGCGCCCCCACAAAAAGGATGCATTGACTGATCAATACGACCATAATCAAAATTAAATCCTAATTCTTCTAGTTTTTGATAAGTTTTTTCAAAAATTTTATCTTTTGATAAATTTGTTTTAAAAATATTTGGTTTACTTATCTTTTCTAAATTTAAATATTGAGGAATTATATCTGTTTTTATGACCTCAAATAGCTTATCTATCTTATTGGAATTGTAATCTCTATCGTAATTTGAAATTAAAGCATCATATGGACTTAATTTTAATGGCTTTGATAACTGGTTTGCCTCCTCATGAACGAGTACTAATAATTCATCAAAATCTTTTTCAATTATCGATACATCATCTTTTTTTCTAGCCTCTCTCCACAAATGTTCACATTTTAGTTTTTTTTTAACCAATTGAGATTTGAGTTGGCCATCAACAGCGTTTTCTTTTAATACTATGTTCTCCATAAGTAATAAATTTTTCATATCATGATCACTTAAATTTTTAGTTTTATTTAAATTTATCTCTTCAATTATATTTTTTTTTCTGAGTTCTTTATCAATATATTCAGCTAACATTGACATTTGATCGGATCGAGACTCTATACTTTTAGATGGTAAGTTTGTGGCATTATCCCAAAAAAGTATTCCGCTAATATCATTTAAAATGTAATAGTTTTTGAAGTATCTTTTTAATTTATCCATTATGCTTTCTTCTTATTATTAATACCATGATTACGCTCGAGAGACTTAACAAAAACCAAGTGATAGAATAATTTAAATGGTTATTTCTTAAAAAAGCTAGGGGATTAATATCAGGCTTAATTCTTGGATCAAATAATACAAAGTAATATTTAGAATCAAAATTTGATTTGTAATATCCTTCTAAATCAGATTTTAAAATAGAAAACCAAATATTTTTAAGGGGTTGATTTTCTGGCACAAAAGATTGTTTTTGATCAGTTAAATGACGAGTGTAGGCGTAGAAAGAATCTTGGTTTTTAATCTTTCCTATAATATTTTTTATATATTCTGGATTTTTATCAGAAACCCAGCCCAAATTAATAATAGAATAAAAATTATTTTTATATGTAAGGGGCAATACAGCATGATATCCCACTTTGCCCTGTTGGGTTTTAGACTCAAGAAAAATAGGCTTGTCGATCAAATCAAAATCATTGTTTAAGCTAATAGTTATTAGCTCTTCATATTCTTCATTCCGATCAAAAATCTTTGGTGAATTGATGGAATTGTTTATATTATCAATTAGATCGTTTTTCCAATCAAGTCTATATAACTGCCATACACCTAAAATAAATGTCATAAGACTAATAAATAAAAAAAGGTATGTAATAGACCTTAGTCTCATAAATTATGATTTAATTAAAAAGAAACTAATTAGCGAGAAAAGACTTATCTTCCCCACCAGTAAATCGCTATATATAAAAATAGCCAAACAACATCAACAAAATGCCAGTACCATGCTGCAGCTTCAAATCCAAAGTGTCTTTCTGGGGTTAAATGGCCTTTTCGAGCTCTCATTAAACATACCAATAAAAATAATGTTCCAACAAGGACATGAAATCCATGAAATCCTGTAGCCATATAAAACGTTGATGGATATATACCCTCAGTAAAACCAAATGTTGCATGGTGGTATTCATATATTTGTAATAATGTAAATATACCGCCTAAAAATACTGTTAAATATAAACCTTGAAGAGCCTCTTTATTGTTTCCTTCTCTTACAGCATGATGGGCCCAAGTACACGTGGTACCAGATAATAATAAGATTAAAGTGTTTAAATAAGGAATATCTAACGGGTCAAATGTTTCTATACCTTCTGGTGGCCAGACACCTACTCCTAAAGAGCCAGTAAAGACATCCTTATAATCTGCGATAAATGCTTTGGGTAAGAGGCTGGCATCAAAGAAAGCCCAAAAGAAAGCAACAAAAAACATAACCTCAGAAGTGATGAAAAGGGCCATTCCCCATCTTAGACCTATTTCAGTAATAGAATTATGCACTTTTAAAAAAGTGCTTTCTTTAATTATATCTCTCCACCACATAAACATCGTAAAGAGAATAAGCCCAAGACCGACAAACAAAGGCCAAAGCATCTCATAATGCATATAAAGAATTGCGCCTGAAACTAAGAATAAAGCAGAAAAAGAGCCAACTAGCGGCCATGGACTTGGATTAACAAGGTGGTACTGATGTTTTTTTTCTGAATCTTTAAAAGTTAAGTCGACCATTAATCTAGTATTTCATTCTTTTTTCTCAAAAAAGGTATATGACAAAGTGACATTCTTCACTTTTTTAGCTTCAGGGTCCTCTAAAATTAGAGGATCAATGTAAAAAGTGACAGGGAATTCAACTACTTCACCAGGTTGAATTTTTTGATCTTGAAAACAAAAACATTCTATTTTGAGTAAGTAAGGTCCTATCTTAGGAGGCAGAACATTAAAAATAGATGTACCAACGGTAGGTATTGATGAATTATTTTTAGCCCTAAAAGTAACATCATATTTCACCCCTTCAGTAATTATCATCTTATTAGGAGCCTCAAAATTCCAATCAAGTCCGTCATTCACTTGACTTGAAAAAACAACATTCATTTTTAACTCACCCATATTTGGGTCGACTTGTTCAATTAGAGTGTCTGTTTTTTGGTTAAAACCTTGAAAACCAGTGAGATTACAAAAAAGTTTATAAAGCGGGACTGAAAAAACAACTAAACCTGTCATAAATACCAGGATGAATATTAATAATCCGAGTGTTTTATATTTGCTAGAGCTTTTCAAATACCAGATTTAATTCTCTGAATAGTGATAAAATAAAAAGCCGCTACAAGAAAAAGCAAGATAGCCAAAACAATAAGATTTTTTTTCTTTTTATTCATTTAAAAAAAACGATCGATCACAGTGAAGAAAAAAATTAAGAATAGATAAATGATAGAAAAGCCAAATAGTTTAATTGAGTCTTTTTTTAAATTTTTTGACTTGTTGAGTTTAAAAAGTTGAAATGCAAAATAACTATTAAGTAGATTTGAAGTAACAAAAAATACCATTCCTACCAGGCCAAATACAAAAAGAAGATTGGTCGACACAATCATTAAGAACGTATAAATATTCATCATTGTCAAAGTTTTCTGGATACCATGTTTAACAGGGTACATGGGGACATCTGCGTTGGAATAATCTTGATTTCTATAAATTGCTAATGCCCATGAATGTGGAGGAGTCCATAAAAATATAATCAGACAAAGAATTATTGGGTATAGGATCATCTCATTTGAAATACTAATCCATGCTATAACTGGGGGAAGCGCCCCAGCTAAACCTCCAATAACAATATTTTGTGCAGTTCGATATTTTAAATACATCGTATAAAAGACAGAATAATAAAGGATGGTGAATGCTAAAAGAATTGCCGCTTGAATATTGGTAAAAAAGAATAAACCTACGACAGAAAAAAAAGAGAAGACCAAACCTATGGCTAAAGCAGTATTGGCAGAAATATTCCCTGCGGGAATTGGTCTAAACTTTGTTCGGTCCATTTTTGAGTCGATAATTCGATCATGCCACATATTTAAGATAGCCGATCCTGATGCACCCATTGCTAAAAGCATCAAGCTAACACCTTTAATTAGAAGAGATTTATCAGATGGGGCAACGAGCATCGCACATAATGCGGTAAATATAACTAATGAGATTACTCCCGGTTTAATTAAAACATATACCTGTTTTAAAAAATTCAACAGCGAAGGTAGATTAAAACCTACGCTTGAAGAAATTAAGTGTTCTTGTCTGTCTTTATTTACAGCCACTTATTAATTCTTAACTTCAGGTAAAGTTTCAAACTGGTGATAAGGTGGTGGAGAAGGCAAAGTCCACTCTAATGTTTTTGCTCCTTCACCCCATGGATTTGCTTCTGCTTTCTTACCACTAATTAAAGCTATGATCATCACAACCAAGAAGAGTAAGAA
>Ga0213866_10001717_pt1 | contig 16046 bp, 29 predicted proteins | sample PICome_11_FD_160079 | JGI IMG/M metagenome (GOLD analysis project Ga0213866, IMG submission 160079) | Coastal seawater microbial communities near Pivers Island, North Carolina, United States - PICO284 | ecosystem: Environmental > Aquatic > Marine > Coastal | place: USA: North Carolina...
GATGAAGGCACTACAAGCTGGTCAAATCAAACTAGATATGTATGACTGGATTCTGGGAACTCGTCCTCGTGTATGGATGGAGCAATCTGGAACATTCTACATGAAATATTCTCATCTGATTAAGGGATTTTATCAACACGTCCCTGAGTATGCCGCAGTGAATGGTGACCCAAGAATGGCGGCAACCAACTTCAACTGTGGACATTTCGCAGTTCACTACGCATGTAATAAGATGAAGGCGACTGAAGTTCACATCTACGGGTTCGATAGTATCTTCGATATGAACCTTGAGAGTTTCACTGACCTTATCCTAGAGAGTGACCGAAGCACAAATAATACGGTTCGTCTTGCCAACAACTGGAGACCTATCTGGACAGAGATGTTCAAAGAGTTTCCGAATGTAGAATTTAATCTATATCATTCTCATAACAAGATTAAGATTCCCATCAGTGAGAATGTTAAAATCCACGTTGTAACTAAAAAAACCTCTTGACTTTAATATCCGATTGTGTTATTATATAAAAACAATCGGACGCATAGCTCAACTGGATAGAGCAACAGCCTTCTAAGCTGTAGGTTCGGGGTTCAAGTCCCTGTGCGTTCACCAAACATGGAGCATAAAATGACTGTAACTGTATCTCAAATTCTTCAGGACTTATATCCTGAACTGCCTGAAGACGATAATACTTATCGTATCTTCAAACTTGCCGAAGGTTTTTCTTTCGAAAAACTGACTGAACGTGATTTAGACAATCACAAAAAACTAAATAGTTTTGATGAGAACGACAAATTGGTTGTCGTTCAAGACTCAGAAATCATTTACATTGAGGAATAGATATGGAAAAAGTAAAGGCCGTGCTTGGCCAAGTAAAAGCATTTTTTGGAACACCTACGTCCAACCTTGTTGGTCTTGGTTTGGGAACAGCACTTGTTGTGTTGAATATTCTCAACTTTAGTATTGTTGGTATTGTTGCTGGCGTATTTCTTGCCGCAAGTGAAGGGTTACAATATTGGGAACGCAAAGAGTAAAACCTCGCGCAGTCTTTGCTCCAGAAGACTATGCGGTCATTCGTAAAGCACTACAGGTGTATTTACATAATTATGGTAACTCGTTGAGTGAGGATGAGGCGCGTATCATTGCGCGTCTTGTCCACCGACTAGGAAGGGTTGATTATGAAACGTGAGAGTTATTGGGACTACATGGGTCGCAAGATTCGTGAGTCTCGTGAGGTCATGTTGACCGATAAGGAACGTATTGAAGACTTGGAAAACCGTCTTGAAGCTATCGAGTGTAAGTTCAATCTAATGCAACAACACTTCAGAAAAAGGTCTTGGAGACCTAATCCTTTTGACGGTTAACGAGTAATACCGCGTTTCTCTTTTTCCTGTTTAATCCACTTCTTCGCAAGTGGGTTCTCGGGCGGTTTGTTTACAAACTTCTTGGTATCACGATAAGCACGAAGAGTTTCTTTCTGATAGTCTTTACCCTCTGAGTTATCTACTATCATAAAGTTTTTCTTACCGAAAATAGTTTGTAACGAACCAATATTCTTCTGAACCGTATTCCAGTATTCTGTAACCTTCTTCCTACCAAGTGACCGTGTTCTCTGTGCGTCTCTTTTGACTGCGGTCTCAAGGTCGGTATTCACGAGAATCATCTTAGTATCATATCCCAAATCTTGAAGTTCTTTTGCTTGTTTGATGATTTTATTTACATCTTTGCCAGTTCCGTCAATAACTAAACCAAGCCGACCCTTCATGTATATGTCTTGTTTCAGTCTGGTCTGTGCTTTTGCTCTACCACGAATCTCTTGACCTTCATCAGAGAAAATCTCGTCAGAGGTCATTGCCTTACCCGCCTTCTTCATCATGACCTCAAACGCATCGTCAGAGTTCACAACACGGAAACCAAGTTGAGGAAGACCAGTCTTACCTACGATGAATGATTTACCAGACCCAGGCCCACCAGCAAGGAATACTGCTTTGAAGATAGCAGGGTCGTTGACACCCTCTTCGATATATTGGAATTGGTTAAATGTTAACATCAATAAACCTTTATAGTATTTCTTATTAATTTATTCAAAGTCTTGATAGATGAATGTGTGTCATGACCCGTGGTATGTCTCATCGTATTAGTATTTATAAAATCAATAATATCATCAATATTTTTTTCTTCTCCAATAAGTCTTGGACTTTTTTCTATAATGTCTTGACCATTCCAGATGCGAACCTTACTATTTTCATCATCAGCAAAGAAATCAATCAAATCAAAATCGTCTACACAATATTGAGAGAAATCATTCTTAATGTCTGATACTTGAAAGGTTTCGCCTTCATTGACACCAATACCAGCCAATATTACAGCATCAAATTCAACACCTTCGGGAACGGTTACTTCATAAGTCTCGTCTCCCATAGTATACAAATGATTTGAATCGATTACATGAACATCAAATTTCTTTAGAACAGTCCACATGTAACTTTCGTGGAATTCTGGATATGCGACAAACACTCTTGAACTAGCGTTAAAAAATCTATTGATACATGCGAATGAATGAGCTCCGACATCTCCTTCCAATCGACTTACATCACTCACTAATTTTACTTGGTCATCATCATCAAAATACTTCACATCGGTAAAAGATGGAACAATCAATATGTTTTCGTAATTGAGTGATGAAAAAATATTGTTTACATATATAGATTCAGCGGTTATTATAAACGTATCTTTACGAGACATTTCATAGCCTGGCACAGTAAAGAGAGACATACAATCTTGGAGTTGACCATAAGACGCTAACACACTATTGGATATTGAACTTCCCTTATTCAATACGACTTGTATTTCATCAATGGTGTTGTCTGTCATATTACTTAACATCAAAATACCCTATAATATTCTTTCAGTGTGGCGAGGTTACTTCCCAGTCTCATATACATAAGTTTTTGTCTAGTATAGATAGAACCTTTTTCTAGATTAAAAAATTGTCTCCAGTTGATACCCGTATTCTGGTCAAATACTTTATGCGGTGTATTAACAGCTTCAATCAAAGTGTTTCTTTGGGTATCGATTGACTTAGTTCCGCCTTTTAATTTTCTTCGGTTAGGGCCACAGTTGGCAGAGGCGCGATAAACATCAATCAGGTCAAAGTCATCTACACAATATCTAGCAAACTTCTTTTTGACATCCGAAGCATTGAACTTACCCTGTTTATATGATTCTGAACCAAGAAGAACTACAGCATCAAACTTTACATTAGTCTTGATTTTGAAATCACCATCGAGTTTGAAATAAGAGTCCACATCAACCGATGGAATATTGAATCTTTCGTATAACTCAGTGTAATAGTTTTCTGAGTTTCTTACTTTGGTAACATATATGTTACCCGCCGATTCGTTGAACTTATGAACGATAGGTAACATGTGGTCACCCGCACTTTTGATTGGACGATACCTACGGTCTCTCAGCTTACCAGTATAATCCTTAGACTCAAATGATGTCACAACAAGAATGTTTTGATAACCAGAAAGTGTCAACATACCATCAATAACAGAAGCATCTGTAATGAGTGATGTCAAGTCTTCACGATTACCAGATATCTCTCTCCACATAAGTTCTTTCTTATTAAGATTGATGATATTGAATTCTGTGGTATTCTTTGGTTGTGTTCTATATAGAAGCATTACTTATCGCCTTGATAGATTGCTTGAATGTGGTCTTCAAACTGTTCAATCTTCTCCGTGCGATTAGGCCATAGGATGTATTCCTTTTCAGGATTCATCTTCAGGTTGTTCAACAACGGTTGGATTGCGTTATAGAGTTTGTTGAGTTTCTCTTGGGTCTCTTCTACGCTAGAGGATACTGATGCGACTTGTGATTGTGCTTGTTGCACCACCTCAAGTTCGTTCTCATCTACTAGGGTAAACCCAAAATCAAATAGTTCGTCTGACATACTGGTCTCCATTGTTTCTTCTATTTATAAGAAAAAAAATATAAAAAAAGTGAAAAAAGTGCTTGACATTATCTGCTGTTGTTGTTAATATAAGATATAGAGTTGAGAAAGGAAACATTATGGATGACGAATTTGATTATGGACAGTGCGATTACTGTGGTGAAGACAACGATATCAGTGGTCACTGTGTAGATAGTTTCTGTGAGTATTATGCAGGAACGCCTGAACACGATGCTTTGATTGAAGAATTTGGAGAGGATATGTAATGACTTTTGAAGAATGCCTTGAAATCTGTGAGAAACGGATGTGTGTCATGGGATACTTCCCGAATGAGATTGAGGAAGCTGCCAAGGAAATGTTTGAAGAGATGAAGGATACTAATCATGCATAACGAAACTATGGCAGAATTTTTGGGTCAGACTAAAGATGGTCTTTGGGAAGTCAAGGTCTATCCGTTTGGAAAAGAACCTTATGTCGAGGGGTTCATGCACTTGCGTGACGCAGAGATGTTCCTCTATCAATTCCGTGAGACAAACTAATGACCTATGAGAGTTTTCTTCGCGAGATGTATCGTCAGAATTGTGATGAACGCCGTAACTTTAAGGATGTGATTCTGTCATACGAAGATTATGTTCGAATAAATGAAAACTTTTTGCTTGACATTTTTGAAAAAGTATGTAATAATCAAGTATAGTCGAAAGGAGATTGATTATGGATTTGATTGGTAAATTATTTGTTGTGAAAGCTATGGACTTCAAGTCTATGGAACTGGTTGAGAAAGTTGTCAAACTGACAAACATTCTTGATGGCCCTGGCGCAGACCGCCGTGACTACTGCACGATTGAAGGTATGCAAGCTTGGGACATTGATATGCCCCTTGAAGATTTTTCTAAGATGATTATTTGTGAGGCTGAATAATGACGTTATTGACATTTGCTACTGATGAACGCATCGATGTTCTCCGTGAGAAGTTTGACACTCTCACGGAAGGCATGGATAACTGGAAGATGCCTATCGATACGGTCATTCCTATCAACGAATTGAATGACATGCGTGATGCGTGTGCGTGGTTCACTGGTTCTGAACTTTATGTCGTGTCACAACTTGACAACGAACCGAAGTTCCGTGTCAAGGCAGAGGGGTATTACAATGCAGTCGGAGCATGAGAATAACTACAAAACCGTCTTCAAGTTTCAGAACGGATATAGTGCGTCTGTAGTTTGTAATCCCACAACTTGGGGATACAATCAAGACCTTTTTGAAGTCGCGGTGCTTGACAAAGATGGTAAATTGTGTTATGATACACCTATTACTGATGATGTTGAGGGTTACCTTTCTTTTCAAGGTGTCGCTGACATTCTCAAAGATATTTCGAAATTGGAGCCGTGCGTATGAATATCTTTCACTTAGACAATGACCCTATCAAGGCAGCCCAGATGATGCTTGACAAACATGTAGTCAAGATGATTGTGGAGTATGCTCAACTGATGTCAACCGCACACCGTGTGCTTGACGGTGAAGAGTATTACGACAAGACTGCGAATGGTCGCCGTATCAAACGTTGGAAACATCCGACACTTGACAATCAACTGTATAAAGCATCTCATGTCAACCACCCATCAAACATTTGGGTGCGTGAGTCTGACGAGAACTACTTCTGGTTGTATCGTCACTTCCGTGAGTGCTGTAAAGAATATACACATCGTTATGGAAAATATCACTTGACAGATACCCGTCTTTCTGATATACTACTCAACATACCTAAGAACATTCCCAAAGTGGGATTGACGAAATTCGCACAAGCAATGCCTGACTATTGCAAACGCGAAGACCCTGTAGATGCATATCGTGTCTACTATCTAAATGAGAAGCGTTCATTTGCTAAATGGACAAATCGTGATAAACCCGATTGGTGGAAGGAGTGTGCATAATGATTGACCGCCGTAAAAAGAAAGTTGCCGAAGATTTGTTTGATGGTAACTATGATGAAAACTATCGTGAAGACCTATACTGGTCTGATGAAACTAAATATGCTGAAGAATATTTCGGTGATACATATAGAGAGACAACGAGGTTCGATAATGACTGGAACTAAATTTGAATATGATAATGTAGTGAATACACTACGCGAGAACATTGTTCGTCTTTCTTTTGTGAAAGTAAAAGATGGTCAGGTTCGTAATATGCGGGCGACACTGGATGATAAGTTCATTCCCGAAGATAAGATGCCTAAGACCGATGCGAATGCAAATACCGAAAAGAACCAACTTGCGGTTCGTGTCTATGACTTGGACATCGAGGATTGGCGTTCATTCCGTGTAGATTCCCTGCAAACTTTTGACACTATATAGTGTATGGCAAAAAGAAAACTCACTGCGGAACAAAAGAAGGCTGCGTCTGAACGTCTTGCAAAAGCACGGGCAGCACGGGGTCATGATGGTCGGATGGGAGTTCACGAGAGTATTCGTGACCTTCCCGAAGACCATTACCTTCATTGGAAAAAAGTGAAGCAATGGATTAAGTCCTGTGAGTTGGAACTCAAAGGTATTCGGCATCTCAAGAAGTCTACATCGTGGAAAGAGAGAGCGCAATACAAAGACCTTGAAGTCTACATCTATAATATGAAAAAGTATTTGACTGGTGGTGTCTGGTTGGACTTTCGTTATGGAGAAGACCGTGAGAGTAAAATCAAATATCGTTGTCTTTCTAAAGCATACGATGATAATGGTGAAGTGAAACGCACAGTCGGTGTCTGGTATGATGATGTCGGTATGTGGTCTAAGGAGTTAGAAGAAGAACTTGAAAGTTGATTTGATTGTTGGCGGAACGGATTCGGGTGAAGAAGAATCCAACTTCTTGAGTAAAAAGAAGTTCACCAAAATGGTGGAAGACGCTGTGAGAAAAAAGTCCCTAAGTTATATGGACGCAGTTGTTTATCTATGTGATGACAACCAATTAGAGATTGAGGATGTTAAGAAATATATCTCGACATCTATCAAAGAGAAAATTGAGATGGAAGCAATGAATCTCAACTATCTCGAAAAACGGGAAACCTTGCCCGATAAGTAATTATAAATAAAGGTATTGACAAACTTACTTTATTATGATACAATGAATACACATAATACGCAAATATACGGAGAATACATATGTCTTTTGCAAATCTAAAATCTAATCGTCCTGACGTTTCCAAACTGGCACAAGCTGCCGCAGAAATCTCAGGACAAAAACAAACCACCAATAAATACGAAGATACTCGTTTCTGGAAACCGACTGTCGATGACAGTGGTAACGGATACGCAGAGATTCGTTTTCTTCCTGCCGCCGAAGGTCAGGAACTTCCGTGGGTTCGTTACTTCGACCACTTCTTCAAAGGCCCGACTGGTCAATGGTATGTTGAGAAGTCTCTGACTACTCTGGGTAACAATGACCCTGTGAGTGAATATAACTCACGCCTTTGGAACTCTGGTATCGAGGAAGACAAAGAGATTGCTCGTAAACAGAAACGCCGTTTACACTATGTTTCGAACATTCTGGTTGTGAGTGACCCATCTAATCCACAGAACGAAGGTAAAGTATTCCTTTATGACTTCGGTAAGAAAATCTTTGACAAGATTATGGACAAAATGCAACCAGAATTTCCAGGCGAAGAACCAGTCAATCCATTTGACTTCTGGACTGGTGCGAACTTCCAACTGAAGATTCGTAATGTTGCAGGATATCGTAACTACGATAAATCAGAATTCAAATCACCGTCCGCATTGTTTGATGCTGATGAGACCAAACTCGAAGCAACCTATAACCAGTTACACGACACGACAGAGTTCACTGCTCCGTCATCCTATAAAACTTATGATGAGTTGAAGGGTCGTTTGGAAGTTGTATTGGGTCAGTCAACGGGTGCTGGTTCAACTGTCAAGAACGAAGCATTGACACAAACTGCCGAGACTGTTGAACCAAAATCAACAGAACCGCAAGTGATTGCGTCTGCTCCTGAACCGACCATTGCAGCGTCTACTGATGACGATGATGACACCCTGTCATACTTTGCTAAGTTGGCTGCCGAAGACTAATGGCTTCTGTCAAAAAACTTCGAAGAAAAGTTATCATTGCGTGGTTGGAAGGCAAGAGACATAAAGCACTGAAACTGCGTAAGACACTTCTGGAGAAGTTGGCAAAGAAAAGGTAACGGTAGTATGTCCTCGATGGAGAAAGACCTTGTGTAGATAACAGCATCCAAAAAGACTACCAAATACAAATGGGGAGGCCTTCGGGTCTCCCCAAACTTTTACCAACTTGAGCCATAATATACGGCGGTGTGACCATTGCCAAGAACTCGTCTGTCAAGGTCATCAGTAGCAGGAGACGGGTCTGCATAAACTGCTGTATTTGAGTTATTCACCGTAGTGTTTGGTGCGTTGACAACAGACATGGCAGTTGCTTGAACTGCTTTCTTCTCTTCTTCCGCTTCAACTGTTCTCTGTCTTGTTTTTTCTAGTAAATTTGATTTCTTTTCTGCTTCTACGGTATCTGTCTTCTGAACTTTCTGTTCTTCTTGTCGAGACTCTCTTCTCGCAGTAACCGCTTCACCCACACCTGTATTAACATCACCAAATGACATCGCTTTACTGAACACATCACTAAATGCTTCCATTGGTGACTTACCGCCTGGCAGTAGTGCGCCAAGCGCGGCAATCGTTGCAGAACCTAAAGCAAGAGGGAACATCGCAATCTTTTTGAATACATTGAAGATTGAACCGAAGATGACTTTAAGTCCTTTCATGATTCCGCCATCTTCACCCGTAAAGGCTTCTTTCATTGAAGTAACAAATCCCATAATGTAGTCTAGAACAAATCTATTGACTGACATTATTCCTTTACGAATTATTTCCATGAATGAAAAAGATTTAAGTGTTTCTTTGAAATCATCGAATCCAAAAAGACCCGCAACGAAACCAACAATCATTTTAAGTAAGTCAAGTATACCCCCAACAAAACCAGAGATTACTCCCGCAGTAAATCCTGCTAGTCCCATGAAAATCTTCTCAGGTAAGCTACCTACCGTTTCGGTAAATCCTTTGAATGCCCCTATCAAACCATCTACAACAGCAAATAATGCCATTGTGATTGGGCCACCCATGAATCGACCAAGCACTCTGAAGATACTGAAGAATGGCCCGATGAATTTTTGAATGGCACCAATAAAACTCAATCCTTTCTTAGCACTATCAGCACCGTCCTTAACTATGCCGAAGACAGAGCCGATTTTAGTGAACATGTCCTTAACATAGGTAATACCTTTTCTGATATCTGGGCCTAAACTTCTCAAGAACTTGACTCGCAATGCTCGTCTCATATTAGAGAATAATTGACTGATACCTCCAAAGAAGTTTCTTACCGCAGCGCCTGTTCCCACTATAAGATTACGAATACTATCAACACGCTTGCCAATGGCATCTGTATATTCTTTACCTCTGACTAATAAGTCTTTTACTCTCTTACTTGTATTGACAACAGGTTTACCATCTACACCAAGACCCAAAGCACCATAGATACCACCTCTGATAAATCTCACCAGAGACATAAAAGGTGCGAATGTGAGTGTTCCTAGTTTTTTTATAGGGCCACGAAATAAATATCTAAGTGCCGCAATACTATCTTTAATACCGTCTCCAATACCTACAATGAAACCAGTAATACTAAGAAGAATAGCACCGAGCATCCCCAGAATACCACCCTTTTCTTTTTCACCGATAGCGTCCGAAATACTTTTTATTTGAGGAGAGGAGACATCCTTTTTTCTTTCTCGTCTCTCTTCAAGCGCATCAAGTCTCTGTTGATTAAGCATCTTGAAGTAATCGTTAAAAGACTTAGCGACCTCAGAAAGAACTGAAGTATTTTCCTCTGTCGCCTTCTTTTGGTCGGCGTTATCATTCGCCTGCTGTATGATTACATCGTTTAGTGTTGCTTCTGCCATTGAATTATCTCAATCTATTTTGTTCCTGTTTCATGCGTTCTTCTTCTTCCTCTAGATGTTGACTCAATAAAGTTATGTAAACTTCCCTCTCCCACGGCATCATATGTTCAATATCATATAATGAATATTTGTAATGCTGCATCAGTGCAAAGTTAGTCTTAAAATGATTTATCAGACTATCATGCGAGAGGCATACTAAAAAAAATCTTGAAGACCCTCCAATGTAATTTTGTTTTCATGACCACATTCCGAACATATGAACTCAACATCTTTTGTCATCTTTGGTGCAGTATTCAAAAACTCGCCAATGAGTTGAAACTGTTTGTTTGTCATACCGTCAATGAAGTCTCTTACCTCACTACGAGGAACTTCACTGACATCGATTCTTTCGTCTGGTGTCATAACAGCAACGATACAATCTTCCATCATCTGCATACCAAACTGAGTCTCAGATATACCTTCTTTATAGTTTTCTACAAAACCATCGTAAGTCGGATATCTTAACTCAACCGAAATATTATCACTTAACTCAATGATTTTACTTGCATCGCTCTTGGTAACCTGAACTTCTGTAAGATTGATTGTGAAATCAGTCTGAGCATCACATTCCTCAGCGGTGCATTTACCTTTTAGTTCTGCTGTCTCACCCACAGACTTTGACCGAATCTGTGTAAACATATATTCAACATCGAATGTTGATAGTTCACTTGACTTCACGGGTTCAAACACACATGCGATAACAGTATCGACCATTGCTCTCATAGCAAGTTTCTGGTCTTGTGCTTCAAATGCCTGTAGAAGAATCTTTTCTTCTTTCACGAGATATGGTCTGTATGTGACTATATTCCCTGTCGAAGGAATCTCCATCTCATACTTAATCGACTCATTTAACTTAGGTAATGCCATAATTTACTCCAAATGTTATAAAAATTTACTAATAAGTTCACCAGCGAGACCTTCAACGAACTGACCACCGCCAGCGTCACCGATTTCGCTTTTCCAGTTTTTATAGGACAGTTGAACATTCAACTCAAGTAACTGTCCATCATCAGCCAACTCAATCGCATTCATTGTAGTTGGATATGCTTTATCTAGGATACAAGTATAGGCGATATCATCACCTGTAATCGCATTCAAATCAATCTCACCTTGTGCAAGGTCAAGAGGCCCGAGACGAGGTAATCTACCAGCAATAGATGATGGCAACTTACCCGAATCAAAAATCTTTTTCTTTTTCAAAGGAAAAGAAACACCCTTTTTAATCTGTTGAATGACCACAGGATGTGTGTAGTCATTATAGTATCCGACCTCTTTGGTGTCCTGATTGACCGCGAGGTTCTGCCATATCTCAAAGTAGTTTCTTACTTTATAGTCATTCATCACATGAAAAGTAAGAGACACATCGTCTACCGCATATCCATATGCGACTTTAGTTGTTTGAAGACCAATCTGTTTTTCAGTTGATAGGAGTTGTCTGCCAGGCATTGATGCCGCTTTACACAACAGGTTCATCTCTCTTGCGTCACCTGTAAGAGGTGGTAGGAATACCTTGAACATATTCCCCATCGCAAATCCGCCAGACGAACTTACCTGTGATTTGAAATCGTCAATACGAAATGTCATTAACCTTTACCTATCATCTGTCTTGAATCGTAGAACACTTTCTGTGAGTTCGCTTTGCGGAAGTCTGCGGTTGGAAGAAATGTAGCAATTTCCCATTCTGGAGCAGGGACTTCTGCGAAACGACTCTTGACGTGTTTATTCAAGTAGTGTTTGAAACATGGTTTGTAATATCTCAACTTTGAAATACTTTGTAATCTTTTGTATGTTATCGCAAACTTAGCGTCATCAGAGTTCTTACTGGTCGCAACTTCCATCAACGCATCCAACATCTTCGCACGAAGAATCGGTGGAAGATAGTGAAGGTTCAGTCCATAGAACCCACCTTCTGCTGGCCCGACCACAACAACCAATGGAAATGTATCATAGTATGGAAGAGTGTCTTTGGTCTTCGGGTCGTAGAAGAACATCTGCATTGTTCCGACAGAACCACGTTCCGCACTTTGTTTCAATGGGTCTTCTTTCATCAATGCTTGGCGATTGATTGAACGAAGATTAGATGCCTTCTTACGAAACCACTCACGACTTTCCTTTGTGCGTGGTGTTACACCAGCACGAAACGCTTGTAGTTCGAGTCTGTTGAAAATATTACTCATGCCAGTATTTATACCTATTTCTTACGCCTTTTGAAAGGTTTTAGTTGTTTTGTTGATTTAGGTATGATTGACTTGAGAGGTTCGGTCTTCTCTGTCCAGATGACGAAGTGCCAACCTCTATCCTTTGCATATTCGGTTGCTGCTTGCCACTTATTCATGTTCTTAACATAAGTCAAACTCTCGTTAAGAAAACGTTTCGTCCTTCTCTGTCCAGTGGGTGGTTGGGTCTGTGAGTCTGGTTTAATCTCTACCAAATATGTCTTACCATTGGACATCTTCAGTTTCAAATCCATAAAGTATCGATGATATTTCTTGTCAACCTCATATAGATATGGTATAACGACTTCTTCGGATGACCACTCGACCACACTCGTGTTGTCATCACACCACTTGAAGGCATGTTTCTCCCAGAGAGAACGATAGACCACTTGTGTGTGGTCACCCGTATACTTCTCAGGATTTTTTACTTTGTATCTGCCAGAATATGCCATAAAACACTATAAATAGAACATAGAAACTCTAGAACTATTTATTAGGCAAATAACATGACTCAGGGCGCTGAAAAAGCAAAAGAAGTAAAAGACCTACAATATCCTTTGAATAATGCAGACGAATACAAAGGTCGTTTAGAATTTACGGTATTGAAGGAAGAACCTACCAACTTACAAGCGATTTTGTCATTCGGAAATAACAGCGTAAAAAATGTTGTGAACGAAGAAGATACTGAATTGACACCTGAACAGAAAGCTGAACAAGCGCGTAGACAAGAAGAGTTCGAAGCTAAGTTAAGAAATCAGGTGATTAGTTCTAGAAAAGCACCGACCAAAGATACGACCAAACCAGTAGTTAGTATCTATCTTCCACTTGGTATTCAGTTTCGTGATAATGTCGCATATGAAAATATGGACTTGGGTGCTAAAGGTGCGGGAGCTCTAAACGCATTGTCTAGTGGTGGTAGTGCCGTAATGGGTATGATTGAAGCAGGAACTAAGAGTCTTGCATCTGGTATTGTTGGTGGTGCTGGTCAAGACCTCACAACTTTGGGTGCTGTTAAACTTATATCAATGGTGCCTGGACTTGGTGACGAAGGTAGAGCAGCTGCTAGACTTGCTGGTCAGGTCACAACAAATCCAAATACTCGCGTATTGTTCAAACAAGTAAATCTGCGTGAGTTTGCTTTTACATTCAAGTTTATTGCTTCGTCTCAAAAAGAAGCGGAAGAGATAAAATCAATCATCAAACATTTCAGAACGGAACTTTATCCTGAAGACATCGTTCTTCCTCTAAGTGAGGAGTCATCAATCTCTGTGGGTTATAAGTTTCCGCAGAAGTTTAGAATCAGAGTTCTGTATGATGGAAAACATGTAGCAACAAAAATCAAACCATGTTATCTAAGAGATGTTGGCGTGACATATAACAATACTGCCATGTCGATGCATTCAGATGGTAATTTCACTGAGGTTGAAATGACACTTAGTTTCCAAGAAACAAGAACGTTAAACAAAAGAGATGTTGAAAAGGATGGATTCTAATGACCACGAAATACTTTCAAAACTTCAGTCTCGTAAATTATAATTTTGGTGACAACGAGAAGTCTGTTTTATTCAACAATATATCTCAGTATGTTGACATCATTGATGAGGTTAAAAACGAGGTAACTCTGTATAACAAATACACGATTTCTTCGGGTGAGAGACCAGACACACTGTCATATAAACTATACGGGACAACTGATTATTACTGGACGTTCTTTTTGATGAATGATGATGTTCGTATATCTGGTTGGCCAATCGCTTCATACGAAATTCTTGAGACCGCAAAAGAAAAATATCCATATCGAACAGTCACGACTAACACTGATATTTCATCTATTTTTCCTATAGGTCAGACTGTCACTGGGTCTACGAGTGGCACGTCAGGAACAGTTATTCGTAAAATCCTTGATATGGGACAAATAATAATCGATACAGGTGAAGAACCAAATACAACAAACTTCGGTTCTAATGAGACTATTACCTATACTGATGCTGATGGTAATGTTCAAAGTTTGGTCTCTATCAAAGAGTCCGCACAATATAATGCAGTTCATCACTATGAAGATGCTGATGGTGTTCATCAAGACCTCACCTTGTATGATTTTGGTAATCCAAATTCCAGTTGGACACCAGTGACATATAGAAATAGACTTGAAAATAAGAATGATGATTTGAAAGAGATTAATGTCATCAAACCTGAAGCTATTCAAAAGGTTGTTTTTGAATTCAATAACTTTATGAAACAGAGAGTATAAATGGAATCCCAATATAAGATTGTTGAGGCCACCATTGCCGCTGACAGATTTGGTGGTTTTGATATCAATACGATTGATGTTCGTTCACTGATTGCGGAGTTCAATGTATTTGAGTCTCTTGAAAAACCCTATCTGACTGGTAGTGTTGTTATTCTTGATGATAAGAGTCTTTTTGATGCGATTCAGTTTCAGGGAACTGAAAGACTTCGTATCAAAATGACATCGCAAGACGAAGAACCGAATGTTGTTTTCGAAAGAACATTTGTGATGACAGGTATTGAGAGAACACGAAAGGCAAACGCCAATGCAACATCAAGCATGTATGTCTTCACACTACTGGACGAACATGCTTTTGTGGGTCGAATCAACAAAATCAGTAAATCCTATCGCGGTAGTCTTGAGACAATCATGGCCAAAATCGCTGCGAATGAGTTCAAAAAAGATATTGATGTCTCATACTCTGCGTCTGCTCCGTCTGTTCAAACCGACATAACTTGTATCGTTCCAAACATGACAGCACTTGATGCAATCCAATGGTTAAATCAAAGAGCAACAACCCAAACTGGTTCGACCTTCTTTACATATGCCTCGATGCATGACGATAATATTCGTATTGGTAATCTCGATGTGATGTTACAACAAGACCCTTTCAATAGTAAGTTACCATATACATACAATCCATCAAACATATCTCAGGCAGAAAATCAAGGTGAACTTGAAAAGACATTCACCATTAAAAGTCTTAAAACCACAAAGATGGGTAACTCGTTGAATATGATTGAATCTGGTTGTGTCACCGCATCATACGCAAACACCAATCTGAATACGGGTCAAATCTTCTCACAGAGATATAGTGTTCGCAAACAACTCGAAGAACTCGAAAAGAAAGATATCATCGGTAAGAATCAGAATGTATTTGATGGTGACTTCTTTGTTGGTGATAAACAGATTGACCTCTATGATGCGAAAAGATATCATACCGTGACCTCGACAGGAACTTATGGTCGTAACAAGAGTTATCACGATGAGACTGATGAGACGAAGTTTCGTAAGAAACTTGAAGGTAAATCACTTAAAAGACATCTCTTCAAGAACATGATAAATGTCGCTGTTGATGGTGTTGGGTTCATCATCTCAAAAGCGGGTGTAGGTGATATTGTGAGACTGAATATTGTGAATGATAACACACTGACAGATGATATAAATGATGAGAGTGAGGTTCTCGATAAAAGACTGTCGGGTGACTTTGTCATCTATGATACGCGACACACATTCTCTGGAACACAACATACCGTATCAATGAATGTAGGGAAACTGGAGAAAATGTCATGACACCAATCCCTTCAGAGTATTATGGTGACAATACCCGTTGGTTTATCGCAACAGTAGTAAATGCGTCACCGCCAGTAGGTTATGAAGGTCGTGTGCGTATTCGTGTTCATGGTCTTCACAGCGCATCGAATCTGGATATTCCAGAGGCAGATTTGCCGTGGGCGCAATGTGTTGTTCCAACAACAGAGGGTGGAGTGTCAGGTCTAGGTCGTATGCCTCGTCTTCAACCAAGTGCGTTGGTCTTTGGTTTCTTTGTTGATGGTATCAACTCACAGACA
>Ga0213866_10001718_pt1 | contig 16036 bp, 17 predicted proteins | sample PICome_11_FD_160079 | JGI IMG/M metagenome (GOLD analysis project Ga0213866, IMG submission 160079) | Coastal seawater microbial communities near Pivers Island, North Carolina, United States - PICO284 | ecosystem: Environmental > Aquatic > Marine > Coastal | place: USA: North Carolina...
AATTTCATCGAGCTGCCAGACCGCTTCTGCACCGGTTCATCGATCATGCCCCAGAAAAAGAACCCCGACGTGCCTGAACTGGTGCGCGGCAAGGTGGGCCGGGTCAACGGGCACCTGATGTCACTGTTGACGCTGATGAAGAGCCAGCCCCTGGCCTACAACAAGGACAATCAGGAAGACAAGGAGCCGCTATTTGACACCGTCGATACGGTGCTGGATTCCCTGCGTGCATTTGCCGATATGGTGCCCGCCATCGAGGCCCGACCCGATGCGATGCGCGAAGCCGCCAGGCGTGGTTTTTCGACCGCTACGGATCTGGCGGACTACCTGGTGAGAAAAGGCCTGCCCTTTCGCGATGCCCACGAGGTCGTAGGCAAGGCGGTTGCAGAAGGTGTTGCCACCGATACCGACCTGGCAGAGATGCCACTGTCGACACTGCAGCAATTCCACCCCGGGATCGATGAAGACGTCTTTGATGTACTGACCCTGGAGGGTTCACTCAATGCGCGCGATCATCTCGGTGGCACTGCTCCGCGGCAAGTTACCGAGGCCGCAGCGCGGGCACTGGGTCGTCTCGACCAGCGTTAGCGCCGGGGTCGATAACGGACGCTCGCCTGGAAGGTGACATCCGGTCCGGTTTCGACCTGGGCGTCCTCCACAAAATTCAGGTCCAGCGCCCAGCCCGGTGAAAACCGCCAGCGCGCACCAAACGACAGGAGAATTGCCTCGGTGCCCAGGGCGTCGATATCGCTGTCCAGCGGCGCGGCATTGGCATCGAGCTGGGCCAGCAAGGACCAGCGCTCTGTCACGCGCCAGTCCAGCGCCAGCCCCGCAAACCAGAGATTATTGTTTTGCTCACTGCCCAGTAGTTCGCTGTCGTCAGCATAGAGATAACCCAACTGGCCGTGCCAGGATAAGGGCAAGTCGCTGAGGTGGTCGCCAGAGAAACGAACGGCTATCCACACGTCATCGCCACCACTCCCGAGGAAGTCATCCTCCTCGCCAGAACCAAGTTTGTAACCGGCCGTCAGTGCGGCGGCGGCATTGTCATCGCGAAAGAACGCATAGCTTACCGAGGCAGACACATCGCCAAGGCCCGACGCATCGTCCTGCAACGAGAAGTTGGCGTCCTGCGATTGGTAGCGGTAATCCAGCACGTCATCCTCTGCGTTGGAACGCCCACCATCAGACATCCCCCACAGGTCGTGCCAACCATTGATGAGGCTGTCCAGATTGCCACCGGAGTGCTGCAACCAGGGCACCTCAAGTTGCAGTTCCCAGCGTTCACCCAGGGCGTAACGCATATCCAGGGCGAATCGAAGGGTTTCACCGTCCAGTAGCAGTGCTTCCTCATCTGACAGGTCGAATACGTAGTGGCTGGCGATACTGGTGTGCAGGTCAACCCCCCAGCCATTGACCGGTGCGGCATCTCGCTGGGCCGGCAAGCCTAACAAACCCGTCACTGGAGACAGGTTTTTAACATAGAGCGGTTCGTCAGCCGCGGCGGATGCCGCGACTACCAGGCCAGACACACCTGCCAGTTTCCAAATCTTCACACCCTGCCCCCTGTCATACCACTGGCCCGCCACTCACGTCCGAAACCACAACACCTGACGCTTATTATCACAGGCGGTGCTCGCACGCGAAACTGGCGGACGCTATACTCATCGTTTTTACGAACTGGATATCCCGATGAAAACTGCGCTGATCCACAGCCTGCTGGCACTGTGCCTGCTCAGTGGCTGTGGCCAGACGGGGCCACTGTATTTTCCCGATCAGGCGGAATCCCCCGAGGCAGCCAGCGAACAGGAACCGTCGGGCGAGTAAACCATGAACCCCTTCACCCTGCGCGACGGCGTCCTGAACGCCGAGCAGGTGCCTGTCGATGCTATCGCTGCAGAATACGGCACGCCCTGTTACATCTATTCAAGAGCTGCGCTGGAAGCAGCCCTGAACGAATACCACCTGGCCCTGGCGGATTACCCTCACCTGGTCTGCTATGCAGTGAAGGCAAACTCTAACCTGGGCGTACTGGACGCACTGGCACGCGGTGGCGCGGGCTTCGACATTGTCTCGGGAGGCGAACTGGAGCGGGTACTCGCCGCGGGCGGCGACCCCTCAAAGATCGTGTTCTCGGGGGTGGGCAAAACCCCGGGCGAGATGCGCCGCGCACTGGCACTTGGCATTCATTGTTTCAATGTGGAATCGGCCGCCGAGCTGGAAGTGCTGAATGCAGTTGCCAGCGCCGGGGAGCAGGTTGCTCCGGTCTCGATACGGGTCAACCCCGACGTGGACGCCAGGACCCACCCCTACATTTCCACGGGATTGAAAGAAAATAAATTCGGCGTCGATATGAGCCAGGCCCTGGACGTGTATCGGCAGGCACGTGACCTGCCTGCCATCAAGGTGATAGGCGTGGACTGCCATATTGGCTCGCAACTGACCGAGCTCAGTCCGTTTATCGACGCATTGCAGCGACTACTGACCCTGATCGATCAACTGCAGTCTGAGGGGATCCCTGTCGATCACCTGGACCTGGGCGGTGGACTCGGCGTGACCTACCGGGACGAGCAACCACCCTCGGTAGCGCAGTACATAGGGGCTATCAGGGAGGTACTGGGCGACAGGAAACTGACTCTCGTGTTCGAGCCGGGCCGCTCAATAGCCGCCAACGCCGGACTGCTGGTTTGCGCTGTGCAATACCTGAAGCAGACGCCGGCGAACAACTTTGCGTTGGTCGATGCCGCCATGAACGACATGATCCGCCCCGCGCTTTACCAGGCCTGGCTGGACATCCAACCGGTACGTCCGCGCGAGGACGGCACAGATAAGGAATGGGATATCGTGGGCCCGGTCTGCGAAACTGCCGATTTCCTGGGCAAACAGCGACGCCTGAATCTAGCTGAAGGCGACCTGCTGGCAGTTGCCGGCGCCGGCGCCTACGGCTTTGTCATGAGCTCGAATTACAACACCCGGGTGCGCGCCGCCGAGGTCATGGTCGACGGCGACCAGCACCATCTGGTGCGCGAGCGCGAAACACTCTCCGACCTCCTGCGTGGCGAACGCAGACTGCCCGAATAAGGCCTGGCGCGTGATTCTTCATTTCACCAAGATGCACGGCGCGGGCAATGACTTCGTGATGATTGACCTGGTGAGCCAGCGCGGGCGACTACGGCGCCGGGATATACGCCAGATCGCTGACCGTCACTTCGGTGTGGGCTGCGACCAGGTACTGGTGGTGGAACCCCCCGGCAGTCCGGACGTGGATTTTCGTTATCGCATCTACAACGCTGACGGCGACGAGGTAGAGCAATGTGGCAACGGTGCCCGCTGTTTCGCCCGCTTCGTTCGTGATCGCAAGCTCACTGCCAAGGCCCTGATACGGGTTGAAACCAGCGCAGGCATTCTGGAACTGCGGATCAAGGATAAGCACGACGTAGAGGTCGACATGGGCGTGCCCCGCCTGGAGCCGACCGACGTGCCCTTACTCGCCGAGGCGCGGCTTGGGAGCTACCCCATTACCGCCCTGCAGCAGTCACTGCAGGTTGGCGCCGTGTCTATGGGTAATCCACACGCCATCGTGCGCGTCGAGAACGTGGACGAGGCGCCGGTAGCCACCCTCGGGCCGGCGATTGAGGGTCACTCTCAATTTCCCGCGCGCGCCAATGTCGGATTTATGCAGGTTGTTTCACCGCAGGAGATTCGACTTCGTGTTTTCGAACGGGGCGTGGGTGAGACCCTGGCCTGCGGATCAGGCGCTTGTGCCGCCGTTGTCTATGGTCGCTTGCAGGGTTGGTTGTCGGAAACCGTGACAGTTCATCTGCCGGGCGGTAAGCTGACCATCAGCTGGAGCGGCGAGGGCCAGACAGTCATGATGACAGGCCCCACCGCCGTCGTATTCGAAGGCAGTATAAAAATCTGACGCCGCTTTAGCGGCGCCGGGCACAGCCCAAGGGGACAACATGTCTGGAAGCAATGAGCAGGCCGTCGCAGCAACACCAGAGCTGGACGAAGAGCAGGTGCGCGAGTACATCAAAGACAACGGCGACTTCCTCCAGCGCAACCCCGACATGCTCGACTACCTTCATATCTCCCACGCCTCTGGCAGTGCTGTGTCGCTGGTGGAAAAACAAGTCAGCGTGCTGCGCGAGCGCAATGTTGAGATGCGACATCGCCTCAATGCCCTGACCGTGAATGCCCGCGATAATGACCACCTGTATGAGAGCACCCGAACCCTGGTACTGAAACTGCTGGAAGCTCGTGATCTCGATGCCCTGCACCGAGCCTTTAAGGACAGCATGGCCACCGACTTTGAAGTGGAACACGCAAGCCTGATCCTGTTCGGTAAGCCAGGTTCAGAAGGTGACTGTCGCCTTGAAACAGCGGAAAGCGCGCGCATTGAAATTGGCGCCATTCTCAAGGGCCGCAAGCCAATGTGCGGTGTACTGCGGGCAGAGGAGCTGGGCTTCCTATTCCCCGAATCCAGCGACATCGGCTCTGCGGCCGTGGTGCCGCTGTACCAGGGCGAGGAACTGGGCGTCGTCGCTGTTGGCAGCTCGGACGCTAATCGCTACCACAGTGGCATGGGCACCCTGTTTCTCACCCACATAGCCGAGGTGATTGTTCGCTGCCTCCCGCATATGCCGCGGAGCGGCGCGGGCTGAGCCCGGTGTGAGCCAGAGCGAGCTCGAGCAATCGATCGATGCGTTCCTCTCCTACCTGAGAGACGTCCGCCAACTTTCCCCACACACGCTGACCAACTATCGTCGTGACCTGGGCGCACTGCAAGCCTTCTGCGATGCACAGAAGCTGAACCACCCCGAGAAGCTCCAGGAAAGCCATATCCGGCAGTGGGTTACCGGCATGCATCGTCGCGGTCTCGCGGGAAGCAGCATCCAGCGAGCACTCTCGGCCACCCGCTCCTATTTCAATTACCTGGGCAGGCAGGCGGGCTACCCCCGCAACCCGGCCGCCGCCGTTCAGGCCCCACGGCAGCCCCGAAAACTGCCACGAACACTGGATGCCGACCAGGTGGAACACTACCTGTCGCCAAAGGATGACTCACCTGTGGGCCGTCGCGATCTGGCCATCGCCGAGCTGTTTTATTCCAGTGGTTTACGTCTGGCAGAGCTGGTCGCGGTGAACATCAACGACATCGACGCTGAATCGCAGCTGCTGACCGTCACCGGCAAGGGCAATAAGACACGCACCGTGCCGGTTGGCCGTGCGGCCCTGTCGGCCATAGCGCGATGGCTGGAGGTCAGACCAATCGACGACCCGGATCACGATGCAGCGCAGGCGCTGTTTACCAGCAGCCGCGGCGGGCGCATCAGTGAGCGCAATATCCAGTCGCGATTGCGTCTGATGGGCCGCAAATCCGGCATGCGCCAGGACGTACACCCCCATATGTTGCGGCACTCCTTCGCCAGCCACATGCTGGAATCCAGCGGCGACCTTCGCGCGGTGCAGGAATTGCTGGGTCACGCCAATATTTCCACCACCCAGATCTACACGCACCTGGACTTCCAGCACCTGGCCAAGGTCTACGACGCAGCGCACCCGCGAGCTAAGCGCCGCAAGCGGAAAGAGGACTGACATGCCCATCGAAGTCATCACGTTCGACCTGGACAACACCCTCTGGGACGTGGAGCCGGCGCTGATACGTGCTGAGAAGGCGCAGCGTGACTGGCTGATCCGGCACCGGCCGGGGGCGATCGAGGATTACGATCATGAATCCCTGTGGGAATTTAAGAAAACCGTCTGGAAACGCCACCCCACCCTGATTCACCATGTGAGCCAGATGCGCGTAGAAATGCTCTACGAATTGCAGCTGGCAGCGGGTTTTTCAGATCAGGAGTCCCGCACCGGCGCCGAAGAGGCCTTTCACGCGTTCCTGCAGGAACGCCACAAGGTCGTCCTCTATGAGGAAGCGTTGGAGGTGCTGGAGATGCTTGCACAGGATTTCACCCTGGGGGCGCTGACCAACGGCAACGCTGACATCTACAAAACCGACGCCGCGGAATATTTCGACTTCGCTTTTCTGGCGGAGGACGTTGGTGCCAGCAAGCCTGCGCCGGATATGTTTCATGCCGCGCTGGAACGTTCGGGAGCCCGGGCAGAGCACATAGTGCACGTCGGCGATAACCCGGAACACGACATCCAGGGTGCACAGGCGGTGGGCATGTTCACAGTGTGGATGAACGGACGTAAGGCCGAGTGGCCCGGCGGGCCTGAAGCAGATGTTGAAATCGAAAACCTGCGACAACTGCCTCAGGCAGTGGCCAGTATTGAGCAGGGGTTGGATGCGCCGGCCTGAACGGCCGGCGCTGCGAAAGGCTTACTTTCCGTTCAGGATCTTCTTCTTGGTCTCGTTGTACTCTTTCTCGGTAATCACGCCGGAGTCGTAAGCTTCTTTCAAGTCCATGAGCTGCTGACCCTGGGTTTCGGTTTGCTGAACAGTGGTATTACTGCCCCCGCAGGCCGCGAGACCGAGGCTCAGGGCCACAACGGCTGCACCGATTACAGTTTTACTAAACATAGTATTGATCCTTTTAGGCGAGTGGGTGTAGTGGCGGGCATTAAACAGCGGATTCGCCGGTTTCGCCAGTTCTGATGCGAATAACCTGTTCCAGGTCAGACACAAAAATCTTTCCGTCACCGATCTTACCGGTATTGGCCGCTCCGATAATAGCTTCGATAGTGCCTTCGACCTGGTCATCTGCCACAGCAATCTCCAGCTTTAGCTTTGGCAGGAAGTCGACCACGTATTCGGCGCCACGATACAGCTCGGTGTGCCCGCGCTGACGGCCAAATCCCTTAACCTCAGTGCAGGTGATGCCCTGCACACCGATATCGGACAGTGCGCCTCGAACGTCGTCCATCTTGAACGGCTTGATGATCGCAGTAACCAGCTTCATACCTCAGTCACTCCCGGTGCGGTTAAATCGCTATTATGAGTCGCCGTTCGATAATCGCAAGACAAAAAAAGGGGGCCAAAAGGCCCCCAAAGCACGCATCACAAAATGCGCCCGCAAGTCTATTTCGCGCTAATGAACTCGGGGTAGGCCTCCATGCCACACTCGGCAAGGTCCACACCCTCGTACTCTTCTTCCTCGCTGACACGAAGACCGAAAACCATTTTGATCACGAAGAACACAATCAGGCTGGTAATGAACACCCATCCGAAGATAGTCAGCGCACCTACAATCTGGCCGACGTAGGAAGCGTCGCCATTGGTAACCGGTACCAGCAGCAGACCCAGCAGACCGACAACGCCGTGCACCGAAATGGCACCTACCGGATCATCGACCTTCAGCTTGTCCATAGCCAGAATGGAGAACACGACCAGCACTCCACCGAGGCCACCAAACAGAGTTGCCTGCAAGGCCGAAGGCGTATCGGGACCGGCAGTAATCGCTACCAGGCCAGCCAGGGCGCCGTTAAGAGCCATGGTGAGGTCGGCTTTGCCGAACATCAGCCGCGCCGTGATCAGTGCGGCAATGAGGCCGCCCGCTGCTGCTGCATTGGTGTTCATGAATACCACGGCAACCGCGTTGGCAGATTCCACACTGGCCGTGGCCAGAACCGAGCCACCGTTGAAGCCAAACCAGCCCAACCAGAGAATGAAAGTACCCAGAGTCGCCAGCGGCAGGTTAGCGCCAGGGATGGCGTTGACAGAGCCGTCGGCGCCGTATTTGCCTTTACGCGCTCCAACCATGACCACACCTGCCAGGGCAGCTGCCGCACCGGCCATGTGAACGATGCCTGAACCCGCAAAGTCTAGGAAGCCCATGTCGCCCAGGCTGTACAGCCCAAACACGGCGTTGCCGCCCCAGGTCCAGCTACCTTCCATCGGGTAGATAAAGCCGGTCATGACCACAGCGAAGGCCAGGAATGCCCACAGCTTCATGCGCTCAGCAACCGCACCCGAGACAATGGACATGGCCGTTGCCACAAATACGACCTGGAAGTAAAAGTCTGCTGACGGCGCATATGTGGCCGGCTCTTCAGCACCCGCGACACCGTCGCCGGTTATGGTCGACAGGAAGATATCGCCGCCGTACATGATCGCGTAACCACACACCATGTACATGATGCAGGCAATCGCAAACAGCGCGACGTTCTTGGTAAGAATTTCCGTGGTGTTCTTGGTGCGGACAAGGCCCGCCTCTAGCATGGCGAAACCTGCCGCCATCCACATCACGAGCGCACCGCACACCAGGAAGTAGAAGGTGTCCAGCGCGTACTGCAATTGAAAAATTTCGTTTTCCATGGGAATTGCTCTCTATTTAGATTCTGAACTGCCTAGATGGCTTCCTCGCCGGTTTCTCCGGTACGAATCCGGATCACCTGCTCCAGCGCCGAGACAAATACTTTGCCATCACCGATCTTGCCGGTGTTGGCTGCCTTGGTGATCGCCTCGATGGTCTGCTCGACGACGCTATCGGCGACGGCCACCTCAATCTTGACCTTGGGCAGGAAGTCCACGACATATTCGGCACCCCGGTAGAGCTCGGTGTGACCCTTCTGTCGACCGAAGCCTTTTACTTCAGTCACGGTGATTCCCTGGACGCCAATTTCGGATAGCGCTTCGCGCACATCGTCCAGCTTGAATGGCTTCACGATAGCCGTGATTAATTTCATGTTTCTCTCCTGATGTTATTGCGGCGCCCCGAAAGGCGCCGTGCAGCGGATACCCTGCGTTCTTACATGCTCTTTGAGATGGTGAATACGACGGTGTCGTCGCCCCACTCGGTATCGAACACGTCTTCTTCGTCGAGGTTGGTGCCCACGTAGGCGAGGGTCCAGTCCACAGCCCAGTAAGACGCAGTGATGCCGACGGAGTAGTCAACATAGGAGTCTTCGTCAGTTGCGAGGAAACCGCCGTTCTTTTCAAGGTCGTTATAGCCGACATGGAAGTCCAGGGAGAAGTTTTCGCCCAGACCCAGGCTGTAATCCGCGTAGTAGTAGAAGAACGTGTCGGTCTCACCGTAGTAGTCATCCGAGTAGGCCAGACCCAAGGTCACGTCCCAGAAACCGATGCTGCCGTAGAGTTCCTGATAGTCGCCTTCAGCACCGTTGTCACCGGGGTAGTCGTAATACAGGTAGCCTACGTCGAGAGAGATGCCAGAATCACCGATGTCGCTGGCCCAGCCGATGTAGTAATCCAGTTCCAGGCTGCCATCGAACCCGTCGTTGCTGTCAAAGTCGACAGTCGAACCCCAGGTGCCGATGTAAATCCCGTTATCAAAACCGAGATCAAAGCCGCCCTGCAAAGCGATGCTTTCATCGGACTGGGAAATACCACGGAATCGGTAGTCGCTGGTCAAGGCCACATTGCCACTGATTTCCACTTCCGCTTGCGCGGCCGGAACAGCGGCACCGGCGAGCAAAGCAGTTGTAATTGCAGCGGGGAGCAATTTTTTGTTCAGCATGTTTCAGTTCTCCTTTAGAGGCCCTTCCGCCCCACAACCCGTGACGGATGCAGTTACAACGTAGGGCACGTTGAATCGAAGCTGTGCCCCGTTTAGAGCGAACGTTGTGCCAGTTTCTTATTTTTCTAATACTTTCAATAGGATATGCGGTTATTCGGTGTTCAGGGCACTGCGTCAGTGCACTGCGATATACATCTGCGCGCACCATTTGGGTGCGTCGCTTCAAATGGGTGCACCGTAATGAGCTGTGCCCGCGCTTCGCTTTGCCCTAAACTTCCAGTTCCGGTTTAACGCCAGCGGATGCGACACACATGGCACTGAAGCCCCCCAAACCACCACCTCTGAGTGATGTCATCGAGCAGGTAAACAGCCTTGTCGGTGGCAGCGCCGGTTTCCGAGACGAGGTGGATCGCAGTGTGAAGACCCTGGTGCAATCAGCGCTGCAGCGACTGGACGTGGTCAGCCGAGAGGAATTCGACGTGCAGGCGCAGGCCCTTAAACGCACTCGCGCGCGGGTCTCTGAGCTGGAAGCTGAACTGGAAGCATTAACCCGGGACATCGAAGCGATCGAACAAGGGGGCGGTTAAGCCGCTGCCATCCCGGGGCTCATGGATGAGCCGCACAGGACATTGCCATGGAGTTTGCCGTCGTGCGCAGTCGCGCAGAGTCCGGCCTGGAGGCACCTGAAGTAGCAGTAGAGGTACACCTGTCGAACGGCCTTCCCGCGTTCAATGTCGTGGGAATGCCGGAAACCGCGGTCCGTGAAAGCAAAGATCGTGTCCGCAGCGCCCTGATCAACGCGCATTTTTCTTTTCCGGACCGACGGATAACCGTCAATCTGGCCCCCGCCGACCTCCCCAAAAGCAGCAGTCGTTTCGACCTGCCCATTGCCCTGGGCATTCTGGCGGCCTCTGGCCAACTGCCCAGCGATTGTCTCGAGGGTCGTGAATTCTTCGGCGAGCTGGCACTGGACAGCAAGCTGCGGCCCGTCAGGGGCTTGATTCCGGCGATATTGGCAACCGGCCGGGCCGGGCGGCGGGCCGTGCTGCCCGACGGCTCCCAGTGGGGAGGGCTGACGGTAGCGGCGGGCAGCCTGGAACAGGCGAGCGATTTGCTCAGCCTGTGTGCGGCACTTCGGGGCCGAGCCGCGTTTGCCCAGCGGCAACACTCGCAAAAGACAGAAGGACATTCTCGAGGGCCGGATATCAGTGACGTGCTGGATCAACCCGTGGCCTGCCGAGCCCTGGAAATAACCGCAGCAGGCGGGCATAACCTGCTCTTGTTCGGCCCGCCAGGCACGGGTAAATCGATGTTGGCCCGACGACTACCGGGACTGTTACCTTCACTGACGCCCGATACCGCTCTCACCGTTGCTGCGCTTTACGATATCGGTGGCCATTGCAAGGACGATGTGGCCGCAGCACCCTTTCGGGCACCGCACCACAACGCCAGTGCTGTTGCTCTGGTGGGCGGCGGCGCCGTGCCCCGGCCGGGTGAAATTTCGCTCGCCCATGGCGGTGTGCTGTTTCTCGATGAGCTGCCAGAATTCCAGCGCCACAGCCTGGATATGCTGCGAGAACCCATGGAGACGGGTGAAATCACCTTGTCGCGGGCCAAGCGAAAACTGACCTTTCCAGCACGGTTTCAGCTGGTTGCGGCAATGAATCCGTGCCCGTGCGGCCACGCCGGTGACAGCAACCGCAACTGCCGCTGCACGCCGGATCAGCTGCGCCGATACCACCAGAGGATTTCCGGCCCACTGCTGGACCGCATCGACCTGCAGGTAGAGGTCGCTCGGCCTTCAGCTACCGCCCTGCTGGAGGGATCCGGGCGCGGCGACGATACCGCGACAGTCCGGAGCCGGGTCAGCATGGCCGTTGATCGCCAGCTCACGCGCCAGGGCGTTAGCAATGCCCGGCTCGACGGTGGCCGCCTGCTGTCGCACTGCCAGCTGACACTTCAGGACCGCCAGTGGCTGGAGCGCGGTATCCAGACGCTACGCCTGTCCGGCAGGGCCTTGCACCGCTGCCTGCGCGTGGCCCGAACGACGGCCGACCTGGCCGGTGACAGCGCGGTTCACAGACACCATCTCGAGGAGGCGCTTGCCTACCGACAACTGTCCGATTGAGGTCGGTGGTGGTGTGCGCAAGCGCGCTTGCGCAGTCCCCGGGCCGGGAGTACCATAAAAACTAACAACTATTAGTTATTAGTAAGAACTGTAAAAGCAGGAGGCGCCTTCATGAGCCAGTGCCCATTCGCTAATTTGCTGGACCCCGACACCTACGCCCAGGGCATGCCCTACACAGCTCTTCGCGAAATCCGCGAGGCCGGCCCCATCGTCCGCATGGAAGATCCCATCAACGGCGTGCCCTACTGGGTTGTCACCCGCCAGGCTGAACTGGATTACGTCTCCAAAAATCCCAAGCTGTTTTCCTCTGCCGAGCGCACCGCTTTCCCCATGGAATACGACCAGGACATGGTGGAGGGCATACACCGCAGCACCATCATCAACATGGATCCACCGCTACATCAGAAAGTCCGGCGCATTGTGCGTAACGCCTTCACGCCGAAGCGGGTGGAATCCTACGAGCCAAAATTCAGGGAACACGCGCGCCGTATCGTTGATGCGGTAGCGCGACGGGGCGAATGCGAATTCGTTGAAGAGGTGGCGGCCGAGCTGCCACTGATCGCCATCCTGGAACTGCTAGGTGTGCCGTTGGAAGACCGCAAGCAGTTCTTCGACTGGACTAATACCATGATTTTTGCGGACGACCCGGATATGTCCATCTCCGAACTGGAAGGCCAGATGGCGTCTCTTGAGGTCATCCAGTATGCGCAGCGCCTGGCGGAACAGCACCGGGTCGACCCCATGGACAACATAACCGGTGCACTGCTCGACGCCGAGCTAAACGGTGACTCACTCAGCGACGACATCTTCGGATGGATGTTTATCCTGATCCTGGTTGGCGGCAATGAATCGACGCGCACCGTCATCGCACAGGGCATGCGCTTACTGATGGAGAACCCCGACCAACTCGAGTACCTGGTAAACAACCCGGACAAGATAGCGGGCGCCTGCGAGGAAATACTTCGCTACAACACGGCCTTCATCGCCATGCGCAGAACCGCCATGGAACCACAGGAACTGGGCGGACAGTTAATCGAGAAGGGCGACAAGGTCTTGTTGCACTATCACACCGTCAACATGGACGAGTCGGTGTTCGGAGAGGATGCCATGATCTTTGATGTAACCCGACCAGAGCGCATGCCGGACCTCTACAATCAGTTGAGGTCTTTTGGTATCGGGCAACACTTCTGCATCGGGTCCCATCTGGCGAGGTTGGAACTGCGCATCATGTTTGAAGAGATCATTCCCAGACTGCGCAACCCAAAGCTCGCGGAAGACCCGCAGTATGTGCGCTCTTTCTTCGTCAATGCAATGAAGGCAATGCGAATTACTTTCGATCCGGAACAGGACAGCCAGGCCGGCTAAAACCCCTTTCCATCAATCGTCGCTGCGTGACTTGCGCAGGCGACTCCGGTAATTGGACTTGGCCAATTGCTGCATGTCTTCGACGGTGTCGCTCTCATCCATGATTTCGCGGCCCAGCAGCGTCTCTACCGCGTCCTCTAGCGTGACGATGCCCGCCGTCTGACCGTACTCATCCTCCACCAGAAACAGGTGTTCGCGGCGCTTAATAAACTGGTCCAGCAGCATCAGCACCGGAAATTCTTCGGAAACCCGGTGCAACGGCAGCGCGCACCTGGACAGCGGCTGCGCAGCCTCACCACGGCGCTGCAGCTCCAGCAGCTTGGGTCGAAGGACAACGCCCACCACGGAGTCCACGTCATTTTCGTAGACCGGTATCCTGGTGAACGTCACATCCTCCAGCTGATGTAGTGCTTCTTCCACCGTCTGGTCCAGGTCCAGCGCTGTCACCACGGTACGAGGCGTCAAGATCTCGCCAGTGCGCGTACCCCGTAAACGGAGCATATTCTCCAACAACTCACTCTCCTGGGTGGCGAGCGCACCGTGGCGTTCACCGAGTTTAGCCAGGGCAGCCAGCTCCTCGCGACTTACCGGTGCATTGTCGTCACTGGAAAATAACCGGGTGAGTTGGCTGGACAACCAGACGAAGGGGAACAGCAGGCGCACCAGCATGCGGATCATCATCGCTGCCGGCAGGGCCAACTGCTTCCAGAATACTGCACCCAGCGTCTTGGGGATAATTTCGGAGAGGTAGAGAATCGCCAGCGTCAGCAGGAAAGCGATCAGGCTTTCCCATTCCGGGCCGAACACCCGCACAGCCTGGGCCCCAACACCCGCCGCGCCCATCGTGTGGGCAAAGGTGTTGAGAATCAGGATGCTGGACAAAGACTCATCTATCTTGTCCTTGACGTTTTTCAGTACCAAACCACGGCGCGGCTTTTCAGCCAGCACGGTCTCTACATAACCCGGCGAAACGCTCAGCAGCACCGCTTCCAGCACAGAACAGAGAAAGGAGATCCCGATCGCAATCGAGAGATAGATAATCAGCAGTGTCATGAAGAGGCGGGAACCAACCGGTGAACCAAAGTTCCATTGTAGCCCATCGGGAAACAGCTATTTCATCTCCTGACAGGCGGGTCGTCGGTTTCCGGGATGATGGCCGGATAGCCTCGTGATAGCCTTTGCGCTTCGTCCCCAAGGAATCGCTCCATGAACGCAGCGCAAGAGGTGCTGGCCCAGGTCAGCAAGTACGCCGAACTGGTGCTCACCGGCATGCTCATTATGTTTGGCGGCATGATCGCCATCCTGCTGTTGTATCGATTGGTGACGGCCATGATCCGCCCGGGCGGGATTTTTGCCCGAGTAGTCAAAGTAGCTTTCGGTGCCATCTACGCACTCATACTGGTTGTGACCGTGCTGGTGGCCGCCGAACGCCTTGGCTACCAGGTAGAGGGGCTCGCCGGGATCGCCATCCTGCTGGTGATTGTGGGGGCGGTTATTGTGTTTTTCCTCGTGCCATTTCTGCCTCGACTACCCTTCGTGCCAGGTGACATGGTAAAGATTCGCGGCACCATGGGCATTGTGGAAGCAATCACCGCTTATCAGACAGTGCTGCGCACCTTTGATGGCCAGACCGTTTATATCCCCTCGGCGCTGGTCATGGCGAGCGACATCAGTAACTTTTCACAGATTCCCGAACGCCGGTTGGAGCTATCGATAGAGGTCAGTGCAACGGATGACCTGGCGCGCGCACGCGAGCTGGTGCTGACTATCATGGGCCAGCAGGAAGCAGCGCTGGCCGACCCCGAACCCGCCGCTTTTATCACCGGGGTCGAAGATGGTCGCGCTGGGCTGTTCGCCTTTTGCTGGGTGAAGAACGCGGACTGGTTCGCCACACGAGACGCACTGTGGCTGGCCGTTTCACAAGCTTTTGCCAAGGAAACAAATGTCTCTTTGGCAGCGCCCCGGATGTCAGTCGAGCAGTAGCGCGGCTGCAGCCGGGATTGGCCGCGATCCTGGTAGGCGCTTCACACGGCAGCGGATACAATACGGTTTTACCGAGCGGTACCCTCCCGAAGTGACGCAGCTTAACCCCCGCCAGCGTGAGGCGGTGAACTACATCGACGGCCCCTTGCTGGTGCTGGCAGGCGCCGGCAGCGGCAAGACCAGCGTGATTACCCGCAAAATCGCCTACCTCGTTGAGACCTGCGGGATTCGCGCCAAGCATATAGCGGCCGTCACCTTCACCAACAAAGCAGCCCGGGAAATGCGCGAACGCGTGAGCAAGCTTTTGGGCGGTGCGGCGGCGGAGGGCCTCACAGTGAGCACCTTTCATCAGCTCGGACTGACCATCATCCGCCAGGAGCGACGCGCATTGGGGCTGAAGAGCGGCTTTTCAATCTTCGACGGCCAGGATTCCCAGACGCTGATTCGAGATCTGCTGGTGCAGGAGCACGGTGCCGAGGGGGACAAGGCCGCCCTGATCCAGCATCGCATCTCGCAATGGAAAAACGATGGTGTCACCGCGGAAGAGGCCATCGCCGAGGGCGGCAGCCCGGCTGACTTGCTGTTCGCACAGGCTTACCAGCGCTACGACCGCGCGTTAAGAGCGTACAACGCGCTGGATTTCGATGACCTGATCCTGATGCCCACCCAGTTGTTCGACCAGTCGCCGGATATCCTGGAAAAGTGGCGGAACAAACTGCATTACCTGCTGGTCGACGAGTACCAGGACACCAATGCCAGCCAGTACCGCCTGGTGAGACAGCTCACCGGGCTGCGTTCCAGCCTCACCGTAGTGGGCGATGATGATCAATCAATTTATGCTTGGCGAGGCGCCCGACCCGAAAATCTGGCGCTGCTGCAGTCCGACTTCCCGGGGCTCAGGGTCATCAAGCTGGAGCAGAATTACCGCTCCACATCACGAATCCTGAAGGCGGCAAACACACTGATCGCGAACAATGATCACGTCTTTGAGAAATATCTCTGGAGTGAACTGGGCCGCGGCGATCCACTGCGGGTCGTGCGCTGCCCCGACGAACAGGCCGAGGTCGACCAGGTGGTGGCCGAAATACTCGATCATCAACTCCGCAAACGCACTCGCGTGGGAGAC
>Ga0213866_10001719_pt1 | contig 16035 bp, 18 predicted proteins | sample PICome_11_FD_160079 | JGI IMG/M metagenome (GOLD analysis project Ga0213866, IMG submission 160079) | Coastal seawater microbial communities near Pivers Island, North Carolina, United States - PICO284 | ecosystem: Environmental > Aquatic > Marine > Coastal | place: USA: North Carolina...
AACGATGAGGACAATATATCAATGACCAAACCCGCCCTCGCCATTATTGGCACTGGCATGGCGGCATTGGCCTGCGCCGATGGTCTGGCGCAGGCTTTTGACCTGTCGCTTTTTGACAAATCGCGCGGTCTGTCGGGGCGGCTGTCAACGCGGCGCGCGCCACATGCTTCTGACCAAATTTTTGATTATGCCTCTGACTATGCCTCTGATTATGCCTTTGATCATGGCGCGCCGTTTTTTCATGCCGACACGGCCGCCTTCAAAAACTGGCTGCAAAGCTTTGAGGCACGCGGCGCTGTGACATTGTGGACGCCGCGCCATATGCGATTTTCTGATAATGGCGCGCGCCAGCTAACCCAAGACGCAAAGCCGAAATGGGTTTTCACGCCGGGCATGAGTGCGGTCGGTAAATCGCTTATCGCCGCGCGCCCGCAATGGAACATCCATACAGGCTGCGCGGTGGATGCGGTTACAGGTGTGGCGGGCGCATGGGTTTTGTCTGCCGGTGAACAGCGTTTCGGGCCATTCGCGCATGTGGTGTTTGCCATACCGCCGCAACAAGCGCTGGCGCTGCTGCCGGAGGGTGCAGGCTTTGGCGATGCTTTGACCAAGGCGCAAATGCTGGGCTGTCATACGCTGATGCTTGGCTATCAGCCTGATGAAGCACCCGATTTGGATTGGGCGTTTGCCGATTTTGACGATGAGGTGCTGGGCTTGGCTTGCGTCAATTCCATGAAGCCGGGGCGCGAGGGCGGTTTTGCGCTGGTCTTGCAAACGCGCCATGACTGGTCGCAAGCCCATATTGAAGATGATTTGGAGATGGTCAGCGCAAGGATAAAACAACGCTTTCAGGAACTGACCGGATGTTCGACCGCTGCCAGCGCTTATGACAGCCTGCACCGCTGGCGCTATGCCTCGACCTGTCAGGCAGCGGCCACACAAGCGCAGCCCTATTTGCTGGATGACGAACAGGGATTGTCGGCCATTGGTGATTGGTGCAGCGGCTCGGGTGTCGAGCAGGCATTTTTAAGCGGTGCTCGTCTGGCGGCGACATTATCGGCAATGCAGGATGGTGCGCCCACATTCAGGCCAATCAGCGATTCCTGAAATAGCGTCTTACTTTTGGGCGCGTGGCCAGAAAAACCATTGTGGCTGTCAGGCCAAACACAATGATAAAGACGGTTTCATTGGCGTAGCTTTCCGCGGTAAGCAGCTTGATGCCGCCAATGACAGTCAGGCTCGTCAATATGCTGACCAGCACATGACCGGACGAGACGCGCTTGTCGGCGCCAAATATATGCAAAAAGGAGAAATAGGCAAATGAGGTGAAAAAAGACAATCGCAGCACTTCCGCGCGGTCGGCCAAATCCGACGGCGCGACAATCAATGTCGGAATAAACAGGAAGGGTTTGTCCCCCAAAAGCGATATGACAACGACAAGGGCAGACCAGATTGCCGCTGTCAGAATGAATATGCTGTATAACAATCTGACGGTACTCATGAGTGTAATCTAACATATAAAACAGGCTGGCATATGCTGAAAAATTACGGTCGCGCAATTGCCATCAGCCTCTTGCTCTGCGCTTCGGCTTTGGTCTAATCTATAGGTAAGCGTTTTGGGAGCTGGCGATGAACTTATTCGACAATGAAGGTTTGAAATGGCGGCATTTTGTCGGCGATGACAGTTTTGATTATCCGATTGATTATGAGGCGGCGCTGCTGAGTATTCGCGATGACGGCCATGTCGATTTGCTGTATCGCTGGGCGCCCAATTCCTATTGCCATTTTCACCGACATACGGCGGAAACCACCTCAACCGTGCTGGCCGGTGAATTGCATGTCGTTACGATTGACCCCGAAACCGGCGCGGAATTGGAAACAAAAATCCGCAAGGCGGGGGACTATGTGCATAAGGAACCGGGTGATGTGCATATGGAGCGCGGCGGGCCGGAAGGGGCGCTGGTTTTGTTTAATCTAAAGGCGATTGACAATTCGCTGGCCGAGTCACTGGCCGAAGATGGCACGATTATTGGTGAGTCGCGGTTTGATGACATTTTGAACCGCCGCCGCGCCAGACAATAAGTTAGTTAGAAATGCTCGCCTTCCGGTGCGACCTTACCGGTTTTCCACCTGCGTGATTACGCGCATAATGGCGGCAGCAATTTCGGTCGGAACTTCTTCTTGCAGAAAATGGCCGGCCTCGGTCTCGGTCACACGCGCATTGGGGAAGTTTGCTTTCATGAAATTCACGCCCCTGCCAAGTATCGGGTCATGGATGCCCCATACAATCTCGGCAGGCACATTAAGGCTGTTCACATAGGCCTCAATCTGCCGCATTTGCGCGCTGCTGGGATGGTCTGGCCCGTCTGGCACCATCCGCATGAGGGTAAGCGGCGCCTTTTCATTGCCATCGTCAAGTAACGGACGCTGATAAAGCGCCAAAACATCTGCCGGCATGGAAGCGGGGTCTTTTTGCACACGCGGCAATGTATCGAAAATCGAACCGACTATACCGGTCAGCACTTCACCAATGACCGGTGTTTTCACGGTCGCATGGGCGGTGGAAAGGTTTCTTTTCTCTTTTGGCGCATTAAAGGCTGTATTCATTGCCACAACACCCTTCAGCAAATCAGGCGACAAAGCCAGCGCGCCCATGCCTATCGGCCCGCCCCAATCTTGCCCGACATAGACAAGTTCATTTAACTGCAATTGGGTGAGTGCCGCGTTGAGCCAGCGCATATGATTGTCCAGAGTGTGCTGGCTGACCGGTATTTTACTCGAAAACCCAAGCCCGACCAAAGTCGGCATAATCACCCGCACGCGGTCAAGCGGCAATTGCGCCACCACTTTGCGATACAGAAAACCTGATGTCGGATTGCCATGCATGAGCAGGAGTGGGTAGCCAGTGCCGGTTTCCAATATATGAATTTTAATTCCCGGCGCGGCTTCAATGAAATAGCTCTTATAATCTTGCGTCACGAAAGGCTTTGCGTAATCGGGCAGGGGAAAGGCTTCAAATGTGCCAGCGGCCAGCTCAACCTGCCCCCGACCGGCAGGCGTGACCAGCTGTCCGTCACGGGTAATCGCAACTGAGCCAATAATGACAATGACCAGCAACCCAACGACGCTGAAAATTGCCGCTTTTTTGAATGTCTTCATCCCCGCCTCCTCACTACACAGAGCTTCATTTATAACGCGGAAAACAAAAAAATCTGTCGCCAAATGAGCTGCCGCAAGATTGCCGGCGGTTTGGAGTTTTTTGACCGGCATTGCGCGCTTGCGTCCGAATTGGCGATTGGTCTAGCCTGAGTGCCATGAAACTCAGTGTCTATGGCTGCAATATATCTTATTTTACCGGCAAGCTGGAAGCCTATTTGCGCTATCGCGCGATTGACTACACAAATCTGCCGACGGTCGGTAATGAAAAGAAATTGCTGGCCGGTGCAGGTGTGGTGCAAATGCCGGTGGTGCAATTGGATGATGGCAGATGGATGAGCGATACAACGCCCATGCTGGCTTGGCTGGATGGATATTATAAAACCGGCTCAATTTATCCGACCGACCCCGCCATGCGTATGATGGCGCTGCTGGTTGAGGATTATGCCGATGAGTGGCTGTGGCGACCGGCTATGCATTATCGCTGGAGTTATCGGCTTGGCCGGGTCTGTGCGGCGGAAATGATTTATTCCGATTTGGTTGAGGGCAATCGCGCCCTTCCGAGATTCCTGGCCGTGCGTTTGATTATGGCGCGCCAATTATTCGGCTTTGTTAAAGGCGATGGCGTGCGCGCGGCGAGTTGGGCGCATATAGAGGCCACTTATGTTGCCGCGCTTGACCGCATGCAGGCCATATTGCAAGACCGCCCGTTTATGCTGGGTGACACGCCAAGCATTGCCGATTATGGCCTGATGGGGCCAATGTTGCGGCATTTTTCACAAGATGCGATACCAGCCGAAATCATGCGCGCGCGCGCGCCGGCGGTTTTTGAATGGGTGGCGCGCATGTGGCAGATGCAAGCGGCTGATGCGCCGCCCAACTTTATTGAAAAACCCGACGCGCTATTTTTTGCTCTGCTGCGCGAAGCCTGCGAGACAAATCTGGTGCAGCATGCGTTTAACGCGCAAGCCTATTCTGCCGGGGCTGACCGCTATGACATGAAAATTCAGGGTTGCCAATATCGCAAAATACCGACATCGCGCTATCGGGTCTGGTGTCTTGAGGTTTTGCGCCGCGAATGGGCGGCGCTTGATGCCCCGGTGCAGGATATGTTGAAGGCCAATTTGCCGGAAGCAGCGTGTGTCTTGTGGGATGAAAATAATTTTGCCGCTTCCGCCTATGATGAAAATGGCGATGCCCCGTTCAATCGGGCAATAAATGTTTACGGCAATGGCGTGCCGGGTATTTTCCGGCTGCTTTACCGGCGCGGCTTTAACGGATAGTGCAAATAACTTGCCGCTTTTGGATGCGGGTTGGTGCTTAGAACTATGTCGCTGCAGGACAGCATATTTCATAATTGCCGACTCGTTTGCTATTATTGGTGCGGATGTTTAAGCGACAAAGTCATATTGTAGGAAAATGGCGTTAACGATCCGAAAGATAAATGCCTTGCAGCAAGGCAGGCAGATTGGCGAAGGCAACGGCCTATTTATCGGAAATCACAATGGCAATAAAATCTTCCGGCACAGGCTGAAGGATAATAGTTGGCTGGAGCTTGGTGCTTATCCGGCGCTTGATTTGGAGGCGGCGCGGGCGCTGAATCGGCAAGTGCAATTGGCGCTGGCGGCCAATCATGGCATTGACATGATAAATCACGCGCTGGTCTGGACAAAAAATGCCGACACATTTGCGGAAATGGTGTTCCGCCTGCATGACAGGAAATTGCGGTTTGTCGCGCCGACATTCAAGGCGGCTCATGAAGCCTGGCACGCGCATTGTCTGGAATTCGGTGTCTGGCAAAAGGGCGGCAAGCATAGCGAACGCTGCCTGCATGATATCGCTGCGCTGACCTATCCCCATTTTGGCGACATGCCGGTTGACCAAATAATGCCGGGCAAAATTGTGCGCGCTTTTGAGGCGGAATTTGCTGAAGCCTATGCGCGCGGTAATCGTAATTTGCAATATGTCCAGAAAATCATGGCGCATGCGATACGGGTCATGGGCGTTGAGATGACCAATCCGGTTGAGTTGATTGACCGCACAAAACATCTCGTCAAACCGGTTAAGCGCAAAATATCCTCCGTATTTCTAGATGCTGGTGACATCGCCGCCTATTATGAGGCGTTTTGCGCGACGCGGGCGTTGACCGCGCCGGAAAATCTGGCCTGTCTGGTGGTTATGTTTACGCAAGTGCGCCCGACAGAGGCGGTGAAAATGCGCTGGGATGCGATTGACTGGATTGAGCAGACTTGGCGCATCGGCCTAGACGGGGCAGGCACGCCGCGGAAGGTTCATATTCCCGACCCGCTTTTCGGTTTGTTGAATAATACAGGCGAAATATCGGAATGGGTTTGCCCGGCACAAGCCAATGGCCTGCGTTTCAATATGCAGAAAGTGCCGGGATATCGCTATAAAATGTCCACCAATAGCTGGCGCGAGACATTTCGCCATTGGGCGGCGCAGGCGGGATATGAAGAACATTTTGTGGTCTGCCAGTTGGGCGAGGAAAAGCGCGGTGACAATATGGCCGACCCTGACCGTTTTGTGCCGCAGCGCAAAATCATGGCGCAGCATTTTGCCGATGTGGTTTGCGGCATAAGCGATTATCGTGAGGCGGCGCGGCCTATTGCTGAGGCTTAGAAGACAAGAAAAACCCCCGCTTAATGAAAAGCGGGGGTTAACTGTTTGGCGGCCAAATCTGGCGCTAGCGCATATTTGACAATTCAGCCGTGCCATATTTCTTGGGTGTGTTGACCCAAAGGCTCGGCAGCAAAGTCCGGTAATTGCCCAAAGCGGTCAGTTTTTTCACATAGACCGGGTCTTTGACGGCTTCGCGCAAAAATGCCTGCCCCTCGCTGAACCGGTCATAACCGAATACAACAGTGTGGGTGACGCCGGGCGCCCCGCCTGCCATAACCGCCCAAATATCAAGCGAACCGGGCAGCGTTGACATTGTGTCGATTTGCACCAAATCTTTCAACGCGCCGACATAACCGGCCGGATTGGAAACCTGCATGGCAGTGCCGATAAAGGCGGTTTTGTCCTTCGGATGGTCGCCAAAACCAATCACATGATTGTAAATTGTCTCGTTGGTTGGCGTGCCAGTTGCGTTCAGTGCCTTGCGGAACCGATCCCATTCCTTGGTTCCCTGCAATTGCGCGCTGAAGCTTTCAAACTGGCTGACATCGTCATAAACGACGGCGAAAGAATGGGTTGTGCTGTCCGGCCCATTGGCGACATGGGCGTTGAACCACATTTTGCCCGGAAAACTTGCAAACACATCGCTGGCTGTAAAACGCTCAACCGCTGCCATGAATCTGGCTTCGTCTTTGGGTTTGACATTCCAGCCATAATCAATCCAAAAGGCTTGTGCCATAGCCAATTGCGGCGTCACCAAAAGCGCCAGAACAAGATAAAGTTTTTTCAACATTGCAATTCCCCCTCGGTTAATCAATTGCCTGAAAAGTCTAACCGCGGACGGCACGATTGCGCGCCCCAAATAATTTGGTGACGCCGATATGGTGTGCGCCAGGCGGGTGATGAGAGGGTCAGAAATCTATCAGTCAGGCAATATCGGAGGCGGGTGCGGGCGCGACAGCCAGAGGCAGCATGTCGTAAAAGCCGAGCGCGTCACTGTCAACGGCGTCACTGTCGGCGGCATCCATGTCCGCACCCAGCGCATAATTGCCCACGCCGCCACCGCCGCTTGCTGCCGGTGTCGTTGCCGCGCCACCCATGCCGGCATGGCGCTCGCAGTAATAAAACAAGTCAGGCGCATTGGCCGCGACGGTGATTGTGGTCGTGCCTGCCGCCATATCAACGACCACGCCGTCTGTATATGCCTCGCCGCCGCCATGCGCGCCGTCATCTGTGATGGAAAAGAGCAAGGGATGATTGGTTACATTGCTCCAGTCAAACACATAGGTTTGGCCTTCCTGAAGTTGGAAGCTTTTCTTTTCCTCACCGCCGAAATAATAGGCATTGCCGCCGCCGGAGCTGGCCGGGCTGACCGAGACAGTATAGCTGGTCGGGTCTGGCGCTGCGCCGACATTGATGGTCAGCATATACATTTGTGTGCTGTCATCCGTGCCGTCATTCACCGAAAATGTGAAACTGTTATAGGCGTTGCCGGTTTCGTCTGTATCCGGCGTGAATTGCAAATCACCATCATCCAACTGGCTGCGGGTGACGGTCGTGCGTGAAGTAATGGCCGCATTATCGAGGGTTAATGTGCCATCATCAGTGTCGTCCAGCATGCTGACAATGACGGAAGCGAGCGCGTCGCTATCCGCATCATAAAAATTGAAATCGCTGGCGGTAAATGTGTGGGTCGTATTTTCTTCAACCGAAATCGCCGCATTGGACGCGGTTGGTGCGCTATTGGTCTGTGTGTCACGCTGGCCATATTCGCCGCCGCCATAACCGCCACCACCGCCGCCACCGCAAGCGGCCAGCACAAATAAAGGCAATGTGCTGACGGTTGGATTGACCAAATGTTTTCTCGAACTCTTTGTCATGCCACCTAACCTCGAAACTGATAGCCAGGAAGTATATTTTTTTCTTCAAACGGCAAATTGTCGGGCGCCATTTGCAAAGCACTGGGTTTCGCGGCGCGGCTTTGCTAAAATAATTTTTACAGTGGTTTAGCAGTTTTGCTTTGGAGTTCTGCCGATGGAAATGATTTTCTTTTTTGGCTTTGTGATTGGGTTTCTGGCCTGCTGGGTTTATTGGGAAGACCGGCACAATCGGGTTGTGCGCGATTATGTGATTGAGACAAATATCGGTCGTGGTCGCCATGACAGGGTGATGAAAATACAGGAAAAACTGGCAAGTGGCACGCGGCTGGCCGAGTGCCTGACGCGGATGAAGGAAGAGTTTGGCAAGGAAGAAACAATCGCCTGCGCCAATGAAGCGCTGTCAGATATCAAGACAAAATTCAAACGCCGCCAAGTGGAAGATTATTTACGGGTTTGCAGCGACAAGGTGGATGGCGATATTTTTTACGAGCTTTATCTGGACGCGGTCTCGCGTGGTCGGGATGAGTCATGAATAGCTGACTTGCCCAAGGCCGCAGCTTCGGTCTAGTTTGATGGAAAGGGAGAGATTATGTCAGATAGTGTTGAGTTCAAAAGCGGTCTTGTTATGCCCAATAAGTTCATGTTGGCTCCACTGACCAATATGCAAAGCCATGATGACGGAACTTTGGCCGATGATGAATATCGCTGGCTGACCATGCGCGCCAAGGGCGGTTTCGGCCTGACCATGACCTGCGCTGCCTTTGCCGAAAAATCGGGCAAGGGGTTTGACGGCCAACTCGGCGCGGCAGATGGCAATCATTTGGACGGGTTGAAACGCCTTGCCGAAGGCATCAAGCAATATGACAGCCTCGCCTATACGCAAATTGTCCATGGCGGGATGCGAACATTGGAAAAATTCACCGGCCAGCAGCCGGTTTGCCCGTCCGATAATGAAGAGACCGGCGCGCGCGCCATGCGGTTGGATGAAATTAAGGCGACCGAGGAAGCCTTTATCGAAGCGGCAAGACTGTCGCAGCAAGCCGGTTTTGACGGTATGGAAATTCACGGCGCGCATGGCTATTTGCTGTGTGAGTTTTTGTCGGCTGAGATTAACAAGCGTGATGATGATTATGGCGGCTCGCTGGAAAATCGGACGCGGCTGATAGACAATATCATTGCCGGTATCAAGCAAAGCTGCGGTGATGGTTTCAGCCTTGCGCTGCGCCTGTCGCCCACACGCTTTGGCATGCAGATTGAGGAAATCGCAAATTATTATGAACGGCTCTGTGCCGGTGGCGCGCTTGACTTTATTGATATGTCGCTTTGGGATGTGTTCCAACAAATTGAGGAAGGCGCGTTTGCCGGGCAAAGGCTGGTCGATGTGTTTGCCGGCATTGACCGCAAGGCAACCAAGCTGACCGTGGCCGGTAAAATCATGACCGGCGCGGATGTGAAAAATGTTCTGGCCGCCGGTGTTGATTTCGTCGCGCTGGGGCGCGCCGGTATTCTGCACCATGACTGGCCGAACCGGTTTGCCGAAAATGAAGATTTCATCTCCATCGCCACGCCGGTCTCACCGCAGCATTTGACACAAGAAGGGCTGGGGCCGAAATTTGTGAAATATATGTCAACTTGGGCGGGCTTTGTTGAACCCGATGCGGCGGCTGCTTCGTAAAGCGTGGGAGTTTTAATCATGTCGGCGGAGACAAAACTCATCAGCCATACTTTTGTCGATTTCTCCTCTGAGGCGGAAATGGAAATCTATCTGGCTTTTTTTGAGGAAAAAGGCCCAGCCTTGTTTGAGAAATTGAACAAATGCGGGTTGAATCGCTGGCGCGTCAGCCGCGTGTGGAACAAGGAAGGCAAGTTTTCGGTGTCCTTGCTTTATGAATATCAAGATGAAAAAGCCTTCAAACAATGTCGGGAATTAAACGATAAATTTGTCGAAGAGAATGCCGAGTTTTACCGCAAGGTGACGCTGAAGCGGAATGCTTATCGAACAATAAATATTCTTGATTTTGGCGGTTGACCGGCGCTACTCAGCATCCTCTTGCGTCTGTATTGGCGTATCAATGTCAAAGACTTTCACAATGCCTTTATTTTGCGGGTTCAACTCCCGATAACGCTGTCTGAGGTCGAGAAGTCTTTGCCGGTCTTTTTGCCGCAAACCGGCAAAGCCAAATCCGTTTTTGGCATCGCCTTGGGCAATTGAGTCAAAGGGCATATTGGAAACAAGATTGCCGATAATTTGCGCTTTGGGCTGAACTGCCGAAAAAAGGAAGATAAGGGGAAATATGAAAAACCGCATAGAGCTTTCACTGCCCAAGGCATGAGCTTTCAACATCGCAGATTTCGTCCGGTGTCAATTTCGGGTCAGCGGCCGCGGCCAGACATTCGGTTAATTCCTCGCGGTTTTTCACGCCGAGAATAACCGAGCCGATATCATCAATTGACAGCGCATAGCGATGCGCCAGCCGTGCTGGTGTTTGCCCCCATTGGGCGGCAAGCGCGCGGAAACCGGCAGCGCGGTCAAAATCTTGCCGGTCGGCGTCATCTTCGGGCAAGTCCCTGTCCATGGCCGAGGTCAACGCCCCGGCCTGCACGGCGCGAATGGCCAATGCCGGCACATCATGTTTGCGGCAGGCATCCAAAACAGCGCGCGAATCCAGCGTGCCGGTCACATAGCCAATAGCGCCCGGCGAGTTTAACGGATTGACAACACATTGCACGGCGCTGGGTGGTTTTTCATGCGCTATGGCTTTTTCCAGCGCCGATTGCTGGCCAAGACCAAATCCCCAGCCGCCGATTTTGCCCTCTTGCTGCAAGCGCTCAAAGGCGGGAATAACGGCATCGAAAAAATAGCTGATTGGCGTGGTCAGCCGGTCGCGTAAATCATTAAATTGAGGCAGCGTGTAACCATCTTCAATCAATTGCGAATGCAGAAGAAACAAATCGGCGTGGTCAATCCCCATAGTCTGCAAAGAGCGTGTGAGCGAGGCGTTCAACTTGTCATAAACCGCTTCCGGCGGCACATGGCCGAGGCGGTGTTTGGTGGTAAAGCGCAGGCCGGTTTTATCCATGCCCTGAAACGCTTCGCCGATAACCATTTCCGACTCGCCCTTGCCATACATGGGCGCCAAATCGAAATGGGTAATCCCTTGCTCTACCGCCAGCCGCACAGTAGCTACGGCCTCTTCGCGCGTGGTCGCGCCCCAAATCTGGCCGAGGCCGCCGCCGCCCAAAGTCAAGGCGCTGACCGTGCCATAAGGTCTGAATTTTCTGATTTCCATCTGCGCCTCCCATTCGCCCTGTTTCATATTCTGGCGCAAGCCTAGCGGCATTGATATCGCCTGTCCAAAGCAATTTCATTGCATTGTTTTCCCGGAGGTAAACCTTGCTCAATCCTCAATGATGCTTTTATGGTGAGGATAGTTTCAACGTTGCGGAGGCGGAAAAATGTCAGATCCGAAAATCATCAGTTTCAATACGATTGATTTTCCATCAGAAGCGCATTTGCAAGTGCATTTGAGCAATATCGAAAAAAGGTCAGAAGAATTATTCGGCAAGATGGAACAATATGGTCTTTTGCGCGCTACGGTGAGCCAGGTGTTCAACAAGGATGGCGTCAATCGGGTAACTTGGCATCTTGAATACAGGGATGAAGCGGCAATGGAAAAATGCCGCACGCTTCTCGACGGCAACGCGCAGGGCAAAGAACAAAAAGTCGTTGCCAATCGCGGCGTGGTCATTTTCGACTGGGCGGCCAAATGAGGCCGATTGCCCGATATATGCTGGGCATTATTCTGTTTATTGCAACGGGTATTTTTCCCAGCACAACGCTTGGCACACCGGCCAGCTTTATTCTTGTTCACGGCGCGACGGGTGGCGGCTGGGACTGGAAAAAGGTTGCCGAAGCATTACAGGAAAATGGCCATCAAGTGTTTCGTCCAACCCTGACAGGGCTGGGCGCGCGCATGCATCTGGCGAGGCCGGATATAAATCTCACCACTCACATAAGCGATATCGAAAATCTCATCCGTTTCGAGAGTTTGCAGAATGTAGTGCTGGTTGGCCACAGCTACGGTGGCATGGTGATATCGGGCGTGCTACATAAAATGCCCGAACGTCTTGCTGCGGTGGTTTATCTTGATGCCATGCTGCCGGCAAACGGCATGTCCGCTTTGGAACTTACCGAACTAAGCGAGGCGCAATTGCCAGTGAAAAATGGGCTGATATATTTTCCTTGGCTTCAGGGCACAAATGGCTTTCCCAGCGATGTGCCGCATCCGCTTCGCAGTTATACTGAGCCAGTCATCATGACCAATCCGGCAGCCGCCGAAATTCATGGTGTTTATATCGGCTTTCGTGACCCGGTGACGCAAAAATTGCTGCCCTTTGTGACCACCTCCAAAAACCGCGCGCAAAACAATAAGTGGCTGATTTGCGAGCTGGTCAGTGACCATAATCCGCAACGCCACATGCCCGACAGGCTGGCGCGATTGATTGAGCAGAGTGCTTTGCGCGAAACATGCCCACCCGATATGGCCGGTCGCTGAACATTGTGTTCCAGACACAGCAAATAATTTGGTTCGGCGCGTTCACAGGAATCGACTAGCATTTCTAGAGTGGTAACAGGAGGCAGTCATGTTGGGTAAACTGAAACGCAGTATTTTTCTTGTCTTTGCATTTGGCTTTGCGCTGACGGCTTGCGAGAACAATTGGGATAGCGAACATCCGCTTATGGGCGCATGGGTTATTAACAAAAGCGTTTGGAATGGTCAGGAGGTGGAACTGCCTAAACCGCGCTCCATGAAAATCTATTCCAAGGAACATGTCATTTACACTTATTATGATTTCCAAGTTAACGGCGAACCAGTGTCGCCGGAAGAGGCGGCAAATATTGAACCCAAACTTGCGGTCGGGCTTGGCACTTATCAATTTGATGGAAGCAAGCTGACGGAGTTTATTATCAACCATTCCTATAAAAACCTTATCGGTCAGACATTCACCTTTGAACCGGAATTGCGAAGCGGCGGAAAACTGTTCTATCAAAAGGTCAAAATCGGCGATGATATTTTGGAGGAAACCTGGTATCGCGCCGACTAGCCCGGCGGTCAGGCAGAGACGGGAAGCGGATGCCAGAGATCGCTGATGCGCTTGCCGTCGAAAATGGCGATTTTAGGAAATTGCAGAAACACGGTTTCGCTTTGTGTCGGCCGCAGAAAGACGAAATCATCAATGGCGATTTTCAGTGCGACTGAGCCAGTGAGCATATCCTGATTGCTGGAGCGACCAAATAGCGGGCTATGCTCAAGCCCGCGTGGAAAAACCGGTTTCGCCATCCAATTGCCACCATGAATGAATAAGGTTGTGCCGCGCCGTGGCGCACCCAACAATCCACCGGAAAATTCAGCCGCCGGTGCCAGCACGCCTTTTGACTGCTTCAATACCGGCGTCGCAATAAAACCGGCCGGTTCAAAATCTTTCAGCAAAGGCATGTCGAAATCGGAAGGTTTGACCAGCACCGAACCGGCGGCCAGCTCATTGGCATGGTCTGTGTCACCATAAAGCTTGAAAGTCGGGCTACCAGCCATATTGCGTATCATATCTTTGACTGCCGCTTCGCCAAATTGCGCCGCAATTTGCGCCATAGCATCGGCGAAGAGCGACAAAGCACCTTGCCGCGCGCGTTTGCGCCATGTGCCGATTTTCGGCAATTTGGTGAGATGCGGCTCATAACCCATCAAACCCGACAGGGTGAGGCGCGGATGGGCAGCTATCGTCACCAGCGCATTATCCAATGCCGTGCCTGCCATCATGCCGCCCCGATGCAGGCCGACATCTATTTCAAGCGCCAGCCGCAAATTCACTTGCAGGCGGTGAGCGAGCGCACCCAATTCGCGCACCCGTTCGGGTGTGTCTGCCAGCCATTGTATTTGCTGCGCCGCGCGCTTTGCCGCCGCCGGTTTGAGAGTGTTAAAAAGACCGGCAATCGCCGTTGTCGGCACTGGCTTGCCCATAAGCTGGTCGGCCTGTGGCATGGCGGCGAGCAATTGCCCGGCCATGGTGACATTAAAGCTCATTAACCGGTCAGTCTTGGCGCGCTTAGCAATATGCTGCAATAGCGGCACGCAAGGTAAAGATTTGGCGACAATACGATAGGCCATATCGCGCGGCAGGCGGTCGCGCAGCCGCGTGATATTCCGGTCGAGGCGTTGTTTGTCCAGCACCAGCACCGGTTCGGCCAAATGCTTTTTGGCAAGCGCGGATTGCAGACCGGCAAAATAGGCTGGCGGCAATGCCGCTTTACCAATGACCGTACGCCGCTCCTTTGATGCGGCCACCGGGGTCATTGTGTCACCCCGAACAAATTGGCCAGATAAGGGTTCAGCATTACCCCATTCGGGTCAAGGTGGTGGCGCAAATCGCGGAAGCGGTCAAAATCCGGATACAGGCTTTGCGCGGTGGCAAAATCCAGCCGGTTCAGCTTGCCCCAATGCGGTCGCCCGCCACGGCGCAGAAATATCGGCTCAATATCAGTGAATAAAAACTCAAAAGCGTCTTCGGCATAACAATGCACGGCCACAGAAATGCGTTCCTCGCCTTGAAAGGGCGACAGCCAAGCTGTGTCGCCGGTTGTGCGGCGCGCTTCAAACGGAAAGAATATGTCAGGCCGTTTTTTCTCGATAAAGCGGCGCACTTCTTCCAAAGCCTCCAGCCCCTCATTGACCGGCAGATGGTATTCCATTTCATTGAACAGCACATTGCGATCGGTGGACAGCAATTGCCAGCTTTCGCCAATGACATTTTCTTCACGCGCCCGCGATAGTGCCCGTGCCAGCAAATGCTTACGAAGCGCTGGGAACCAAGAAAAATAATCGCGCACGGATTTGAGCTGCATAACCGCCGAGCCGTCATCATCTTTTTTGCGTGGCGTATCGGCAGCGTCGGTTTCATTATGGGTGATGGCCATGCTTTGACCAGAAAAAGGCAAATAGAAAAATTCAAAATTGCGGTTTTCCTGCCACAGGCTGTCGGCGCGACCAAGCAGACTTTCATGGCGTTCAAACCAGACGTGCCGGTGCAATTTGTAGCGCGGAACCAATTGCATCTGGATTTCGGTCAATACACCAAGGCTGCCCAGCGCGACCCGCGCACCTTCCAGCATATCGTCATTTTGCCCGTCGCTGATTTCCAGAAATTCGCCACTGCCCGTGACCATGCGCAAGCCAGTGATTTCCGCCGACAAGGCGGGCAAGGTGCGCCCAGTACCATGGGTGGCGGTGCTGACTGCTCCGGCCAGTGTTTGCACATCAATATCACCAAGATTCCGAAAGGCCAACCCTTGTGCCGCCAGCAATGGTGACAATTCGCGCAGTCGCGTTCCTGCACCAAGCCAAGCGCGGTTTTTGTCTTGGTCAATCTCGCCAAGGCCGGTAAAGCTGTCGGCCCGAATAATGCTGGTGTCATTTGGTACCAAATCCGTCCAGCTATGACCGGCACCGACCGGACGCACCGGTCGGGCAGAAGTGTCTTGATTGGCTTGTCGCATGCGCGCCAGTAATGCGTCGATAGAAGCTGGTATTTCAATTTGCGCGGCACTCGGCGCGATTGATTGCGACCAGTTTTGCCATGCGCGCGTGGCGGGCATGGCCCGGCCTGTCGATTGTTCGCTAGCCGGTTGGGCGGTCTGCTCTGTCGTCCGTTGCTCTTCATGCGTCAGCATGCGTATCTCCCCAACAGTGCGTTGTTGCTTTTTTGCTTCACCGAAAAACTAACTGGTAAATCATGCGCTGGCAAGCAATCGTCTCTTGAAGATTTGCCGCTCAGCGATTGGCTCAAATTAAGTGGCGAGGGCAATTAACGATAAATAAGTCCATTGCCCATCAATCTTTTGCAGCGTTTGAGTGGATGCAGGGTCATTGCGCCAACGAGGCTGTGTGCTATGGAAAAAATATCGATTTGAACCTGTCGGATACGGGTATGCGGCAATCCGCGCTTGGTGCGAGAATTGTCACGGACACCGCTTTTGGCCGCTATGCTGACAAGTGCAGTGGCGGGGTCGGTGCGGCACCCATTGGGCGGACTATTGTGAAGGCCCTGTGATGCCCTGGCACGTTTTAGTTTGCGTGCAATCGGTTTGGACGAAGGGCCCAATATGAACGTTTTGTGAAGCAAAATTTTTGGGGGTGATGAAGTTATATTTTCGTTCAAACTCCTAATGTTTTGAGAACAAGGGATTTTAAAATGCATTTTTACAAAAACTTGAAAGCCGGAATTGTCTCGGCTGTATTCACTGCAATGATAGGCGTTAGTTCTGCATCTGCACAGGCCGTTGTTGAAACATATAATTTCAACTTTC
>Ga0213866_10001721_pt1 | contig 16027 bp, 12 predicted proteins | sample PICome_11_FD_160079 | JGI IMG/M metagenome (GOLD analysis project Ga0213866, IMG submission 160079) | Coastal seawater microbial communities near Pivers Island, North Carolina, United States - PICO284 | ecosystem: Environmental > Aquatic > Marine > Coastal | place: USA: North Carolina...
GCGTTTGCACATGCGTGAAATGCTCGCGCGCGTGCGTCTCAACCGCCCACGAAACGTAGCGGTGAAGTTCAACCACATCAATGCGGCCATCCTGATCGCTGTCGACCAGCATCTCCTGCAGCAAGCCTTTGGGGTCGCGCACGCTGTAGCCCTTGGTCTCGCCGCTGATCGCTTGCAGCAGGAAGTAGGTGTAAAGCCCGTGCTCTAGCCCTTTGTCTTCGATTGCCTTCTGCGTCGATGAAGCAGCGGCGAGCACCACGCTGCCCTTGCCGCTCAAACTGGCGGCGAAGCTCTTGCTCGATTCGTCGCGCAGACCAGTCATCTGCCCGGCGTTGCAGGCATCCGTGATGAAGAGTTTGCGCCCAGCTTTGATCTTGCCCCACAAGCGCTGCAACTCGCCGAGCACGATGCCGGTAGCGCTGAGCGTGTCGCGGCGCGCGTTCTGCGGCAGCATGAAAAACTCTTCGCCTTCCATAAAGCCGTGACCGGAGAAGTAGAAGATCACCGTGTCGTTCTCGCTCGCTTTCTGTGCGAGGTGACTTTGAATCGCGGACATCAGCTCGATTCGCGTCGCCTCGGCGCCCTTCAGCAGCTTGACGTTTTCAGGCCGAGCGGGGCTGCGTGGATCGGCGACGAAGAAATCATAAACCGCCTGCGCATCGCGCTCTGCAAAGGCGAGATCGCTGATCTCATCGTCCTCATAGTCGCCGACGCCAACCACCAGCACATAAACTTCGCCCTTCATTTCTTCGCGCACGACGGAGTAAAGCTCGCGCGTGATCGTGCCGCCGCTGTCTTCGGCCAAGATCTCCAAGCGATTCTCGCCGAGCGTGAGCGGGACCGAATACTCGAAGGGCAAGCGCGATACCAGCTCGCGCTTCATCTCGCCGGGATTCGGCGGGGAGCCTTCCGCGATCCCCGCGACCCCTTTGAAACTCTGGTTCATCAGGTCAACGCCATTGCGCAAGATGCGCACGCTGGCGAGCGATTGATCGTCGAGCACCGCGCCGCGCAGGAGCATTTCGCTTTGCGTCGTGCGCAGCTCTTTTGATGTGCTCAAGCGCCGTGGCTCCGACACGAAGATCATTGGCGGTGATTGCTGAAAGAGTCGCACGAGACCTCCGCGCCGCTCTTCGCGCGGGACTTCAACAAGCTCAGCGGGAATCGTGGTGCGAACGCTTTCGCTGCTCACCCAAACGATCAATCCTTCCTCAAGCTCAGCGCGATACCACTCACCAAGCTGCCCGGTGGCGAGCGCTTCGGTGATGTCTTCTGTGCGGCCAAGCAGTGATGTGCTTGCACTGGCGCCGCTGAAAAGCATCGCGCTAGGTTGAATCCAAATCGGCGCGTTCAACGCGATCACTTGCTCAGGTGATTCGGCATCGAGTTCGAGCTTGATCGCATCGCTGATCTTGACGTCCCAGTTCGACTCGACAGCGTTGAGACTGAGCGAGAAATCGCTGACCTGATCGTGCTTCACCTGCATCACAACACGATGCGTGCGGCCTTCGCCCGGCCCGAGATTGCCGATGCCGAAGCGGTTCTTCCACAGGCTGACGCTCTGCGGAACGCTCGACTGCACATCGCAACTCACCGCGTGCGCCTCGCCGTCGCCGGTGTTGCGGATGGTCAGCTCAAGCTCGACGTTCTCGCGATCTTGGATGCGGCCATCGGCGTTGCCGCGCGAATCGCCGCTGCCATCATCGATGATGCGATAGCTGTAGGAGAGAATCGGACGCGGCAAGCGCTCCGCTTTCACCACCGCCTCAAGCTTGCGCGGCGTGAAGCCATGCAGTTCGCGGAAGGCGATGCTGACCGGGATCTCGCTGGTCTCGACGTCGCGCGGAAGCGGAAGCGCGATTGAGCGCGTGACGCTCTTTCCAGCAGGTACGCGGCCAAAGAGCACGTGCATTCCATCGGCAAGCGAGCCAGGCGCGCTGATTCGACCAATGAGCTGGAAGGCGTCGCCAGTGCCGCGATTCTCGATCGTGCAATCCATGTGCGCGCTTTGACTGCCGAAGACCACGCTGCCATCGCCCAGGAGTTTGAGCGATGCTTCGAAGTAAGGCGGTGCGCTGTCGTCGGCGGCAGTCCAATCGACATCCTGAATGCGCGCAGCCATGGCGAACACTTCGTCGCTGTTGTAGCTCATGCTGGCGGTCGCGCCGGGGCGATCGGTAGCGCTGAAGACAAAGCGCAAGCTCTGCCCGCGCTTCGCCGCTTTGCGAATCGCATCGGTGATATCGAGCGAAGCCATGCCATCGAAGCTTGAGCGGACCGGCAGAGTTGTTGTCGCGTCGCCGCCATCTTCGCCGCTCCCGCCGGATGCGATCACGTCGCATTGCAGATCAATCGCTTGATCGAGGGGACGCCATTGCTTGTTCACAATGAAAGGCTCGTCGACTTTCTCGTCAATCGTCTCGCCTTCAACTAAATCGCGGCGGTAGGCGTACCAGCCTTCATCGACTTCGTCGGGGTAGACATCGAAGAGATCAAGCTCGCCCTCATAGCCATCTTCAGCGTGCGATTCATCAATGTAGATGAAGTAATAGAAGGGCATCTCGATCAGGTAGCCCGCGCCGAGCGTGCCGAGATACATCACGCGCGCCCAGTCGGGATAGCGTTCGACCTCGATCACTTGATACGCCTCAATGCTCGCAGGCGCCGATGTTTGCCACTCTTGTTCGAGCTTGACGTTGACCGCGAAGCGTTCGTGGCCGCCCTCCAGATCGCTGGGATCGGTTGGCTGCGAGTGAGTATCTGCTGAGGCGCGGTAGTTGTTGAGCGCTTCGGTGGATTGCTCGCCGGAGGGGCGAGTCTCGATCAGATCGCCGCGAAAGCGCTGGGTGGAGCAGGCCATCATCAAGCTAGCGAGCAGGATGAAGGCACAGAGTTGTAGGCGGTGACGCATTGCGTCGCTCCTCAGTGTTGAGTGGGGGAAGGCGCGGGGTTGACGAGATTTACCTTACCAAGTTGTACGCGCGCGATTATAGAGGGGGCGCGAGAAATGCACAGGCGCGAGTGTGCGACGCGCGAATCTGGAGTTGACGATGCGAGCCGATGAACTGGATTACGAATTGCCGAGCGAGCTGATTGCTCAGCATCCGCCTGAAGTGCGCGGCGCATCGCGCTTGCTCGTGGTGCATCGCGATAGCGGGGTGATTGAGCATCGCCACTTCGCTGAGATTGGCGAGTACCTGCACGCCGGCGATTTGCTGGTGGTGAATGACACCAAGGTGAAAGCCGTCAGGCTGAACGGTCGTCGCATGGGGACTGGCGGGCTGATCGAAGTATTTCTGCTCGAAGAGCGGGGCTCTGATGCCTATCGCGCTATGACTCGTAGCGGCGGCAAGCTCGTTGCAGGCGAGAAGCTCGGCTTCACCGCGAATGACCACGGCGAAGCTGGATTCATCCCGGATGCGCCGGAGCTCGTCGGCGAGTTGCTTTCTCGCAACGACGATGGGAGCTGGGAAATCGCGCTGCGCTCGACTGATGCGAGAGATGTTCGAGCGCTGATTGATGACCTCGCGCAGATGCCGCTCCCGCCTTACATCCGGCGCGAGCGCTTCGACAATCCTTTCGAAGCTGAAGATCGCGAACGCTATCAGACCGTTTACGCGCGCGAAGAGGGCGCGGTTGCAGCGCCGACGGCGGGGCTGCACTTCACTGATGCGATTCTCGCGCAGCTTGCAGCGCAAGGCGTCGAGCGCGCGAACGTCACGCTGCATGTTGGGCCGGGAACCTTCGCGCCGGTTAAGGCGGATCAGCTCGAAGATCATCCGATGCACGCTGAAAGTTTCAACGTGTGTGATGCGAGCGCGGCTGCGGTGAAGCGTTGCAAGCAAAGCGGCGGGCGCGTGGTGGCGGTGGGCTCGACATCGACGCGCGTGCTCGAATCAATGGCCACTGATGCAGGCGAGCTGCGTGCCGGCGTGGGTAGCACGGACTTGCTGATTTCGCCGGGCTATCGTTTTAAGTGCGTGGACGTGATGCTGACGAATTTTCACCTGCCGCGCTCGACGCTGCTGGCGTTGGTCTTTGCGATTGCTGGCGTTGAGCTGACGCGCGAAGCGTACGCGCAAGCTGTGCGCGAGAAGTACCGCTTCTTCAGTTATGGCGACGCGATGCTGATCTTGTGAAGTTGAACGAGTGTGAGCCCTCTTGCCGACGGGCAGAGGAATCACACTCGCGAGCAGTTCAACATTTCTCGTAGCACACGCATCACCGCACCTAGCAGAGATACCTGTGCTAGGTGGCTACCGATGCCCTCAAACCTCAAGCGTTTCCGGTGAGAGCTTCGCGACCGCGACGGGCTTCATCAGGTCGTCGTGCTCTTCGCGGCTGATCAGCTCAAGGTCGCGCAGCAGTTCGAGATCATCGCGCTTGGTGCGGCCAGGCGTGGTCAGGTAGTTGCCGACCATCATACCGGTAGCTCCCGCGAAAAAGATCATCGACTGGAGCTGGCGCAGGTGCTGGACGCGGCCGCCAGCGACGAAGATGTCGCACTTCGGCAGCATCAGGCGCATCACGGCGGTGATCTTCAAGCATTCCAGCGGCTCAAGCAGACCTTCGTTTTCGAGCGGCGTGCCCGGAACGGCGACCAGGAAGTTGAGCGGAACCTTGTTCGGCTGGAGCTCGCGCAGCTCGGTGAAGAACTCGACGCGCTGCTCGTCGCTTTCGCCCATGCCGAGAATGCCGCCGCAGCAGATCTTCAGGCCAGCTTCGCGCGCCCAGACGAGCGTGTTCCAGTTGTCCTGCCATGAGCGCGTGCTCGTGACCTTGGGGTAGTGCGATTTGCAGGTTTCGAGATTGTGGTGATAGACCTCAAGCCCCGCTTCGCGCAGTTGGACGAGCTCCTCCTTGCCGATGATGCCGAGCGAGGCGTCGGGCAGGATCTGGCCGCGCTTGCGCAGCTCGCGGATCGCATCGCAGATGTGATCGAGCGCCTTGCCTTTAGGGACGGCGCGCATTGCCGTCACAATGCCGAAGTTCGTCGAGCCGCTTTGCAGCGCAACGTCCGCAGCGCGCAGGATGTTCTCGACGCTCATCAAGCGGTAGCGCTCGGCGTCGGTGTCGTAGCGCGAGCTTTGCGCGCAGAAGCCGCAGTCTTCAGCGCAGCCGCCGGACTTCGCGTTGACGATCGAGCAACGGTGCAGCGCGTCGTCGCCCATAAAGTGACGCTTGACGAGATTCGCGGCGTACATCAAATCGTAGGCGCGCTCGGAGGGTAGGCGGAGCAACTCCAATGCCGTCGCTTCAGGCAGAGCCTCGCCGTCAATCACCGCCTCTGCGATGTTGATGAGGTGATTCTTGCCGATCGTGAAACGTGCATCTCGTGAATCGCTGACCATGCTATTCCCTTCGTGGCACCACTCGCAGACCGATGCGCAACAGGCGCAAGCTCATCGCGGATGACGCAGATCGCTTTGGAACGCCGATTTCGCGCCGAGATAATCCAGCGTTAATCGAGCGCGGCGTGCCGAGATTTCTCCCTAGCGCCAACTCCATCAGTCTCGCGGAACGCCCTACACAGCAATCCCATACATGCGAGTCCAATGCCAACAGGTTAGCGCAGGGGCGCGGCGCGGCAAGCGTGATCCTTCGCGGGAGGGCGTTGAGGCATCACTTAGCTCAAAACATAGTTCCTCCCCGGCAGTTGCCGAATCAGCCCAGACATCTCCAGCCCCAGCAGCGTCGCGTTGACATCGCCCGCCGGGATGCCGGAATCGCGAATGATTTCTTCGACGTTCACTTCATCGCTCGGCTTGAGCAGCCTAAGAATGCGGGCTTCCTTGTTGTCAGAGCCATCCAGCATCTGGAAGTTCAGCGATTCCTGAGCCTTCTCCTGCTTGCCCTTAACCAGCGTTTCTTCGGGGAGCATGCCGATGGACGGGAGCTCCGCGATGATGTCCTCTAGGCCCTCAACGAGTTTCGCGCCATCTTTGATCAGCGCGTGACCACCTCGCGATGCTTCATCGTCGATCTTGCCGGGCAGGGCAAAGACTTCGCGCCCTTGCTCGTTCGCTAGGCGCGCGGTGATCAGTGAGCCTGATTTCAAGCCCGCCTGAATCACGAGCACGCCGGTGCTCAAGCCCGAAATGATGCGATTGCGGACGGGGAAATTCTGCGCCCTGCCTGGCGTTCGCAGCGGGTACTCGCTGAGCAACGCGCCATTTTCTGCGATTTCCTTGGCGAGATTGACGTTCTCCGGCGGGTAGAGCTTGTCAAAGCCGGAGCCAACTACCGCGACGGTTCTCCCGCCGGCGTCGAGTGCGCCACGATGTGCCGCAGTGTCAACGCCACGCGCAAGCCCGCTGATCACCGTCACGCCTCGCGCCGCCATCAGCCCCGCGAAGCGAGCTGACTGCTTCGTCCCGTAGTATGAAGCGCTGCGTGAGCCAACAATCGCGAAGGCAAAGTGATCGTAGACTTCCAGCTTCCCGCGCTGCCAGAGCAGCAGAGGTGGATCGTGAATCGCGCGCAAAGCTGGCGGATAAAGCTCATCCTCAATCATCAGAATGCTCGTGCGAGACTTGGCGCAAGCCTCAAGCTCACGCTCGACCGCGCCGGACTTCAAAGCGTTGCGCACGGCCTTGAGCTTCTCGTTGGAGACGCCGCGCACTTCGAGCGCTTTTCCCGTCATGTCGAAGAGCGCGCGATGAATAGAGCCGCAACGCTCAAAGATCTCCGCCAGTTGCTGAGAATTGAGCTTCATGCAAATCAGCGCGGCCATACGCGCATGCATTTCCTGCGCGCGAGGCACGCCGGAGTCGCTGGGCTTATGCTGAAGATCCTCAATCATGCTTTGCTCGTCAGCAGTCGCAGAGGCGGACGCACGCTCGGCCATCACGGCGGCTCCCACACGAGACCCGTCTTGCCTTACATTATTAAGGGCATCCTGCATTGTTGTCCTTCTTCTGCAATCTGCGTTGGTGCAGCTAACGTGGGCGAACAAACATAAAATAGAGCTTGATATCCTCTCGTCAAGTATATACCATGAAAATATCTAGTGATTGATGAGGTGAACTCGCCCAAAACGGAGGGAGGATTGAGAGATGTGATCGAATCCCGTCGCCCGAGTTGAAATGGAGATGTGAGGTGCTGAGGCATCTGCTTCTTCAATGTAGGGCGCTGAGCCTTGCCAGTAGCGGGTGTGGAAACTAGTGTCAGCCCCTCACTGAGCGCGAATCGGCGCCGGTGGTGTTCACGATCACCCTGCGCAAGCAGTTGGATGGATAGAGGTAAGCATGTCGAAGTTGCGATTGGCTGGAGTTGTGGCTGCATTGGTGTTCGCTGGTGTCGCGGGAGTTTGGGCAGTTGAGGCCCAGATGCGTCCTGGCATGCCTCCGAATGCTGCGCCCGCGGACGAAGAGACGCCAACGCCTCGTTTGAAGCGCTTTGATCTGAAGGGTCTGGACGGCGTTTCTGTCGCTCTGACTGACGATCTTTTTGGCGGCGTCGAGAACCCTGAGCGCATTTGCTTCGTCTTCACCAATCCTTGGTCGTCAGTCGCTGCTCTTCAAACTCGTGATGCGCTGCTCTTCGCGCCTGAGTTCAAAGGTCAGGTTGTAGTGGTCTGCGCTGGCGATGAGCGCGAGGTGCTGGGCACGGCGAGCCGCTTTGATCCGCTGGTTGAAGGCAAGCGCAAGGCCCTGTGGCTGCGCAGCGCTACCAGCGTTCACACGGATTTCGGTCCGCTCTTCGAGCCAGATTACGGCATCAACCAGCTCAAGCAGGTGCCTGCCTTGCTCGTTGTTGACTCAACGCGCAAAGCGATCCACAAGAGCATTGGCGAGATGACGCAGGATGACGTCGCGGAAGCGATGAGCAAGACTGGCGACGAGTAAGCTTTCAATCATCGATTCGGCGATGAGTTGTGATGCGTAAGGCGCGAGCTATGGCAGGTCGTCTGCGAGTGTTCAGTGTTGGCGCGCCCGAGCTTGAGTGGCTCGCGCCGCCCTTACCGCCGAGCAAGCGAGCATTTCTGCCGCTGATTCGTCAATGGGCGCTGACTACGCCGGGCTTGGCTGCGGCGTGGCTTGCACCAGCTTGGCTTGATGAGCGCGAGATGCGCGGCCTCTTCATTCTGGCCTTGGCAGATGAGGGCTGGGAGTGCGCCGAGGGATTGAAAACGACGAGTGGTGCGCAGGCTGAGGTAAGTGCTCTGAGTCGCGCCGCTTTGGAAGATGCACTCGCAGTAGATGTTGAGCTGGCCTCCGTGCTGGCTCTCGGATACCGCATTTTTGGGGATCCTTTGGAGGTTCGCGAGCTGGAGGAGATGGCTCGCGTTATCACCGAAGGCGTATAGCGCTTCAGTGCGCGCAATCGATTTAATGCTCAGCGCAAATCAAGGGCAGCGAGGTCTTGCCGTTAGATTGCTGCAAGATTACACTCTCGCCATCTCACAGGCCCGATTTGAGAGGATCGACATGCCGACCGTACTCGTGCAGAACGAAGCACTTGAAGTTGAAATTGATGCTGGCGAGAACCTGCAGAATGGTTTGAGCAAGTCCGGCGTCACGGTTTACGATTTCCACGCCGTTCGCCCCTTGGTGAAGCCGCTATCCGCGCTGGTGATTATCTTGGTCTCCGCGCTCGCGTTTGGCGTCGTTGGGTACATGATTGCCGGAATGTCGACCTTGCAGGTCTTCGCGGTTCTCGGCGCGCTCTTTGGCGGCTACTGCTGCAAGAATCTGCTGCTGAGCGATCACACGCAGGTGATCGTGTTGGATGGCCGCGACAATCTCAACGAGCCGACGGATCGCGAGATTCGCGCGCTTGGTGACGAGCGCGTTGCTGCTGGCATCCGCCTCGCTTCCGAGGTGCAGGTGAATGGTGACTGCCAGATTCACTGCCATCCCTAAGCTTCTCGCTCGGCATCTGTCGAGTAGGCCAATGCTTTCTGAGAAGCCCTCGCAGTGCGGGGGCTTTTCTCTTGCCCGCGAAGCTCGCTCACTCCGAATCCATTCCCATGCAAGGTGATGCTATGAATCGAATCGCTGCGAAGGTGCTCTGCCTGCTGATCGCGCTCAGCGTGCCAGCTATCTGTTTGGTCGCGCAAGAATCGCCTCAAGAAGATGATTCATCGCCGGCGCCAGCGGGTAATGCAGATGGCGAATTGGATGAGCAACCAAAGAACAAGGTCAAGATCGAACGCAACAAGTTGCGCTTCGCGCGCGCCTTTCGCAAGTTGGTTCGCAGCGAGATGAGCACTTTTGCCGACTTCACGCGCACAGAGAAAGATCGCCTCGATCGCTCGCAGGTGAACAAGGACAATCGCGCGACGCCAGACACTGCGAATTTCCCGCGCTACTCGGCAGAGCGTCCCGGCCCGCACGTTTTTAACGATCAGCTCGTGCTGGTTGGGAACGAAGCGAATCAGAACAACAGCGTGGCTTTCGCGCAGACAGCGAAAGGGTTGCACCAGGTGCTGAAGCTCGACTGCAAACTCGCGATCAGCGGTGGTCAGGGCATGGGTTTGGCTTTCCTGAATTGCGAGCACTTTGGCGCGGAGGGAGCGGCGCCAGAGTTCACTGAGTGGGAAGAGCCGAATTTCAAAGGCTCGCTAGCCATTGGATTTGACACGCACAATCCCAAGTCTGAGGATTGGTTCAACGGCAACGGCAACTTCTACGGGCGGCCAGAGCACGAAGTTTCGCTGCACTGGGATGGGCGCGAGATCGCCAATGTCTGCACGGAGCGCGACTATCGCGGCGATGCGCTCAAGCGCGTCGAGCTTACGCTGCAGCATTGCGTCGGTGGAGCTGAGCTTTACCTCAAGCTCGGCGAAGAGTACGTCTTCCGTGCCTTCTACATTCCGAACCTTCTGCCCTACGAGATGCGCGTCGTGCTTGGCAGCCGCACCGGGGATACGCCGGGCAAGATCGTGATCGATGGTTTACACGCGCAATGGAGCGAGCCGATCGAAGCAAGCGACGTGGTGCGTTCCCAAGATGTGACGACCTGGAATGAGGAAGTCGTCTACAACGGCCACAACAATTTGCGCGAGACTTTCACGCTGCCGGAGATGCAAGTCGCTCGCTTGAACCTCACCTTCAATCTTGATGCGCCGCAGAGTGGGGGAGACCCCTGGGACAAGAAGGCTGCGCTGAATCTCTATCACGGTGACGAAGAGTTCGAGCTACTGCGCATCATCACGCCCTACGGCACGCCCTGGTCGTGGACGGTGGACATCACCGACTATCAATCGCTTTTGCGCGGCGACGTTGCGCTCGGTCTGACCGTCGGCACGAGCCAAGGTAAGGCCGAGGACCCAGCGCAGCAGCGCGGCTGGAAGATCACGATCACCTTCCACTACTATGAAGGCAAGCCTGAGCGTGAGGCGTATCGGATCGAGAATCTGTGGAAGGGCAGCCCGGAGTACGGCAATCCCGAAGACCCGATGGTGAACTTCTTCGATCCGCGCGAGATCACTCTGCCTGATGGCGCGACGGGTGCAGCATTGCGCTTCACTGCGACGGGTCACGGGATGAGTCCGAATAGCGAGAATGCTGCCGAGTTCTTGCGGCGCGGACGCACGGTGACGGTCGATGAAGCAAGCTTCACCAACGAGCTTTGGTGGGACAACTGCTATCTCAATCCCTGTCGCCCGCAGGGTGGGACGTGGAAGTTCGATCGCGCGGGCTGGGCGCCGGGGAGCGCTGTGCTGCCATGGCGGATCGACATCAGCGAGCACCTCAGCAGCGATGGCCCGGTGAAAGTCGCGTACATTCCCGATGAGTACGTGAACGAGGGGCGCGGTAAAACGTGGGCGCCGCACCATTGGTTTGAATCGCAAATCGTGTACTTCCGCGATCCGAAGTAGCGGGCGGAATCACTCTAGAGCTTCACCCATTGCCCCAACTGGCAAGCGATGCTTAGGCCAGAGCGGATGATGTTGCGTTGGCTGATCGCGTTGACTGGCGTGTCGGCTGCGACGATCGGGATGCCCTGCGTTTTCGCAGCTTCAAGCCTCACATGCAGCACGGCGCGATGGACGCCTTGCCGACGAAAGCGCGGAACGGTCGCAGAGTTCGTCATGTAGCCGACGTCACCGAAGCGGCCAAGCACACCGACGCCAGCGGGCTTGCCGTCAACGCGAACGAGATAGCGTTGCCACGGCTCGCCGGTGTAGAGCGTGCGGGTGCGCTCGATCGCAGCCTTTGCTTCTTCGGGCGCGTACTCGTGCGCTTCGACGAAAGCCTGAAGGAAGTCTTGCATCGTCGATCCGTCATCCGGATCAACGAGCTCCGCTTGAATCGAGCGATGGACTGGCGAATCCAACTCAGGCTGCGGTGCACCGTAGAGCTGCGTTTGATGGCGGCGCATGAAGAAGCCCTTGCGCGCCAAGCTCTCGCGCAGATCAGCGAGGGATTCCAGCGGCAGCAGATCAATGCTGGGCGAGCGCGAGTCAGCCTGATACCAACTCAGCACTTCATCCAAAAGATCGGCGGTGTCTTCGTTGAGCCCGAACACGCGATCAAAGCCGGGAACCTGAAACGCTCGCACGACTTTGCCACTTGCGCCAGCGAACTCGCGCAGCTTGTGCGAGTCATCGATAGCTGCAAGTTTGCTGAAACGAGTCCAGTAAGCGGATGCTCGCGCATCGTCGATCTGCATGATCTTCGCGTCGCTCAGGATGAGTTCTGGTCGCATTCGCTTTCCTCGCAAATCGAATCAAGGTGATTGCTGCGCACGCCATGGTAGCACGCGGGCAACCAGCTCTCTGGCAAGAAGAGCAGATAGAAGCTCAACACGGTCAGGCTGAAGTGGCCGATCTCCATCGTGATGAGAATGCCGACATGCATCGCGATGCCAGCGATCAGCGCGAACTTGCGCGTGCGATGCCAGAGCACTACCAAAGGAAAGCTGAGCTCAAACGCCAGCGTGGCCCAAGTTGCCGGTGCTGATAGCCAGAGCGGCAGCCGCGCAAACCAGGGGAAGCGCGCGACAAGCGGGTCGGCCAAGCTCATGCCGACGGCGCGACCGCTCATCCAGTCGCCCATGCTCTCACCATGCGCAAAGAGGTAGAGCGTGAAGGGGCCAAGCTTGTGCAGCGCGGAGAAAGTGTAGATCAGGCAAAGCTGCACTTGCGCCAAGCGCATCGACCAGGGCTCGACGACGCGATCGAGCGGCCTGCCCAGCTTGCGCCAGAGCTTCGCATCTATACTGAAGTAGCGATTGCAGGGCATCAGCGCGAGTAGGAAAAGCCCCGCAGCGAGCAGCCAATCTCCGCCATTCGTGATCGCGCTGTTCGCATAGAGAATCGAGCTGTAGGCCAAGAAGAGCGCGATGCTCGCGAGCCGCGTGAGGCAACCAATCAGCAGCAAGGCGCTCGCGATCGCAGCGGCGATCAGCATCGCTTGAATTGCTTCGAAGCTCGCATCCACCGGAAGCAGCGACCATCGTTGATAGCTTGAGCGCAGCGATTCCGCGTGTTCCGGCGCGAGCAAACCGCCATCGCTGGAATAGAAGATGCGCGCGTTGGGCAGTCTGCTGAAGAGAATCTGGCAGAGCGCAATGCTCGCAAGTGCTATGCGAAAAAGGCTGAGGCGCAGGCCATCGATCGGCTCTCGCCACATGCGATTCAACCAAATGTTCGCGCCACCGAGCGGATCAGCCATCTTGATCGCTCCCTAGATTACTCAGCGCCGGCAGCAGGGGGCCAGACCAAAGCGGATCGTCGGCGGGAGCGTAGTCGAAGCCAGCGTTGGCAGCGATGAAGTGCGCGTAGCCGCTCGCATCAACGTGCGATATGGTGATGCGTCGGCACTCGATCCGCGTAATGCGCTGCGCATCGCTAGGCATCGCCCGCAAATGTTGCGCAAGTCGATGGCGCACCCATGCGTGAATGCTTGGTTTCCCGCTCGCTGCGTGCTCATGGAACTTGCGCTTGCTCAGCCCGCCGAAGCGGTAGCGCCAAGCGTAGCGACGCTGAGATTCGCTTGCATCCGGATCAAGTGAAGATGCATTGCTTGCATCTGCGTTGAGCAAATCAGGCTCGCTCGACGAGCGCAGGACGAGCTGCGATCCATCGTTGAAGCTGAGCTGCAAGATCGGGAGATAGCTTTCATCCGGGACGTTCGGCGCGTACATCGCCCAATCCTGCTCGGAGTTCACAAGCGATGTGTAGGCGGCGAATGGCTCGGTGACTTGCTCAAAGCGATCGCCCTGCAGCGTGCCCTTCTCAATCTCCAGCGAGCGCAGATTGGCGAGCGTGAGGGCGAAGACGTGCCAGAGGCAGAACGCTGCGATCAGGTAGCCGCGCAATTGACGTGCGCACAGCATGCAGCGCGCAAGCTTGGAGAGCTTCGCTTTGTCTTCGATCTTGTTCTGCTCGCCTAGACTCGACACATCACGCTCCCACGCTCAGCGCCTTCGCGAGGGGCTCGTCATTTGCATCCGCATCCGCTCGCCATTTGCGCGGCAGCCAATTTCTCGGCCAGAAAAGCAAGTAGTAGGCGCAGATGCTGAAGCTGAAGGCAACGATCTCCATCGTCAGGAAGATCCCGATGTGCATGGCGAGGCCGAAGAGGAGCGTGAACTTGCGCGTGCGGCGCATCAGAATCAGCGCGGGGAAGAGCAATTCCCAGAGCACTACGGCCCACGTTGCGATGGCCGAGATCCACATCGGTAGCAAGAAATACGATGGAAAGCGCGCAAGCATCGGGTCAGCCATTGCTTCACGCATTGCGCGGCCAGCGGCCCAATCACCGATCGAGTCGTAGCTCCCCGTCAAGTACCACACCAAGGGCTGCAGCTTGAGCAACGCGGTGAAGCAGTAGATCAGCATGAGCTGCACTTGCGCCAAGCGAACTGGCCAGGCGTCAATCCAACGCGAGTAGGGCTTGCCGCGACGCTCGCGCCACCACGCATCAACGCTGAAGCGGTGATTGCTTTGCATCAGCATAAGCAGGAAGGTTGCGCCGCCGAGCGTGTAGTCGCCGCCGTTCAAGATCGTTGTGTTCTGGTAGTGCAGGCTGATCAGACCGATGAAGAGAACAACCGTCGCGATACGTGTGAAGCAGCCAATAGCCGTTAGCAACGCCGCAATCGCGCAGCCAGCAAGCCACGCGTAGATGAGGCCAAGGCTTGCATCCAAGGGCAGCAGCGACCAGCGCCAGTAGCCGTTGCGCACCTGCGCTTCGGTTTCTGGCGAGAGCAGGGCGCTCGCTTGATAGTAGATATCCGCCATCGGGATCAGCGTGATCAAGAGATCGAGCAGAATCACCAAGCCCACTGCGATCCGAAAAAGCGCGGCGTTCGTGCCGTCAACTCGCTGCGTCCAAACCCGGCGTTGTTGTTCCCAAAGTGCTTTCATCGTTGCACCTCACGCGCTGCAAAGACCTGCGGGACTGCGGGCCCGCGCCAGTACTCGTCGCCGGAGGGCGCGTAGTTGAAGTGGTGTTGCATTTTCGCGTAGTGCGCGTAGCCGCTCTGATCGGCGTTTCGGATGAGTAGCGTGAGGTATTCGATCTTCACGATCTTCTCAGCGTGTTCGGGATGTTGGCGCAAGTGCTCGCTGAGGCGGAAGCGAATCCATGCGCGCGCGCTCGCGGTGTTGCCGTCTTTTGTTGCAGTTCGCTTTTCGAGCTTGCGGATGCGACCGCCGCCGATGCGAAGAGCCTGCGCGTAGCGTCGTTCGTCAGGCGAGAGATTGGGGTCGAGTGACTCAGGCGTCGAGCTATCGATAGCGTCGAGCGGGTGTTCGCTCAGCGCGCGCAACACCAGTTGCGAGTCGTCGTCAAAGGTCAAGCGAATGGCTGGCAGCCACGACGACGTCCCCACGTTTGGCGAGAACATCACCCAGTATTGTTCAGTGTTGAAGGCCGAGTTGTAGTTCGCGAATGGCGTCAGCGCATCCCGCATCGGACCTTCTTCCGTCAGCGACCAGACATTGCCAAGAAAAAGCGAAAGCAGCGTAGCGCCGCAGAAAACACACACCACAACATTGCGCAATCGCCTCGCCCAGTGCGGCCAGTGCGCCCGCGGATCGGCATCGCGATCATCGCCGGATGGTGCCTCGCCTATCATGTCTGGCGCGCCCGGATCACTGGAAGATTGTGGTGCTTCGCCCATCTCTTCTCCATTCGAATCAACCTCTAGCCCCAACGCCGCATGCTACACCCCTGTGCGATAACCGTCCTCCCCACACGCAACAAGCCCCCGCGTATAGCGAAGGCTTGCTGTGATACGTTGACGGTGCGGCTGCAACTAGAGAGTCCGCTCACACGCCGGGCAAACGAAGCTCGAATGTTCCTGCGACGCCGTCACTGTAAAGGCAAGACCGCAGGGCACGCACTTCAGTCGATACTGATGCTGCGGGAGGGGCGTCGCCATGGATTCATCCCAAAGCGCGATGCAGCCCTTGTTGCGGGAATCTTGATGCAGTTTGGCTTGGCTTGCAGCTCGCTCTGCGCGTTCCTTCAGTTGGAGCCAAGCTTCATTCTTGTCGCGTAGCGCCACTCCAATCGAAGCACACAACACGCGTGGAGGCTTGGTTAAATCGAGATCATTCAACTCCGATAAATCCAAGTGCTCTTCAATGGGGACTTCGACTCGCTGGAGGCTGCTCAAGCTCTCAAGGAGAGCCTCTGTTCCCCGATCCCACGCAGAATGAAAGAGCACGAACTCATCGCCACCAGTTCGAAACGCTCTAGCGCCAATCTTTTCGGCGACTATTCGTAGTGTGTTGCCGAACCCGCGGAGCAGAGTGTCCGCGCCGCTATAGCCGTAGAGCGTGTTCTTTTCTTTGAAGTCATTGATGTCGATGAAAACGCAGATCCAATCGCTTAGATCTCCATCGAGTTGAGAAGCCCAGTCAAGGTATGCCGACTGGTTGGTCACCGACGTCAGCGAGTCTTGCGTTGCTTCGCGGAGCAGGTCTGCAAGTGCATCAGAGATTCGCTGGACGAAACTATCGAAGCGCTCAGGAACCGCCCCAGCGCGAATGGAGTCTGGTTTCTGGGAGGCGTTGCCGCTGCTCATCGAGGTGATCCGTTTCGAGTGTTGCCTATCGTCGCGCCAG
>Ga0213866_10001723_pt1 | contig 16022 bp, 15 predicted proteins | sample PICome_11_FD_160079 | JGI IMG/M metagenome (GOLD analysis project Ga0213866, IMG submission 160079) | Coastal seawater microbial communities near Pivers Island, North Carolina, United States - PICO284 | ecosystem: Environmental > Aquatic > Marine > Coastal | place: USA: North Carolina...
TCCACTTCTAGTATTATTTCTAGTATTATTTCTTTTAATACTTACAAAATTCTTTTTATAAGGTTGTAAAGGACAAGGCGGTGTAGATATATCGTATGGTATATCATATGAACAATTATTAAGTAGAGGAACTCTTTGTAAATCTTTGTAATAATTACGAAGAGGTAACCTATTTTTTTTACACATTTGAATAATACTTTTATTATGCTGATTTGGTATTATTCCATAAGTATAAATTAATGGAAATGAAGAATAATTATCTGCAACCTTATGATCGAAATAGATAGGATATTCTCTAACATTTTGTCCATCTTTTGTATAATAAGAGAATAATTTGATAATTTTATCTTGATCCATTAATTCATATATTGATTTGATAATATATTTATGTTTAATAGGAAAATATAATGTACCATTAATATTATTTTTTTTAAATGTTGTTGTAATAGTATCAATCGCTGTATTTGATACAAATGGTATCATAATATATATATCACATTTTTTGTTTGAAAAATGTTCAATAAAAGAACTTATTTGTGAACCAGAATAAGTTGCATCATCGGGAATAATAACGGGTAAATCATAATTGATGTCATTAATATTATTTACAATAATATAATTATATATTTTTTTATCTATATATGGGATAATATGACTTAAAACCCAATATCCCGATTTATTTTTATAAGAAATAGAAGAATCATCACTTATTATAAGAAATTGTAATTTTGTAGTATTCAAAGATTTTAATATTTCAAAATAAGTATTTTTCAAATATTTTTTAAAAATTGAATATGAAATATATTTAGTTTTTAAAATAAATTCGTGTGCGATTGATTTAATATGAGAATCTGATTTATCCAACCATTCTTATAATTTATTATTATTAATATTATGTTTATTGGGTATAATATTCATTCTAATAAAAGATTATATAAACTTTTATTATGAATAAGATAAATTTTCTATTTTTATTATATATAAATTCTGTTTTATCTTTTAATTTATATTCAATTATATATCCAATAAAACATAGTTTTAATAATATAGATAAAAAATGGAATTATGAAAATAGATTATTTCCGACAAATAAAAAATCTACTTATATAGGGAAATGGTATTACTATAATAATATTGATTTTATTAAAAATGAAAAAAATATAATAGACAATCCCGAATATTGGACAAATAAAACTGTATTAACTGATTATGAATATGATAATAATAAAATCATAATATCAAAAATATTAAATCATAATTATGATATAAAAAATCATTATAAAAAAAAAAGAGAATATGATAATAATAAAGAATATTATAGAAAAGAATATTATAATTCAAATAGAATAAGTAATTTAAGCAATACTAAATTATTCAGTTTATTAAGTAAAGAAGCAAATATATTAAGAACATTGGTAATACGACCAAATAGTTGTAGTGTAACCTGTAGTCCTTATATACCAAAAATGGAATTAGTTAATAAATTAGTAAATAAAAAAAATTTGAATAATACAAATTATTCAATAAATTTTAATATTTGGTTAACAGATAGATATATACATAATAATTCATTAAGAACAGGTTTATTTATATCATACGATGGTATAAATGGAAATTTAAAAGAATTAATATTAAAAAAAGAACATTTAATTGATGATAATATAGATAAAAATGATAAATTAGATATAGATAGTATATTTAATTCAGATAATTTAATAAAATTCAATATAACAGATGAAAAAACAAATAATATTAAAGATTTTGATAATAATACAACAATAAATTATATAATATTAAAAAATAATTGGATAGGAAATTATAGAATACAAAATATTAAGGATGATAATAACCAGATAAGTTGGGGAGCAGAGCATAATTATTTTATATCAATATCAAATAATGAAATAAATAAATATTATCAATTAAAATTCAAAGACGGAATATATGCGAATATACCTGAAAATTTAAATTATTTTAAGGATGATGATAATATATATATAGAATTTGTCTCTTTTTTTAATAATGGTACAGGAATCCAAAGATTTGTTGCGTGGGGTAGTAAATCAATTGGTGGTATAAAAACATATTGTCATGATATATGGAAAAATAATGTACCTTTATATTATATAGATTGAAATATATATGAGTACCATTTGTAATGATGATCTAAGTGATATTGGATATTTAGACCATATGATACCACATCATCAAGTTGCAGTTGATATAAGTTTAATATTACAAAAAAAAACAAAATCTGCAAAAATGCAAAAAATATTAAGAGAATTAATAAGAATACAAATATATGAAATTGAAATGATGAAAATGATGAGAAATAAATTTCCACAAAAAGTAACCGAGGATATAAATAATGATAAATATATTAAAACGGGTTCTGATTTTATGAAACCGAATAAATTAGGATTAACAAATACATATTGTAATCCGCATTTTTTTGATCCAGAAGGACATATGAAACATATACAACATATGAATATGGATGATAAAATGTATTTAGAACATATGATACCACATCATCAAGTTGCAGTAGATATGAGTAAAATTTTAATAAAAAATACAAAAAATGATTTTATGTTATCATTAGCATATAATATAATTAAATCACAACAAGAGGAAATAATAATGTTAAATAATTATTTAATGAGTTTAAAAAATAATAAAGGATATGATTATCAAAGTGAATTATTATTTTGAATATAATGGATATAGGTCATTGTGTTTATTGGAATAAATTATTATTAAATAGTGCATAATTTAACTAAGTATTAGTTTCAAGTATTTCGTAAGTTGGTCCTACTTTTTCAGAAATAGGTGCATTTTTTTTTATAATTGATTTACCATCTTCATTGAATTTTCTTTTAATAGGAAAATATTCTGTTGTTATTTCTAATTCTGTTGCTAATTTATATTCATCAAAAACAATACTATCTCCACCCAATATAAATATTTTTTCAATTTTAGTAATTTTATTAATATCAAACCAAAACTTAGTAGTACCTAAAGGTTTATCAGTATTATTATTAAAACCTCTTTTTTTAGTTGTTTTAATATTTAAGTTAAATAATTTTGAAACAAAATTAGGATAATCTTCAATTTCAGTATGATTTATTAAAATTATTTCAAGATCTTGTCTTTTAATAGATAGTTCTTGAATAACATAACCGATATCAAGATTTTCTTGATCAGGTAATTCGCCAAAATAAAAAATAATAGCATTTTTTTCTATTTTTTTAGAAATAGATTTAATTGCATTACTTAATTCTGTTGTACTAGAGTATTGTTCTCTTTTAGAATTACCTAAAAACATATAAATTTTTTTGTTTTTTAGATATTTTTTTAGATCTTTTAATTCAAAAGTTTCAATTTTATTTTCCATTTTATAATATATAAAATTAAAATATTAATTTAAATATTCACGCATCATATATCAATTCTTTGTTTTGATCAATATGTTTTTTATATTTTAAAATATATTTATAACATTTTACAATAGTTACTTCTGAAACACTACATATATCTGAAAAATGTTTTTTAGTAAAATTTAAATTATTTTCTTGTGAATAATAATATAAAATACCAGCAGCAGATGATGTAGGAGAATTATCGCTTAAAATTTCTTTTTGTTCTAAAAAACTAATTAATTTTTTACAATTTTCAATATCGTTTTTATGCATATTTAATTTACTTCCAAATCTTGAAATAAAATCTTCAGGATTTGATGATAAAACATTTATTTGTAATAATTGCTGAAATCTAGCATTACCTTTATTTAATGTAACATGTGTAATATTAAAGATTTTAGCAATTTCTTTAGAACTTCTAGGAACATCATTAATTAAACATGAATGATATATACATGATGCTATCAAACCTTCTTTGTTTTCTCCTCTTGATATTTTTTTTTCTGCTGTTTTTTTATAAAATATTTTTGCATCATCTATTACTTTTTGTGGAATACCATGATTTGATGTTGCCGTCTCTAATTTATCAAAAATATTCCATAAAGTTCTTTCATCATAAGGCATTGCATTCCACATTTGATACATACGAATTCTTTTCATATCAATATTATCTTTTCTTGTACCACCAATTACAGAACCAATTGAAGATTTTGGTAATAATGGATTTATAGGCATACCACATCGCGAAGGATCACTATCTCTATTATCTTCATTACCATAATATCTCCATTCTGCCCCATTATCTATACTTTTATCAATGATTGCATTACATTTAGCACAGACATTCAAAGAATCAATCTCATCAATTTCATTTGAACCACATTGACATACTGTTTTTTTTTCTTGATTTATATTATTTAATTCATTTTTTATAGAATCATATATATCCCATAAATCAAAATCAGTCATAATGATTTAAGAATATAAATATATATAACAATCATTTTTTATATAAAAACAAAAAAATATATAAGAATTAATCCTTAATCATTTAAGGACAAGCGCGACAAATCCAACGAGCATTATGTCTACAGTCACATTTACAATATAATTCATTGGTTAAAGGATTTGTATTACTAGTTTCTGGAAAGAGTCCATTATTTTGTGAAGTTTCAATCCATTTTGCATATAATTTAGGTTTATTAATTTGATGTTTTCTGCAACAATTGCATTGATCAAGTTTATCTAAGATTAGTTGATTAGATAATGCAACGATACTTTCCATATTAAATAAAAAATTAAATAAATAAATCATTTTTATTTACGATAACTAAATTGTATATTTATATCTTTTATAAGATGATATAAGTTATCGTTATTTATTTTATCTTTTTTCCAATTCGCTTATTATTTTAACATTTAAAATAGTATTAATAATACTTTTATTTAAGTATTTATTTTCAGGAAGTTCAATCTATTTTTCATATTTTATAGGTTTATTAATTTGATGAGTTTTACAAGATTTACATTCAGCAAGTTTATATAATATAGTTTGTTTACTATAAAAGTAATATTCTTCTATAATTAAGTGTAAATTTTTAAATTTACATATAAGAAGTTTTTTTTATATTAAACTATGAATAATTCTATTTTGATATTAGTTTTTAATTTTTCTAATTGTTTAAATAATTTAGAATATTTAATAAATTTATACAAAAATTATTTTAAACAAATTATAGTTTATTCCGACTATCCTGTTATAAATAATATTGAAATAAATTATGTAAATACTCAACAAGGATATTATGTTCATAATATATTTAATCACTTTTACAAAAATTATAAATATTTATTAAACAGTTGTGATGGAATTTTTTATACGATGGATGATAATATTATAAACTTAAATATATTAAATTTACTAAATACAAAAAAAATAGTTTATTATTATAATGAAATAAAACCTTTAAATGAATATTCAGGTTGGCAATGGGATTTGTCATGGGGAAAAAATGCAATTAAGAATGTAGGAAATGACGAAGAATTTAAAAAATATAATATGAATAAATTTAGTGGTTGTTTTGCGGACTGGTTTTATTTACCAAAAGAATATTTAACAGATAAATTATTTAATTTATTTAGTTTATATGTAAAACATAAAGTATTTTTAGAATTAGCAATACCAAGTATAATTAATAATATTGAAACAAATAAAGAGAAATATGAAAAATTCACAGATGATATATTATGGGGTAATGATAGAAAAAAATTATTAGATAAAAATTATGTATATAAATCTTTTAATTGTAAACATAATTTAGTAATTCATCCGATTAAATTTAATAATAATAAAGAAAGTAAAATATGGTTATCAGAAATATTTATGAAAAAAAAATGTATTATTATAACAACAATTAATAAACCAACTGAAGCTATTTTAAAGCATATTAATAATAATGATTATGATACAATTATAGTTGGAGATATAAAAACACCGGATGATTATAGTGAATTAAATTGTATATACTTAGATGTAAAATCGCAAAAAAAATTATTTATTGAATTAGCAGATTTAATTCCATATAATCATTATTCGCGAAAAAATTTAGGTTATTTATATGCTATTAAAAAAGGTTATGATATTATATATGAAACGGATGATGACAACATTCCATATGAAAATTTTGATGATGTATTAGAAATAAATAGTGACAAAATAGTATCGGAAAAAAAAAGTAAATGGATTAATATATATAAATATTTTACAAATAATCACATATGGCCAAGGGGTTATCCATTAAGTTTAATTAAAAGTAAACCGGATTTTTTTATTAAGTCAATAAATAAAAAACCAGCAATAATTAATGGTTTAGTTGATAATGATCATGATGTGGATGCTTGTTTTAGATTAATATGTAATAATAATATTATAGAATGGAATAATAATAAATCAATATTAATTGATAATAATAATGTATGTGTTTTTAATAGTCAAAATACTTTTTGGTTAAATTCAAGATTATTCATATCAATGTTAATACCATGTTCAGTATCATTTAGATATTGTGATATATTACGAAGTATAATATCAAATATTATATTAAAAAAAACAAATAATAATATTATGTTTTCATATCCAAATGTAGTGCAAAATAGAAACGAACATAATTTATTACAAGATTTTAAAGATGAATATGAAATGTATGTAAATAATGAAAATATATTAAATATAATTGAAAAGGATTTAGATAATGTAAGAGATATAAAAAAAATAATAAGAATTATTTATAAAAATTTATTAGATAATAAAATAATAAAAGAATTAGATATAAATATTTTAAACATATGGTTAAAGTATTTTACAAATGTAAATTATAATGTTGTTTATTTCTATTCGGAAGGAAATCAGTATGATAATGGTATTGATATAACATATTGTAAAGAACCATTATTAAATATTGGAAAAAATATATTCAATAATATATCTTTTTATACTCCTAGAATATTAAAAAGTTTAGGTTATCATGAAAGTGTAAAAGAGTTTGAAGTTACAAATATAATTAAATATTATGAAAAAATGGCAAAAGTTGGTTTATCAAGATGGAGACCATTAATATTATTATTAGAATTAGAAAAAATGAATGAAGGTGATATTTTATTATATAGAGATTCTAACTTTTTAAAATATAAGCAATTACAGGATTATAATAATATAATAGATATTATAAATAAATGTTTGGATACTGTTAATTTTGATGTATTTATATCACGAGAAAGCGAAAATTTAAAATTAGCAGGTTATACAAAACCAAATGTTATTGAAGAATTAGGTAATAATGATGAATTTGTTAAAAATTTTCCATTATTAATAACAAACTTTATTATCATAAGAAAAAGTAAAATATCAATTGAATTTTTAAATGAATGGTTAGAAGCATGTAATATTGATAAATATATAGATGGACATTTATACAATAAAACAAATGATATGTTTACAAATTTTAGTACAAATGAGCAATCTATATTAGGTGTAATAATTGCAAAATGGGTAAAAAATCGTAAATATAATATTCCAAAAAATTATCCAGTTATTGGTTTTTATCATAGATATATAAATAATATTGTTACATTTAATAATTATGATTATCTAAAATATTACTAAATTGTTTTATAAGTATCAACTTTAATTATTTTTTGTGTTAATTTCTCAATATCATTTTTATCTCCATTTTCAGAAATTAATTTAAAGCATTTAGATATTTGATTTAATTTATCTTCATTATCAGTGGAAATAAATATATTTTCTGTTAATAAATCTCTTATTTCTGTATTTGTTGTTATTAAATTTGAAACTTCAGATATTAATTTATCATCACTTTGTTTATATAAATTACCAAAAGGATATGTAGTTAATTCAATTAAAAATCCTAGCAATTTATTAGGAAAATTTTGAGAAATTAAATTGGTTGAATTTTGAATATTATAAAAATGCTCATTCAATGATATTTTTAATAATTTATCAATATCTTTTACGTGTTTATTTTTCTCATAATACCATAAACAAGCATATGACATATATAAATCACTTAAAATATCACTATATCTTCCTGATAAATATTGTGAAGTCTTTATTTTACCACCTAATAATAATGCTAAATTACTAGTTAATGCAAAATTACTTGTTAATTTGTTAAGATGTGTTTGATAATATTTAGTTTTATCTTTTTCATTATAAAAATTTAAATAAATAGCATAATATAAAGAATTAAATAGATTATCAAAAGTATGTTTTATAATATTTATTAAATTTTTATTAAAACCATCAATATCATTTTGATTTTGTATAGTTTTAATAGTATCTAATAAATAAGGATGCGATCTATTTAAACCTTGTCCAAATATTATTAATGATCTTGTTAATGTATTTGAACCTTCTACTGTTATTGCAATAGGTATAGCACTATAATGTGGTGCTAAAAAATTCATATTACCTTTACATATTCCAGCACCTCCTAATATATCCATTCCATTATTTACGGCGATTCTTCCATATTCTGTACATTTATATTTCATAATAGCGGATAAAACAGGTGGTTTTTCATTATTATGTAAAATAGAATTGAATAAATATTGAGCGGATATTAATTGATAATTTTTAGTAGCAATTATAGCTAATTTTTCTTTTACACCCTCCATTTGTGCTATTGGTATATTAAATTGCTTTCTAATACGAGCGTAACCTCCTACACCAAATGTAGTTAGTTTACTACTGGCAACTCCTAATGCGGGTAGAGAAATTCCTCTTCCTTCACCTAAACATTCCATTAACATATTCCATCCAGAACCACATTTTTCCTCACCACCTATTATACATGTCATTGGTATAAATATACTATTAGCAGATATTGTTCCATTCATAAATCCTACATCTAAAGGATTATGTCTATCTCCGATATTAATTACATTTCCGTATTTATTTTCGTAAAATTCATTATTTTCTTTTGGTATTAATGCTAATGTTATTCCTTCTTTGCCTTTTGTTAATAAATTATTTGGATCTTTTAGTTTAAATGCAATACCAATTAATGTAGCAATTGGAGCGAGTGTTATATATCTCTTTGAGAATGTTAATCTAATTCCCAAAACATTATCTTCTTTTACTACTATACCTTCATCAACCATCGATGCCGCATCTGAACCAGAATTTTCAGTTGTTAATCCAAAACACGGCACATCAATACCATTTGCCAATCTTGGTAAATAATATAATTTTTGTTCACTTGTTCCATAATGATATAATAATTCCCCAGGACCTAATGAATTAGGGACCATTACACTAACAGCTGCTGCTGGATTTCTGGTTGCAATCTTTTCAACAATTTTAGCATGTGCATGTTGTGAAAAATTCAAACCGTTATATTTTTTATTTATAGAAATGCCCATTAATTTATTTGATTTAATATATTCCCAAATATTATGAGGTAAATCTTGTTTTTTTTCTATTTCGCGAGTATTTAATAATTCGCATAATTTTGTTGCTTTACTATTTATGTAATTTTCTTCAAAATACGATAATGAAACATTATATTTATCAACAATATCATTAATATTTAATTTACCGATAAATAAATCTTTTTCAATTGATGAAGTTCCAGAATTTAAAGCAGCTGCTTCAGTTTCTGATATTTTAGGCATAATATTTTTAGCATATTTATAAATATGTGGTGTTATAAATCTTTTCATAATATATTATAATATATTATATTTAAATATAATAGAACGAAATTGATATAAATGCCATTAAATTTAGGATTAACAGATTATAATTCTGACATTAATAATAAAATACAGGAAAATATTGTCCAAGGCAACCAAGCAATGTAAAATAAAATTGATAAAACTTACTAACGAATACCTCAACCTGTTAGATACATTCTTCCAAAAAGTGAAAAGCGATAGTAAGATTAACTGATATGGTCCAAAGAGCTCAGGCATCAAGAGTTGTACCAAGTATTGTAACTAAAGGATTGTACGGGACAGCGGCAGCGACAGCACTAAAAAACACGTATAAACAAACAAGAAAAAGAGGTGGGAAAACGAAAAAAACAAAACAAATATACAAAAAAAGAAAAAAAGAAAATAAATGGTATTATAAAAGTAATATATACAAAAAAAAATTCAAGAAAACTATATGTAAAATCAAAAGGTAAAATGATGAATTTAAAAATATCAAAAAAAAGATAATTAAGTTTGTTTAAATATAAAAAAATGATTATTAATTTTAAACTTTATAATTAAAATTAAGATGAATATTGATACATTCGTAAATAATTACTTAAATAATTCAATCAATATTAATGATATTATTAATATTACAAATAAATGTTATAATACAGATTTTAAACCTTATTACAAATATATCCCTTATTTTACAGTATTTGTTGTGCATTTTCTAGTAATTAATTATTTACTAAAAAATGTAAAAAAAAGTATTACAAAAGAATGTAAGGATACTATTAATTATTATTTTACAAATAAAATCAAATGTTTTAATTATCATATCAAACCGAGAAGAAATTTTTCAAGAAAAACACCAAATCAATATAAAGTAGATAATACAGAAAAAACAATTAATGAAATTAATTTCTCAAATTTTGAAGAATTTTATGAATATCAATATCCAATCATTAAAGAATTTTATGACAATTTTACAGATGAACAAGTGTGTAATTATGCATTAACATTATTTGAATCAAAATTTGCAATTATTAAAGAAAATTAAATTATAATGATTTAACAAAATTATATAATGATTCACTACCTTCTAATATTGAATAATTATCTGTTATAGTATGCATAGATAAATTAATATGTAACCATTTTTTATAATATTTTTTTTTAATAAAATTAAGTAAAAAATAACAAATTGTTAAATCATCGTTATATTTACAAATATCAACAGTATTTTTCACATCGGCTTTTTTTGATTTTGTTAATTCCAAATATTCTAATATTAGTTCTTGTCTGGTTATCTTTTCGCTAAATTGTTTTGCTTCTTTTTCAAGTTTATTTTTTAATAAATTACTTAATGTAAAATATGTATATGATATATAACAATTACTTATCGTTGTAAATGTGCCCATATCAATAATATATTTAAATTTATATTTATCACAACAATAACTTAAAGCATCTGCTATAATTAATCTACCTTCTGCATCAGTATCTAATATTTCTACATTTAATTTAGAATATGATTTAATAATATCACCTGGTTTTGTAGAATTATTTGAAATAGTATTTTCAACTAAAGGAATACAAACAACAATACTTTTTTTAATTTTTTCTTTGATTATTTTTTCTAATATATATAAACACATGCATCCACCTATTTTATCAAGATGCATTCCTGACATATTTGTTCCTTTTTTAATATTATAACCCCCGGTATCATAAGTCACACCTTTACCAACTAATATAATAGGTTTAATATTATCAATAATATATTCACAAATTAGTATTTTAGGATTATTTTTATCAACAGATACGATTAAATTCAAATTTTCTTTTTTTAAATCATTAATATCTTTAATTATAATTTTTACTTTTTTTTCTTTTGCAAAATTTTTTTTAACTTTTTCAATAAAAGTATCGGGATTAATTATATTAGAAGGTTGATTTGCAAAATCTCTAAATTTATTTAAAATATTATTTTTATTACTAGTACGATTAAATTTATATTTTAATTGTTCTCTTCGTAATTGATAACCTTTTATTAAAGATTTCGGTAATTTAGTCTTATCAATATATTTTTTTTCTAAATCCCATAAATCAATAAAAGAATATTTTTTTCTCATTACTATTTAGTAACATTAATAAAAATAATTTAAATAACAATATTTACAGAATTTCCTAATCGTAGATCAGTATTTAACATGATAGTATATCCTGCATCGCGAATATTTTTACAAAAGTTGTAATCTTCACCAGTTACAATTTTATAATCTGTTTTATCTTCTTTTTGAATAGTTAAAATATCACCATTAAAATAAGGATATTTTAGTTTTTGAATAACTTCATGTTTAACACCAAAAAAAGATAATCCTGTAAAATCAATAGGCATATATTTAGAATCCGTTTCTGCCTTCCAATTATCAAGATCTTCTTGTGTTAAAAATTTATAAGAACCATTTTTAGAATAATAATCATTATCTAAAGTTTTAACTGCAAAAAAATTTACAGCATCGTCTGATTTATATAGACCAGAAACAACAGGATGTTGTTCAAGAGAATCAATAAGATCAATTAGTTGTTGTGGAGTAAATAACATATTATGATCAACAGTAATCCAATAATCAAATTTATTATTATTAAATGGTTCATGAATTTCATTATTTAGTCCAAGTGTTCTAAGTCTTGAATGATAAATTGAAGGATTATCACCACAAGCAACCAAGAATTCATATTTACCAGTTTGCCATAAAACAGTTAGAGTATTTGTCCAACAAAGTAAAAATTTAGAAGAGAATTTTTCTCCTTGGAAAGCTAGTGCAATAACTTTTTTTTCAACATTTTCAACATTTTCAACATTTTTAATATCATTATCGGTATTATTATCAGTGCTCATATTATATTTTATAATTGTGTATTATCTTTATATAAATTTAGTTAGGAATTTCTTGTTCATAACACAAATTATGTATAAATAATTTATCAATTCTACCTACTCTTTGTGCCCTTCCAACTGCTTGAGTTTTGTATAAACCCATTGAATGAAATATTATAACATCTGTAGCAAAACTAATATCAATACCACTACCGGCATGAAAAGTATTTAATAATATTACTTTAATTTTTGAATTTTTAAAAGAATTAAGTATATTCATCATATGTGTAGTATTACCTTTTAATTCAGCATAAGTAATATTATTATCTTTTAATTTTTGTATAATATCAAAGAAACCAGATTCAAATTTACTAAAAACAAGAAACTTTCCATTTTCTTTACTATTAATAATATTAATAAGAGTATCTACTTTATTTAAAATTGTATTTTCTTTAAAACTTTCTTTTTTATCAGTAATTGCAACTAACTGATCTGTATTAATAATATCTCTACATTCAGGACATTTTGAATTATTTTTAATCCAATTAATAATACAAATTGCACAATAAGAATGATTACATTTTAGTAAAATAGGATTAGTAATATATTCCATGCAAATTGGACAAGTTTTTTCTGAAATTTCAGAAATTCTATTTTTAAGATTATTTAACTTATCATTTAATATAGTTATTTCAGTTTCTAATTTATTAATTTTATTTAGTTTAATATCTTCGGAAATGACTAAAGTTTTAACATATTCTAATTCTTTATTTTTATTTTCTATTTCAATTGTTAAATCTTTAGATATAATATTAATTATATTATCTTGAGTATCTGTTTTTCCACCTAAATCTTTGATTGCACCAGATATATCGTTTGCATTTAATTTTTCAATAATATTATTTGTTACAAAATCTTTAACCATATGAAATAAGATTGGCATTTTACACAAATAATATTTTTCGTCTGGTATGGGTAATTTAAAACTATTTCTAACAAATTCTTTTTTACATTTAATTAACATTAATTTAATATTTTTTGCATCACTAAATATATATCTAATACCCCATAAAATTGAATTAGGACTTCTTATTGTATTAATTAACTCTTCATATGTACCCGATATTAACCATAAGTAATAATAATGTATAACTGGAATTGTCTTGATTAAATCATGTGCTTCATCTATCATTACTCTTTTCCATCTAAATAAATGTTTTGCATATACATTACTATTTATAGAATTTAATACAATATTATCATCATTTTCGCTTATAGAATTATAATAATAGTTAATTAAAACATCATAAGTTGTATTTTTAATTAAAACAACATCATATTCACTAAAGTATTCTTTTAATATGTTTGGATTACTGCGAATATCTTCACATGTTGGAAGATTTTTTTTTATATAATTTAAGTTTTCAATTGCTAAAAATTTAAAATTTGTATCTTGTTTTAAAGTTCTAATCCATTGTAAATAAACCGGACCTCTAGGAACAATAATAAGTGTTGAATCTATTAAAACTTCTTTTTTTTTAACAATTGTATTATTTGTACTGTAACTAAAATAAGAATAATTTAAATTACTAATATAACTTTTTTCATAAGTATTATTGACATATATATCATTCAATTTACAAGCAGACACTATAGATAATGCCGTCAAAGTTTTTCCATATCCAACTATGTCACCAATAATACCAATGTTCGTATTTATTGTATATTCCCCATTTAACCCTGTATTATAAATATCATTATAATTATTTGAATTAATATTATAATTTATCATACCATAATTTTCCATTAATTTTGCTTTATATAAACATGCTAACTGATGTGGTTTTAATTGAGTTTTTATATTTTCTGGTTGTTTATATGAGGGAGATGATTCATCTAATTCTAAATCATATTGATAATTAATATTCATTTAATATTATATCATAAATTTAAATAATAAAAATTAACATAATAATCATTTTTTATGTATGAAAATATACATATAAAATAAAAAAATGATAGATATTTATTTGATATTGTTTAATCAAAACAATCGTTGAATTAAAATGGTAGACTCTCAAAATGCACTGAAAAGTTTAACTAAATTGGAAGAATATAAAAACTATAAAAAAGAAATAAAAAAAATAAATAATACAAGTATCATGTCTAAATATTTTGAATATTTTGATGAAGAACATGTAATTAATTCAAAATTACATCAAAAATATTACTTTGAAATTGCTGCAAATATTGCAAGAAATTCAGATATGTTCCAAAAACATGGAGCAGTTATAGTATATAAAAAAACTATAATTGCAACTGGATTTAATAGTTATTCATTTAATAATAAAAATAATTTTAGTATACATGCAGAAATTGTAGCAATTAATAATGTAATTAAAAATTATAATAAAGATATTCTAAGTGAATCAAAATTATATATAGTAAGAATTGCACCAGAAAGTAAAAGTAAATATGTATTAAAATACTCAAAACCATGTTTAAATTGTCAAAAATATATAAATAAATTTAATATAAAAAAAATATTTTATTCAACAAATTACGAATATGATAAAATAATTTCAAGTGATTCTGATTAAATTTGTAAATTTACTTGTGGTATAACTCTTCTAATATTTTTTTTAACAACTGTAGGTCTATCACTAAATATTTCTTTTAATAACTCTTCGCCCGATAAATCTTTATATTCTAATATTTTTTGTTTTATTTCAGACATTTTAACAGGTACTTTTACTTTTCTTTCATTTGCTTTTATTCTTCCATGTTGAGTATTTAAATCTTTATACTTATAATCAAACATAAATTTTTCTATTTTATTATTTAATGCTTTTTGATGTACTTTTCTTTCTTTTATTGCTATTTGCAATTTTCTTATTTGATCATCAAATTTAAACCATTCGCTTACAAGCGTTTTTAATGTATCTAATTCATCTGAACTCGGTTCGGGATTATTATCTAATATATTATTCACAAACTCACTGGTTGAACTATTATTATCTTTATCCATAATATATCATATATCATATAATAATATATTTAATCTTTATATTAATTTAAAGACTTTTCAATATAATTAATTATATTATCATATTCTCTTTTTTTTAAAAATTCTGATTTTTTTTTTCCTTTATCATAATATTGAATACATGGTACTAAATTTATATGATATTTTTCATCTAAATATTTTTTCATATTTGCTCTTTCAATATAAATAATTATTTTATCAGTATTATCATATTTTTTTTTTATATCTTTCCAAAGACCTCTCAACATTACACAATAAGGACATTCGTCAGAATAATAATATATAACAGTTTTATTAAAAGGTATTATATTTGATATTATATGCTTGTGATTTCTTTTATTAAGATTATAAATTGGCATTTATATTATACTATTAATAAATATTATATTAATATAAAAAATTATACAGTAAATTATTATAAATATATAAAATAGATTAAAATGAAAGATAT
>Ga0213866_10001724_pt1 | contig 16020 bp, 10 predicted proteins | sample PICome_11_FD_160079 | JGI IMG/M metagenome (GOLD analysis project Ga0213866, IMG submission 160079) | Coastal seawater microbial communities near Pivers Island, North Carolina, United States - PICO284 | ecosystem: Environmental > Aquatic > Marine > Coastal | place: USA: North Carolina...
AAAAAATTGATACATACGAAAATATGCGTCTAAGAGAGGTTGCTGCAGAAATGGATATCAATATAACAATGCAACAGTTTCCAAGTATCAAAGACGTTTGTTATTTAATAGATGGAAAAGAATTTACAGAATGGGATTCATAAATATCCAATTGTAGCCCTGCTTATCATCACTAGATTTCAATCTATGAACATGTGCTGTAGCATGGTGCTAATACTTTTTATATACGAGCTAATTTTATGGAACAACAAATTACTATTTGGATGATTATTGGCTTTCTACTCGCCGCATACTCAGTTATTGGAAACGATAGTATTCAGACACTCGGGACATTTATTGCATCTAATAAAAATACCAAATGGTACTACTTGTGGCTCTTTACGTCGGCTATTTTAACCCTTGTCATCGTACAGAGTTACATAGCTAATGGAGGAGATATTGCTTCAGGGAGACTGGCGAAAATTCCATTTATAGAGATTAAGTGGTATCACGCTATGGCGCCGCTGGGCTTGGTCATATTAACGCGAAAGGGTATTCCTGTGTCTACGTCACTGCTTGTATTATCAGCATTTGCTTCATCGCTCGTGTTTGAAAAAATACTGATGAAATCAGCGATTGGCTACGGTCTTGCTGCTGTCGTTGCCTACATACTATGGGTACTTGTATATAAATGGGACAATAAAAGCAATCCACTCCCGCAGTCGCATGAGCCGTATTGGAGAGTACTACAGTGGTCTGCAACAGGGTTTCTGTGGTACACATGGCTTTCACATGATGTCGCCAATATTGCGGTCTTCCTCCCGCGCCAACTCGATCTGTCATTGCTCTTATTTGTACTTGCATCGTTTATTATTGGTCTTGCATACATCTTTAAAATCCGCGGTGGAAAGATACAGAACATTGTTTTAGAAAAGTCACATACCAGTTATATACGAAGTGCAACTATCATCGATTTTTGTTACGCGATTATCCTCCTTGTCTTTAAGGAGTGGAGCAGCATACCAATGAGTACCACGTGGGTCTTTATCGGTTTGCTATCCGGCCGCGAGCTCGCCATTTCGACGATGATGGGAAAGGAATACACCTTCCAAGAAGTGTTCCCGATTGTAGGAAAAGATATGTTTCGGCTTCTTGTGGGGCTTGGTGTTTCCGTTCTCATTGCTATGCTCATTCAGAATGCAGATATGATTACTGCATTTCTAAAAATTACTTAACGACTTACCACTTCCTACCTGCTCCACCGCCACCGAAAGATCCACCACCAAAACCGCCGAAACCACCACTGCTTCCACCCCCTCCAGGACCCCAGCCGCCGCCAACATACCAAGGATTGTTTCGCCGTGATGCTTTAAAGTTCTTTGATACGATGAAATCAAACAGTAGGCCAAGGAGAGCAAAGAAGGGGATAGTGAAGATGGTAAAGGCCATCAGCCAAAGAACAAGTCCTCCAATGCCCCCGATGACACCACCAAGCCACCACGATTTTGTTCGACCAAGGATGGCACCGAGCCAGGGAAAGACAAAAAATGCGAACCATACAAACGCATTCATTATGCTCATGTCTGAGGATGTACTTTTTTCAGTCGCTTCATATTCGCCACCAATAGCGGACTGGAGTGCAGCAACACCCGACTCTAGGCCCGCAAAGTAGTCGCCATCACGAAAGTAGGGAGTGATCTCATGCTCAATAATCTGGCTAGCAAGTAAGTCCGGCACAGCTCCCTCTAACCCATAGCCTGTCGCGATGAATATTTCTCTGTCATCAATGGCAGCAAGAATTAAAATACCATTGTTGACATCTTTTCGTCCGAGCCCCCATTCTCGTCCTACTTGAACAGAAACATCTGCAATAGCTTCACCATCAAGAGTATCTACAAGAAGAATAGCTATTTCGTTACTTGTCTCGGTGCGGTAGGTATCAAGTACTGTTTCAAGCTGTTGTTTTTCCGTGCTACTGAGTGTTCCTGCATTGTCCGTGACAAAGCCATCATACGAAGGAACAGTGAAGGCATACACCATACCAACCGAACTAAACGTTACAGCGAGAAGGAGAAAAACCCGAAACAAAGAGTGACTAGAATTCAACATTTGGAGCTTGGTCAGAACCTTCTGCAGCCTCAAAGAATTGTGCTGGGTCGAAACCAAACATGCTTGCGAGCAAGTTTGTTGGGAAACGCTTCACGCGAACATTGAATGCACGAACAGTGTCATTGAAGTCCCGACGCGCTGTTGCGATTCGGTTTTCTGTTCCTTCCAATTGTACCATGAAGTCACGGAATGCCTGTGTTGCTTGCAACTGTGGGTAACTCTCGACAGTTACGAGTAAGCGTCCAAGTGCACCGTCGAAGTTTTCTGCTGCAGCAATCTGTTCTGTACGAGAGCTAGCACTTTGCCACTGTGATCTCGCAGCAGTTACCTGTGTAAATGTTTCCTGTTCAAAATCGGCAGCTCCTTTTACAGTGCTAACGAGGTTAGGGATAAGGTCCATCCGACGTTGATACTGAGTTTCTACCTGTGACCACGATCCATCAACCGATTCATTAGCAGTAACAAGGCCATTATAACCACTCCATAGCAAGAGGCCGAGTACAGCGGCAACAACGATTATTATCCATCCTGTAGAAATTTTTTTCATAAAATAAAAGTGTTAAGAATACAGAGAGTATACATGAAACAGTATATTGGTAGTGCTACTTCGATGTCGTTTCTTTTTTAAAGATATCAAGTAAACCAAAGAGGAGGCTTATAACAAGTGGGCCAAGGATAAGTCCGGAAATCCCAAAGTACGCAATACCACCAATAACAGCAAAGAAAATAAAGACAGGGTGCATACGCATTCCTTTTCCAACAAGCAGGGGATAGAGGAAATTATCAATTGCACCAACCGCAACGACACCCCAAATGCCGAGCCCCAGTGCAGAGACGTATTGCCCAATAACAAGCAGGTATACAATAACTGGACCCAGAACAATGGTTGTTCCGATCGTTGGAATCATTGCTCCAACTGCCGCGATACTTGCGAGAAGCACCGCACTTGGAATACCAAATATTACGAGGCCAATTCCAGTAACGACGCCTTGTAATACACCAATGACAATTGATCCGCGGATGACGGAATTTACTGCTTTATGTAATCGGTGAATGAGCTCAAGATCCTCTTCGTTATCCAATGGGCTTAGTTCAACAAGGGCGTGAATGAGACTTTTTCCATCTCGGAGCATATAGAAGTATGCAAATGTACCAAGCAGCGTAAGAAATACAGTACGAACTGTTTGCGTTAGGAGCGATTGTAAATTTCCTGCAATCCAGTTGAAGGCATTGCCCGCATACTGACTGATATTGAAGGAGATAGGAATGTACGATTGCAAAAGCTCTTCCAGTCTGGAGAGGAGGTTGAGCGGCAACGTATCGGTGTTACTACTAATTGTTTTGTACATGCCACTAGCCTCTGTTGCCACTTGTACAGCAATAAGCGACAGTGGAAAGAGGATAAGTACATACGTAAGAATAACCATCAGTAATGCAGCAATAGTCTTGCGCCCCTTAAGCATGCGCTGCACGTAATCATAGACTGGATAAAAAATAACAGTTGCCGTCCCAGATACTGCAAGTGTGATGAGGTATGGCTGCATAATAAAGAACACCCCAGTCAGAACCACTCCAAGGAGGAGAAGAAAGAACGCCGAACGTAGTTGATCTGGTTTCATATGGATAAGTATACAGTGTATTTCTACTATTCATACTCAGACCACTGCAATTCATGAGAGCAGGTAATGCCATGATGTACCGAAACGGCGTACTATCTGCGATACCATATTCTAAGTATGATGGTTGAAGGCGGATGTCTGACCATGTTGTTTTTACATGCTGATCAAACTGTGCAAATGTTGTTTGTGAGTCTTTGTATCCTTTCTCAATCCAATCTACAAATGGCAGAGGATAGGGATGTAATTGATTTGAATGAAAATATCTAAAACAAGGTATAAGAGATAATCCTTGCTCTATTTCGTAAAAACGCTATCTTTCCTCTCCTACATTGCTTTATTTGTAGATTTTTTCACCATATTATCATGCAGAATCCTTACCGTTTCCTTGCTCCAAGCCAAAGGCTTCAAGTAAAGGTTATAATTTTAGCATACGTACTCGCAGTAACACTCAGTGGAGTGCCTGTTCCGGCGGTTACACCGATTGTTTCAGCTGCAGCTCCAACGTGTGATGTAACATTGAATTCTGGAGACAGTATTCAGGCTGCAATTACCGCTGCAAGTACAGGGGATGTAATTTGTCTAAATCCAGGTAATTATCCTCAGGCATCTACGATTACTGTAGATGAAGAGGTGACTATCACTCGAACAGGATGTGATGCAGATGTCATTGAGAGCAGAACAGCAGGTTCGGCTTCAGAGGCAATTATCGATGGTGGAGGATCTATTGCAACAATTCTTGACCTGCAAGCTGACAACATTACGTTGCAGTGTCTTGAAGTAAAGAGTGCAACAGGTGACATGATTGAATCTCAATCTGGTATTCCAACTTCTGGAATCGTGATTAAGAACAACATTATCCATAATGCAACAGGTGATGAGGCAGTTCAGCTTAGAAAATCTACAAATGCACTCATCCAGTACAATCACATTTACGATGTTGCACAGGATGCAGTTAACGTCAGTGATAACTCAACAGGTGCGGAAATTAGAGATAACAAAATTCACGATAGCAACTCAAGCAATGGTGCTATCTACATTTATGGAAATACAACAAATACAACTATTGATGGAAACTTGATTTATAATAAGACAAACAACGACACTGTCAGATTTGGTAACTCTGGTGCAGATGAAGCTGTTTCTGGTGGTTCTATCACGAACAACATTATCGTTACTGGTTCACAGGATGCAATTAGCGTGGTTATGAGTGATGTGACTGTTAGTGGAAACAAGATTTCAACACATGCTAGCTCAAACGGTGCTATCTACGTTTATGCATCAACAGATAATGTTAATATTAATAACAACCTTATTAAGAACAACACTACAACTGGTGTGAAGGTTGCTGCTGCTACAAATGTTGTCATTAACAACAACTGTATTGAGGGAAACAACGCAGGAGTCACGTACTCTGGTGCAGGCACACTTGATGCAGAAAACAACTGGTGGGGTGCAACAGACGGTCCAAGTGGAAGTGGCCCTGGAGCAGGTGATTCTGTAGGCGCTGGTATCGACTTTACGCCATTCAATAACACTTCTTGTGGTATCCCAGATATTATCGATACAGAAGCTCCATTTGGTGTACCAGATGGTGCAGACGATCCACTAGATATTCCAGTGGTAGTTCCAGCATGTAACCCTTCAAATACATTTGATACATTTAGCACTGGTTCAGTTGATGGTCAGGGTGGATGGAGTGCTACTGGTCCATTTGATCAAGCCGTCGTATCAAATACATATGGCTATACAGATTTTGGTTGTCAGTCACTTCGTATCTCGAATGCTGTAACAAGTGGATCATTTGGTGACCAGACATTCACATTCTCTGCAACGAATGAAGCAGGTGAAACAATTGCAGATGATGGTGGGTTCTCTAGCGGAACTCGTCAGGATACATTTGAAGCAGAGTTTGATATTGCTGCGACTCAAAGTACACAGCAAACTGGTTTGGCACTTTCTGTTTCTCCTGATAGAGGCGATGGTTCACGTATGAGCTACTTAAGCTTTACAGATACAGCTGGAGGAATTGATGTCGTTTTCTACGACGTACAAGGTACTGGAAACCCTGCTAACTTTGTTCCTACAACAGTTGCGACAGGCTTGTCTCGTACTGAGGCACATACTATTAAATTCGATATGGAATTTGTAGATGGTCCATCAAATGACATCGTTAAGATCTACATTGATGGCGGACTTGCTCACACAGGTACATCTTGGGAAAACTACTACCGTTACGATAGTGAACAGGCTGGTAATGGTAATAAAGTTCCAACAACTGATTCTGTTCTTTTCCGAGCAAGTGGTACTGCTGCACCTGGAAATAACGGTAATGGATTCTTATTTGATAATGTGACTATTGGTACTGATAGCATAACGCCACCAGTTCCTGGTCCAACATGTGATGCTACAAATGGAGATACATCACTTCTTTCATACTGGAAACTCGACGAGGGCTTAGGTGATACTGCTACAAATGAAGTAGTAGGTGGTGCAGATTTTGACCTCTTAAATAACCTTGAAGTTGGTTTCGATAGTAATACTCCAAGTGTAAGTTTCAATGATCCATACAGCCTATTCTTTGATGGTACGGATGATACTGCGGTAGCAAATGAGGCGGTAAGTCTCCCAACAGGAGGAACAGTTTCATTCTTCTTCAAGCCGGGCAGCGTCACTGACAATGCGTACCAATACTTAGTAAATGCAGAATATGCTGGAGGTGGTCGTATCACAGTGATTCAGCGAAATGGTAACCTATGGTTCTACTGGCATACAGGCGGAGGTCCAAAGGTAAGTGCTAGTAATGTACTTACAGGTGGTGATATCGGTGTATGGAAACATGTCGCTATGGTGAATGACAACGGCACACTATACGCTTACTTAGATGGTGTACTTCTCGGTAGCAATACAGGTGCAGAAACTGGCATGACTACAACACGAGTGTTGCTTGGTAGTAACATTACAACGAGTAATGCAGGGTTCCACTTCATAGGAAACCTTGATGATGTCCGCATTTATGACAGAGTGCTCACTAATACTGAGGTTAGTGACTTGAGTGGAGGTGATTGTCAGGACAGTGGTGTTGCTACATATGACTTTGGAGATGCACCAGACCCTTCATACCCAACACTTCTCTCAAATGATGGTGCACGTCATATCATTGATAGCGGAGTTTACCTTGGTTCATTAATTGACGACGAAGTAGATGGTCAGCAGTCGGCTGCTGCCGATGGCGATGATGCTAACGGACTTGATGATGAAGACGGAGTAACCTTTGGAATGCTCATGGCAGGTGAAATGGGTACAGGTACTGTTGTTGCTTCTACTGGAGGATACCTCGACGCATGGGTCGACTTTAATAACGACGGCGATTGGGATGATATGTACGAACAGATTCTAGACGATGAAGTAGTTGTCGCAGGATCAAACTCTGTAATCTTCCCAGTGCCAACTATGGCAAATGTGGGAAATGCATTCGCTCGTTTCCGTTTTTCTACAACAACAATTAGTACATATACAGGTGAGCAGCCTGATGGAGAAGTAGAAGACTACGTGGTTGCTGTATCAGCACCATACATTCCTTTGTGTAATGGTCTTAGTGCTACTATCTATGTAGACGGTAATAACAAGGTTGTCGGAGGACCGCTCGATGGAACAGTATTTGCAGGTACTCTTACAGGTACAACAGGTGATGACGTTATCGTTGGTACATCTGGTGATGACACTATTACGGGTGACGATGGTGCAGATACCATTTGTGGAGGTGACGGTGCAGATGACATTAAGGGTAATAAAGGTGCAGATACTATCTTCGGAGAAGACGGAGCTGATATCCTAGGTGGTGGTAGAGGTGCAGATACAGTCTATGGAGGTGAAGGTAACGATACTATTGCGGGATTCAATGGTGCAGACACCCTCTATGGTGATGCTGGTGAAGACACCATCAACGGAGATGACGGAGACGACATTATCTACGGTGGTGAAGATAACGACACCTTGTACGGAAAGAAGGGGGAAGATGAAATCTACGGCGGAGCAGGCAACGATTACATTGAGGGTAACCTCGATGCAGATATGGTTAAGGGTGGCGATGGTGAAGATGAAATCTACGGAGGCTTCGGTGACGACTTCCTCTGCGGAGACAATGATAACGACTACATTGAAGGTAACGACGGTGCAGATACTATCTGCGGATCTACAGGTGAAGATGAGATATACGGTGGTGCAGGAGACGACCAAATCGATGGTGGTGAAGATGACGATACTATCGATGGTGGAGATGACACAGATATCTGTGTAAATGGTGAAGTAGTATCAACATGTGAAGATACAACTACTCCAGTGTCATTCTGTGAAGATAAAGCAGCATGTCTCCCAGATGACACAACACTCGTTGGTTACTGGAGATTCGATGAATCTTCTAGTGCATCAACTGCAAAAGACAGTAGTACCTACGGTAATGATGGTACGTATACAGGTCCGGTACAAAGCACAGATGTTCCATCGCTTACATATGGAAATATGTTCTCTCGAGACTTTGATGGAGCGAGTAATGTGGTAACAGTGCCAAGTGATTCAGTTTTCTCATTTGATACATCAAATACGTTCTCGGTTACTTCATGGGTAAATGCTGACGCATTCAGTGGTTTCCAAGTTGTTACTCATAAGATTGATGATTCAAATGCAGCGCGCGCTGGTTACATGCTTGTAATGAATAATGGTAAACCAGAAGTATGGATTATTAGTAACTATGCAGGAGGTGACTACCTCCGAGTGGAGGCTAGTGGCACTTTGCCTACAGCAACATGGAAACAACTAGGATTCACCTATGATGGTTCAGGCCTAGCATCTGGAGTTCACATCTTCGTTGATGGAGCAGATGTAACAGGAAGTACTCTGATTGATACCTTGAGTGGTAGCATTTTGAACACTGCAGATTTTGAAATTGGAGGCCGATCACTTGCCAATCTCCAGTACTTTGATGGAAAGATCGACGATGTTCGTGTCTACAACCGTGTAGTTGCACCATCTGAAGTATCAGAGCTTTCAAGTGGACTATGTGAAGATAGCGGAGCTATCTCTGCTAATCAGACTGTACAACAGTTTGGTATTCACGGAGGACGTCACTGGAAAAAGAACATGGTTCAGAGGCTTAATAACCTTGGAAATCCAAACTTTGTAAATGCTCCAACACCTCCACCAAGCTTTGGAGGACCGACATACTTTGGTAGCAATGACGAACTAACATGGGAGCAGGTCACAGCACTCTGTGAGTTGCATGATAACTACGATGATCTTGTACTATTTGATCTTGTTGAGTTTATGGCAGAGAACTTTGCCCACATGTTTGGTATCACAGAAGAGTATGCTCTCGATATGATTACAAATGGAACATATTGTGACACTGTTGAGGAAGCACATGCATCAGATATCCAAATTGAAGAAGAGAGACTTGCACGAATTGCAGAAGATAAAATCGCAGAACGATTTGCACTTCTTGCGAAGTACAAGCCAGAAGAGGTTGTATTTGCAGTTGACTCAGATGGTTACCCAGTATCAAGCGATATGATTTGGAATGCATGTATCCGTAACCTTCAAGTGTTCATCGATGGTGAGGACAAGCCCGTAAATTGTCGTCGTTACCACAAGGGGCATACATGGGAACACCCAGATACTTTGATGTCATTCAACTGGTCTGACAGACGTGGAGCACGTGAAATTGTTCTTCGTGAAAGAGGATACGTTGTTGCTACTCAAATTGTTGATACTCCAACATACGTAGCATCAAATATCACAGAGGTTAGAGGCGGTATTGTAGCAAGGAGATATGCTCTTCCAATGCTTCAGTACCTTGCACAGAAAGGTATGAACATGCTTAAGCAGACACTCGTACAGGAAGACACAGAGACATCTGTTCTCTCTGAAGAGACTACCATTGTTGAATAAACTCAATAGGATGAAGCGTCCATTCGGACGCGACATCAGAAGAAACAGCAGAGTCCGGAGCGTAGACCTTGTGTCTCCCCGGGCTCTTCTTTTTATCTATTTGCAAGTGCAAGTGTGGGCCGCTTGATGCGCCTGTAGAGCCAACAGTACCGATGGGTGTTCCAGGCTTTACGACTGCGCCCTCTGTTGTGCCGATGCGTTCGAGGTGTCCATAGATAGATACAACAGCCTCGCCATTTGGTAGGTGATGCTCGATCATGACATAGTTCCCAAGCATTTCATCTGTTCCAGTGGCATGAACCATCCCACCTGCAATAGAGTACACCGGTGTTCCAGCAGCAAGCTTGAGATCTATACCAGGATGTCTTCCTTCAAAATCACCAGAGTCGATAGAGTATCGACCAAAGAAACGTGTTGAGTAGAAGAGCTTGGCAGTAATAAGTGCAATGTGCTCTTCAGTAAGATCTGATGTTAGTGTGCTTAATGGAGTTTGTAGTGCTGCACTAGAGTAGGGAGGAATATCTACAAAATCTGACGGGTACATCTCTGGATACATACGATCCCACTCTGCAGCAGTTCGCATTGCACCCCAGTTTGGAGATTTCGATACAGGGTAAATAGCTTTATCAAGTTTTGGGAATGTATCTTCAGGCTCTATCGGTGCAGCTTTAAAGACTGGTTGCTTTGGGGCTACAGTAATGTCTTCATGCTTTTGTATTTCTACTGGGCTGCTTGGGACTATCTCTTGCATCAAAGAGGGAACAGGTTTAGCAGCAGGACTCGCGACAGGCTTCATAACAGGACGAAGTACCACTGACGGTTTTACTTCTTTAACAGGAACGACCACTTCTTTCTTTACTGGATTTTTAGACACATACGTCTGAAGGAAGTGTGCCTTATAGGTTCCAGATGATGGAGGACCTGCAACACTTAGCCCTACAGATAGGCCTAGGAGCACTCCGAGGCTGGTATGTCTGCCGTATGCTAGGCAGCACTGTTTTATTGTGCTGATAGCGTTGATTGATGTTTTTGTGTGTTTAATATATTATTATACACTATTTATCAATATTTGTAAATAATTGAATGAAACAGAAATAGTACTAATTCCTAGCTATTCACACCAAAATTCCTTAGGATCACGTGTCTTTTTATGAATATCTGGATTCTCGCAAAGGCCAAAAACTTTGATACATACGAAAATATTCGTCTGAGAGAGGTTGCTGCAGAAATGGATATCAATATAACAATGGTTGCTCCAGAGGAATGTGAGATTATTGCAACACGAGGTGGCCGAAAGAGTATTTATATTAATAAGCAGGAGGTAGATAAGCTCCCCGATTGTCTTATCCCACGAACAGGATCTGGTTCAAACTATTTCATCAGCGCGGTGATCCGCCACCTAGAACGACTTGGCGTCTTTGTATTGAATAATAGTGATAGCATTCAACATGCGATGGATAAAATGGCTTCTATCCAAACATTAGCGATGGAAAATATCCCTGTTCCAAAAACAATTTTAGCAAAGACTCCACTCGACTTAGACCTCATAGAAAAAGAGTTTTCATTTCCAGTAATCTTAAAGAAGGTTTCTGGCTCAGAAGGAAAAGGGATTGTAATGTGTAAAGACCACTCTCAGCTGGAAGATATGATGGATTTGTTAGATCCAAACGTGAACATGATCATCCAAGAGTGCATAAACAATAGTCTCGGACGCGATATGCGTGTATTTGTTATTGGAGGACGTGCCATTGGTGTCATGGTCAGAACGGCAAAGAAGGGTACTTTTAAGGCAAACTATTCTGCTGGAGGAACAGTAGAAGCGGCAGAACTCACACCAGAGATCGAGTGGTTAGCTGTAGAATCGTCACGCATTATTGGTCTTGATATTGCAGGAGTCGATATCCTATTTGATGATGATGGATACCAAATTTGTGAAATCAATTCTTCTCCATACTTCAAAGGATTTGAAGAGGCAACAGGTATTGATGTTGCACGAGAGATTCTTAACTACGTGAAGGTAAGAAAAGGGGAGTCTCTTTAGAGTCGCCTTGTACTAAGTGAGCGATATGTACGACGGAGTCGAAAGCGTTCTCGAGTTGTAAAAGGTTTTGTGACTGCTTTTGATTCAATCCGCTTTGTGCGACGATGGGCAGCTTCACGCTGAAGTGTTGATGCATAGTCTTTCCATTCAATACTAAGTGATTCCCTATAGTCTTTTGTAGCTTTTGTAATTGATCTGTGTGTTGGTCTATTTCCTGTATAGGAGCGAAACCGACCAAAATCCTTTGTAAACTCGTTATTTGCAGGTGGATTTCCAGCAAATGCTGGTGTAGGAGCAAGAAAAAGACACAGGCAGAAGCAGCTACAGAAAGCGGTATATTTCATAGGAAAAGGGGTTAAGTCGCAATATCTAGTATAGAGCAAAATGATATAAATCAAATCGAGCAAAGAATCAGCAAAGGATTCTTGTCAAATTGGCTAATAGATCCTAAAATCGTCTACTAATGAGTATCAAAACACCACCCGAGAACCGAGTCTCAACGGCACCAGCAGCACCAGTTTCTATGAACGAAACAGGTAGGAAAAAGCGATCTCCTGCAGCGCATATATTTGACGATATGCGTCAGAAAATTGCAGAAGTTTTTCCAAATGAAGATGAGGAAGCATGGTCATGGACATCTGAAGATTACAGCGAAAACAGTATGGTAAGAACAGAGCAAACGTACGAGCAGTGGTATTCAGAGAAATTTGTAGGGTCTGATGAATTCTCTCAACTCTTCACGAAGCGAATGTACATGGTGTGGGATGAATTGCAGAAGGATGCATTCAAGGCGAATGACAAAGAGCTATGGGATCATCAAAAAGCATTATTTGCATGGACCGCATTAAATATATGTACTGGAAATCGTGAAGAAATGGCCAAGCTTCTTATCCGTTCTCCGTATGGTAGTGGAAAGAGTTTGGTGACAGGTCTCATTACACGCGCATTTAGGGATGCTCAGCTAGAGCTCCTGCATTGTGATGAAGTATCTCCGCAACAGATTCCAACCGGTGCACAGATATATATGAAAAGAGAGCACATGGCACAGAATGCAAATGGAGATCAATTTAGTATTTTGCAACCTCCTTACAACGTAGAGAGAACAGATATAAATCAGTATTGGAGAGATATGTATGCACGATATGGTGAAGTATTTTCATCAATATTTCCTCGGCCAACTAAAGCGGTAGATCCTTTCTATTCAATTTTTAAGGAGGGGGAAGATGAAGAATCACACACTGTCTTGCAGCGTATAGATGCATATCTGAAGGAGTCTCAAAAAACTGCAGACGATAAAGAATCACAAAAAATGATTCAAGAGTTGAAAGATCTTGCAGAAGGAAAAATTGTATTTTTACCAGACATCGAAAACAAAATAACTCCTCAGCCAGCACAAGAAAGAGAGGAAAGTAATGGTGATGTTCGCTTTAAAGGGGATAGTGCTCATGCACTAGAACTTCTTGATGATTACTACATAGCTACATCACACAAGTCTCTTGCACTCGATCCATCAGCGTATAGAACAGTACCAGATGAAAATGCACCAGCACAGTTTGCACTTGTCTATGGGGCTGCACTTACAAGACCGTATGACCGTATAAGAAAAGATCTTCAGGAACTTGCAAAGAGGTGTAAGGCAATTTTTATGGATGAGGCAGGAAGGCTCAACCCCTATACTGTTGGAGACAGTGTGGCTCAACACAGTGGCGCATTGCCAGTTGAAATTGGTGTAACAGGGTACGATAAAGGAGTAGAAGGCTGGACACGTTCACCAACAATCTCTGAAGAGAAAATGATAGAACTAGGGCTTATGAAGCCTATTGCATACGTCGGTATTGGGGATGCGGAGAACCCACCATCTCCTGGAACAGAGGAGGCATGGCAGTCGTATGAGGAGGCTCATTTTCAGGACTATGAGACTGCGCAAAAACTTGGTATTTCACAGCCATATGAAAAAGATACAGTGATTTGTGCAAAGGGTGATAATGTTCATGAATATGCAAAACGAATTCAACTAGCTCATGCAAAGAGAGGTATCTCTGTTGATGTGTTCGTCTTGCATGCCGATGTAAGAGATAGGAAGTCATCTGTGCTTAATGCTTTTAAAGCACCAAAAAGTGATACATCACCGAAGCGAATCTTGGTCGCAACAAATACATTAATTGCAGAAGCTCATACTATTCCAAATGCTGAAGTCTACGATGTTGTAGATCCAATGACGCCATATATGCTGGACCAGCTACGTGGTCGACTCGGTCACGTGCGAAATCTTAAAGGATCTCAAAGCGAAAGAGAGAACGAACGGACTGTGATTCGAGAGCTATTCTTACATAAAGGTAAAGATCCGTATGTTCGTCTCGTTGCAAAGAAGTTTGGTTTTGCAGAAGATGTTCCAGATGAAGGGGCAAGTTGGCCACCAATGCACAATATGATTGGGCTTGCAAAGTACCTCTCTGATAAAGTAAAAAAGGGAATGGCAAAAGCAAAAGGCATTATGGATACACCAAGAATATGGCGTCGTAAAAAGAGGCAGCAAGGAGGTGTTGCAGAGAAGGTTGGTATGCCTCTTGATCACACCAATCCACATGCAGTTGCAATTGCGAAGAAACGTGCAGAACAAAATAGGCGCCGGTTAGAAAGAATGGCTCTTCGAAGGGAAGAGGAAATCCGGAATGTGGAAAACGGCTTATTAAATCCACCAATAAGCTCAGTAAAGACATTAACCAATGATCCTAAGAGAGAAGGTGTAGTACATAAAGACTTTAAGCCTACAATGGCTATTCCTGGTAGCAAAGATAAACTAGTCGTTATGATATATAGAAAGGACATGGGCTTCCCTTTGGTTCATCCTGATGACAGGAAGGATTACGATCTCCCCCCCGAAGGATCATCAGTATACGACGAAGATCAGTTTGATGATATTGATGTAGACTTTACCGATGACAATTTCTTCGAAGAAGAAATGTAATTCTAATTTATGAATATGTCTCATGCATTTCCACCGGGATGGGATGAGCGTATTTTGCCTGACAAAGATTCGATAGAGCTCTGGGAAACAGAGGGTTTAGAGGAGCACGAAAAAATGGCTACAGAAAGAGGGAATCAACATTTACTTGATATCTGTAAAGAGACACGGTCTCTGTTACCAAAGATTATTGCTATAGTTCGCTGGTCGGAACTTGGATTGACCAGAGATGATGCAAAAGGCGCAGTAGGGCTTAGTGGTCATGGTTATAAAACACTCGAAACAGATCTCGAAGGACGATGGCCTATGTTTTATACGTATGAGAACTTACTGCAATTCTGGAAAAATAAAGCAGGTGTATCGATTGGTGTTCGAGAGCAGTGTTTAGATCTCCTGAGTTTTCCACACATCTTTGAGCAAAAAAATCCGAAAAGAGGAGAGGTATATAACCCCCAGCCAACACTGCTCGATATTATCGAGCAGTCGCGTTCTGGCATTGGGTACACTTTCAATCACCTCGATATGAATGCGTATTACCATAGAATAGGGTATGACGTTGGGCATGAGCATCTTCATGAGAATTTCCCAGGGCATTGGTCTAGGCTTCATACTCGCAAAGATTTTGGAACTGTGCCAGCAGCTTCTGAGGTGATGACAATTGTTGATACTTTATATAGTGATGATCCAAAAATGCATGCATTACGGAGGGCAGAGGGGGAAGGGTTATGGCGAGAGGCTAAGATGAACCAGTACAAGGATCGAGGAGTCGAAGACCCAATGGCAAAGCTACTGACAGGAATAGAATTTGATACAGCAAAAAACTGGGAGTGGAATTATAGTGATGGGAATAAAAAATGGTCAGAACCAATGACATTTCGCACAGAGGCTATTAAAGAAGTCTATGGACTGACAGAACTCCCTGCGCAGCGTCTCACACAAACAGAATATATAGACTGGGAAGAAGTGGTAGGTATTGCACAGCGTGTTATTCCTGAGGGTGAACTCCATCAGTTTAAAGAAGACTGGGCTCAGGAAATGGAAAATGAAAGACAGAGGAAGAGCTTTCGAACAGTTGCCGTAGAAGCTATGGAGCGCAGAGGGCTGAATTATAAATCTATTGCTGATGTACTTGGGCTGAAGATTGACGAATCAAAGCGCATGAAGGCGGAAGATGAACGAAAAACGAGAGACAGGCCAGAATCGCAAGTGCGCCAAATTATTTGTTATAACAGACAAAGCAGTAATGTCTCCATAGAGGGGATACTACGTTGTTTAGTAGAAGATGAAGATGAATACGAAAATATACGTAGTACCTATATCACAGAAAGAGAACGGTATTACAAAAGAACAGGTGCTGCAATTTA
>Ga0213866_10001725_pt1 | contig 16015 bp, 15 predicted proteins | sample PICome_11_FD_160079 | JGI IMG/M metagenome (GOLD analysis project Ga0213866, IMG submission 160079) | Coastal seawater microbial communities near Pivers Island, North Carolina, United States - PICO284 | ecosystem: Environmental > Aquatic > Marine > Coastal | place: USA: North Carolina...
TAGACCGCGTCGACCTTGCCGTGGCGCACATTTTGGGTAGCGGCTGTATTCCTCACGAAACTGATCGAACAGCATGTAAATTTCTGTGTCAAGCGACCGGATAATTAGGTACGGTTCGACAATGCCCAAATCGGAGACGCCACCTCCGAGTCGCGGGCGTGGACGGCCCAAGGGCACCGGCAAGGTCGACCCGTCGTCAATCATTGACGCTGCACTCGATGCACTCGCCGACGGTGGCTACCGCTCATTGACGATGCGCGGCGTGGCGCGGACCGTGGGCGTGTCGCTCGCCACGATCCAGCACCACTTTCCGACCAAGGACGACCTGTGGCGAGCAGCAGTCGACGAACTCAACGCCGACGCAATCGAGCGCCGAAGCAACGTCGACCCACGCGATTTAGCGGGTCGTCTCGAGACCTTTCTCGAACCAGGGCTCGGTCGCCCGGGGCTGCTCCCGGCCCTGCTTGACGACCGATCACCCGGCAACCAAGAACGCCTCGCCTATCTTGTCGCTCGGCTTGCCGACGCCGCCGACGAACCCACAAAGCGCATGCAGGAGTTTGAGGCAAACGGCGTGATCCGGGCAGTCGACCAACGCGCCCTCTTTCTGCTTACGACGATCGGAATAGGCGCGATCGGCGGATCGGCGGATGCAACTCGAGCAATCGCCAACTTTGATCTGACTACGTCTGACGGCCGACGCCGACTCGCCCGCGGGTTGGCCGATATTATCGGCCTCGGAATCCTGCCTCGCTGAGGCAATGCCTCGGAGTCAGCCAATGCCAAGCCGCAGGTTGATTGCACTCCTCAGCTCATCGGGTTGATCAGTGCCGATGCGAAACTTCTTCCCCGACGCAAGCACCAGCTCGACCGCATCGAGCCCAGCAACGTTGTACATAGAGCCACCCGAGATATGCCGGATCCCCCAGCCATGCCACCAGGTGTTGCGAACCGACGCAACGCTGACGATTTCGGCGTGACGGATGGCGCGCCTCGGCCACCCCCACCCAAAAGCTGCACTCACCTCTTCGGCACCGACGACCACGGTCAGCCGAGTGAAGACGAACAGCACCGGAATTGCTACGAGTGAACCAACGAGAAGGACCGAGACGAGCAACTCCATCGTCAAGACCGCAACGAAGATGAGCAGCGCGACGACGACCATGACGGGGCGCCGACTCACCTGCGTATGCCGATACTCCACGTCGAGGAGCGTATAACGATCACGTCGCGGAGGCGGTGTCGCAAACCGGATACCACCGAATCGAACAAACCCGAATGGCCAATGTTTTCAGGGCGGCCAGTGGTCCTCGGAATCACCAGGGCGGGACTGGTCGAGATGCTTTCCGCAAGGCGCTTCACTCCCGGCACCATCCGGAGGTTCAGGGCGTTGGCCCCTTCGGCCCGATTCAAATTGGCGTGACCGCCCTCGGCGACCCGCCCGATAACGACCAGGGGATCAGCGGTTTGCACAGGTTCAGGCTCATCCGATCGATGTTGAGATCATTTGACACAAAATTTCGTATCGGGGACGATTGCCGAGTGAGTTCCGTTGAGGAGACCAAAGCAATCAGCGCTGACCCTGCGGCGGCCTGGAAGGTGCTCGCCGACTTCGGGTCCCTGTCGAGTTGGGTGCCAATGATCCAGCACTCATGCCTGATCTCGGAGCAGGACCAAGGCGTGGGTACCGCGCGCCGAGTACAGATTGCGCAGCAGACGCTGGTTGAGAGAGTCGAGGTGTGGGAGCCGACGAGCACACTCGGCTACACGATCGAGGGACTCCCTCCAATGGTCGGTGCGACGCGCAACACCTGGCGGCTCATCCCAACCGATGCCGGCACCGACGTGCGCCTCACTACCGAGATCGAAACTGGCCGCAATCCGATCAGAAAGGCGATCGCAAACAAGGTATTCGAGCGAATGTCGATGGCATCGAAGTTCATGCTCGCCGGCCTCGCCACCGCAACCAGCCAGCTCGACAAGGAAGTGGCCTCATGACCGAGCGCCCCGACGTCATCATCATCATGACCGACGAGGAGCGCGCCGCCCCGTCTTATGAGAGTGCTGAACTAACCGAGTGGCGACAGTCGCTCGCAGGCATGCGGTGGTTCGCCGACAACGCCGTGAACTTCGATCGCCACTACACCGGCTCGCTCGCATGCGTCCCTAGCCGGCCGACGATCTTCACTGGCCAGTACCCCGACGTACATGGAGTCACGCAGACTGACGGACTTGGCAAGATGGCCCACGACTCGCGGATGCGCTGGATGCGGCAAGGCGAAGTGCCGACTCTCGGAAACTGGTTCCGCGCCGTTGGCTACGACACCCACTACGACGGCAAGTGGCACATCACCCACGCCGACCTGATGGACGACGACGGCACCACAATCCCGACGAACACGGCGACCGGCGAGGTCATCGCCGCCAACGTGCAAAAGTACCTCGATGCTGATCCGCTGACCCCGTACGGTTTTTCGGGCTGGGTTGGCCCCGAACCGCATGGCGGCGAATTCGCTAACTGCGGCCTAGCGCGCGACCCATTGATCGCCGAGCGAGTCGTCGCCTGGCTCCAGGATCGCTATGCCCGCCGCCTAGCTGGCGATGCCGACGCGCTCAATCCCTTCCTACTCGTGGCGAGCTTCGTGAACCCACACGACATCGTACTCTTTCCGGCGTGGCAGCGCCGTGGGCTGCCCAGCGAGGTGGCGACGATCAAGGTGCCCGAGGTGCCGAGGTCGCCGTCGGACTTCGAAGACCTACGCACCAAGCCGGCCGCTCACATCGCCTACCAAGCCGCCTATCCGTCGTGCTACGGGCCAGCCCGCGTCGTGGGTCCGGTCTACCAAGAGAATCACCAGCAGTATCGCGACCTCTACTACCAGCTCCACGCAGCGGTCGACGGCCCTATTGATCGGGTCCGGCAAGCCATCACCGACGGCACTGCCGACACCGGCAGCGACGCCGTAATCGTTCGCACCGCCGATCACGGTGAACTGCTCGGTTCGCACGGCGGCCTACACCAAAAGTGGTTCCAGCTCTACGACGAATCGACGCGCATCCCCTTCTCGATCGCACGCGTGGGCTCGGCCACGACCAAGTCGCGCAGGGTGACGGCACCAACATCGCACCTCGACATCGTTCCCACGCTCCTCGCCGCAGCTTCGATCGACGAAGCCCGAGTCGCCAAAGAGTTGATGGCCGACTTCTCCGAAGTCCACCCGTTGCCGGGAACCGACCTAATGCCGGTGGTCGATGGCGCCGACGCCGACGCCAACCGGGCCGTATACGTGATGACGCGCGACAACATGCCCGAGGGCGACACCGGCGCAAGCGGCGTGGCCCGCGCAATGGGTCGCGGCGAGAACGCGCCCGGAATGCTCCGCATCAACGTGCCCGCTCACGTCGCCACAAACTTCGAAGGCATCGTGTGCCGCGTCGACGCGGACGATGCCCCGAATGGTGGTGGCCATCTGTGGAAGCTCGTCCGCACCTTTGACGATCCGTCGGCATGGTCGGAGCCCGGCGTTCGACAGCTGGCAAGCGACGGAATGGGCGGGCCGACCTGGCGCACCAACGTGCTGCCCGATCAGTGGGAGCTGTACGACCTCACCTCTGACCCGGTCGAAACGCAGAACCGCTCCAGCGACCCAACCGTCGCGGACGTGTTCACGCTGCTAGTTGAGCGGACGAAAGCCGAACGTCACCGTGCGATCCCCGAGCGGAACCAGCCCTGGGCATACGCAACGAGCAAGCTCACCCGAGTTGAAAGGGTGCCAAAGTTGCCACCGCGTGAGCTGGTGCAGCAGCAGGTCAAACAGCGGGTGGGTTCACGCATGACGGAGCGCCAACAGGCCCGCCAGGCGGGGCCGAATCCAAACCCACCGAAGCCAGCACTCTTAATCCGTCGACTCCTGCAGCGGTTCGGGTTGCACCCCGACGACTCCGTCATGGTCGGCGCCGACGTCACGACCGCCGTCGCCGGCAAGCGGGCACTCGTGATCGCCACCAACCACGGGCAGCTCGCAGTGGCGAAACCGACGGGCGTGTTCGCGAGCGAACTGACTGTGCCGTTCTACGCCTTCCTCGACGCCGGGATGGTGGTCGACGTGGCCAGCCCGCTCGGCGGCGTGATCCCCGTCGACCCTCAGTCGGTGAAGCCACCGGTCCGCACAGCTGGCGACGACCGCATGCTCGCCGACAATGCACTCCGAGACATGCTGGTCGGCTCACTCGCCATCGGCGACGTGGACATGACGGACTACGACATCGTGTACCTCGCCGGCGGCTGGGGCGCAGCGTTTGATCTCGGAACCTCGGAGGTTCTCGGCGACCAAATCACCGCCGCAAACGCCAATGGTGCTGTGCTCGGGGGTGTGTGCCACGGCCCACTCGGCCTCCTCCAGGCACTCGCCAATGATGGCACGCCACTGGTCGAAGGCCGCCGCCTCACGGCAGTGACCGACAGGCAGTTACGCCAGCTCGGCATCACCGCAACACCGCAGCATCCGGAGACCGAGCTCCGAGCTGCCGGAGCGATCTTCCAGAGCGCAACGGCAGGGCGGGAGGTGCTGGCAAACCACTGGGTGGTCGACGGCAACCTGGTGACAGGCCAGAACCAGAACGCCGGCCCGATGGTCGCCCGCCTGATGATGGAACGACTCGCCTCGCAGTGACTGTCTACCGGCGTCTGACACCAGTTGATATTTAGCGGCGGGTGACGGTGACGGGGAGGCTCGTGTAGCCGTGCACGAATGAAGACATAGTGCGGGTCGGCTCGGCCTGCACCTCGATCGCTTCGAACCGCTCGAGGATTTCCTCCCAGAGCACGCGCAGCTGCATCTCGGCCAGACGGAGGCCCATGCAGCGATGGATGCCGTAGCCGAACGCAAGGTGCTGGTCCGCGTTGGGCCGTTCGATGTCGACCACATCCGGGTCGGTGAATACCTCAGAATCACGGTTGGCCGACAAATACCAGAGCAAGATCTGGTCGTGCTTCCGGATCTGCTTGCCGCCGAGTTGGGTGTCACACGTAGCGGTGCGACGCATGTATGCAAGCGGTGTCTGCCAGCGAATGATCTCCTGCACCATGTTGCGCACGAGGCTCGGGTCAGAGACGAGCTTGGCGAACTGATCGGGGAATCGGTTGAGCCCGTAGACGCTGCCGGTCATCGTGTTTCGGGTGGTGTCGTTGCCGCCGACGATGAGAAGAAGCAGGTTGCCAAGATGCTCCATCGCTGACATACCCTTGGTTGCCTCGCCGTGGACGAGCATCGACACTAGGTCGTGGCCGGGGCTGGCGCGCCGCCGCTCCCACAGCTCACTGAAGTAAGCGACACAGCCCATCAGTTCCTCGTAGCGCTGCTGGTGCGACTCGATGACCCCGCCAGGCTCTGGCAGCGCGAACACAATGTCGGACCATCGCGTGAGCATCGCCCGATCTTCGAAGGGGAAATCAAACAGCGTCGCGAGCATCCGGGTCGTGAGCTCGATCGAGACGTTTGGGACCCAGTCGAACACCTCGCCCTCGGGCAGTGAGTCGAGCACCTCGGCCGTCCGTTCGCGGATGAGAGGTTCGAGGTTCTCAAGGCTCTTCGGCTGGATCGATGGCGTGACCGTGCGTCGCTGCTCGCGGTGATCGGGCGGATCCATCGCGATGAACGTGCGCAGACCCCCTTGGCCGCGCTCCTCTGCGTCCCGGATGCCGAGGGTGATGCCGTTGGCCGACGAGAAGGTCTTCCAATCGGCTTCAACCGCCTTGATGTCGGCAGCTCTGGTGATCGACCAGTAGCGACCGGCAGTCTCGATCTCGTTGAAGTGGATCGGATCGTGAGCGCGCAAGCGGGCGTGGTGTCCTTGCCATCGATCCTCGGCGTAGAGGTGTGCGTTGACCGGATTGATCTGCTCGATCGTCAACGCCGACGCGTCAGGAACGGCCGCCCCATGCTCAGCCTGCTCCTGTTCGGGTGTACGAAAATCCTCACGCGGTGGCGGAGGTGCGTGGGGCTCGTTGGGTGCGACGCGTTCAGCATCTGCGGTCTGACTCATACTCCAAAGGTAGTACGCAGCAGATGTTGAGTCCGGTCCGAACAACTTCACCCGGGAGTGCCGCGGCAGCAGGGCCGAAGATCCCGTATGTCGGATCGGTGCATTCACGCTAACGACGGCCACCATCGACGCCGACCACCCCGGGTACGCAACATCGCTCCCAGGTCGCCGTCACGGTTCACTGAACGAGGTGTGACGACGGTGGGCGCTTTGACCGATGGATGTGTCGATGTGATTGGGCTCTCGATCAAACTCTTTGCATTGCTACTTTCGATCTTCCGGCACGTGATCGGCTGGGTGGTGTCCTTGAACCACGGCGAGACCAGCATCCACTGGCGGCCTCACCGCGAGTGGAATTAGTTCGAGGAGCAGATGGTGTCGACCATCGTTTTCCACCCGCCTACGTTGACAAACCGGCTGCGGTTCCGCAGCAGCATGATCCGCCTGCTGCAACACGTCGACGCCCAACTTCCGTTCCGTCACTTCCCCGGGGCGTTGCAGCGATCCCCAACGCAGACCCTGACACCGACGACGAAGATCGAACGCTGGTCGGCTCTTCCTGGACGAACACGCCGTCGTCCGAGCTCGCCGGTTACCGGGCTCAGGCCCGGCTGTCGCATCCGACGACCGGCGCCTGGTCCACCGAGTTAGGCGTCGTCGGGGATCCAGGTCTCGAGTGCCACTCCGAGCCCATCGGCAATCCGATTGACATAGGCGTAGTACGCAACGACCTCGCAAATATCGAGCACATCGCGATCGCGGAAACCCGCCGAGCGGAGCGAATCGACGTCGGCGGACGTCATCTCTCCGGGTTGAAGGGTCAGCTTCACGGCGTAGTTGAGCATGGCGACACGGGCGCCTGACAAGCCTGCGGTTCGCCAGTCAGTCTCGATCGCAGCGAGCAACTGATCGTCACGGAGCAGACGGCGCAGACCGCGCCGATGGTGCACCACTCAATAATGACAGTGGTTCTCGAGGCTGACGACGAACGCCAACAGCTCGCGTTCCACCTTTCGGAGTGAAGCGGTACCGGCCATGGCCGACTCGTACAGCCCGAGATGGGCCGCCATCCCCCTGGGGTTCAGCGAGTGCACAGCGATGATGTTGTCGACTCGATCGTAAATACGATCGACGGCCGCATCGCGCAGCGGGCCGAGTTCGCCACCCCATTCGTCATCGGGAAGCGTCGAGATCCAGGACATGAACGCAGTCTGGCAGCAGCTTCGCACACGATCGAGGTTTCGTGCCGGAGAAGAGGTCACGAACGGCGTCGAGTACCTCGACACGACTTCGAGCTGATCAGCCCCGCTAGGCCAAGTGGCCGATCAACCGAAAGTCACTTGTCATCCATCGGGGCTCATGCCCGAGGAACACGGCTGAACCGAACATATGACGAAGGTCATCAGCGGCAATGCTGCCGATGGGCACCAACCCGACGAAACGCGCCGAGAGATGACACCCTTCTACGATGCGTGACGATGTGAAAGCAGTGCTTGAGTCTGCTCCCCTGGTTCACTTGACGACGGTCGACCCTGACGGCCGCCCACAGGTAAGCCTTGTATGGGTTGGCCTGGAGGGCGACCAGATCGTGATGGGCCACCTCGCTGAGCGACGGAAGGTGCACAACATCCGGCGCGACGACCGGGTGGCGCTCTCGATGCTTGCCGGCGGGCGAGACCACCGGGGCCTCGAGACGTACCTGGTCATTCACGGTAGGGCGCACGTCGAGCCGGGCGGGGCACCGGTGCTGCTCCAGCGGCTCGCAAAGAAGTACCTGGGTCCAGGCGTGGTGTTCCCACCCGGCGACAACCCTCCCGAGGGCTACATCACCCGCGTCACGATCGAGCGTGTTACCGGTATCGGCCCCTGGGCCGAGTGACCGCGGGAGGCATCACATAGCCAACGTCAAACGTCTGTCACCGATGAGCAGACGGGCTACGCGATCTTCACGTTCTGCGCCATTAGATACCGGCTGCACGTGATGGGCGTTCGTTTGTCTGGATCAGCTACGAGAAGCCCCTCGACTGGATCGACACGCTGGCACGCATACGGCGTCAATCAGTCGCCGGCGCACGCTCCTGCCACGGCCAGCGGCCGCGGAGTTCGACCATCAACGACCAAGCGAGGAACGTCCGAACGACCACCAAAAGACCGAGGGCGGCGACGTTCTCGAGCGTGGGCTGCAGCGTGACAGTCCGAATGACATCGGCAGCGATTAGCAAGTCGAGACCGAGGAGCAGGCCGTTCCCAACGACGCGCTTGAGGCGCTCGATCGCGTGGCTGAGGCCGTGCTGGAACAGGTCGACCGCAGCGGTTACGAACCCAATGATGACACCCATCGCGATGACCGTGATGGCGATTGCTTCGATCCACTCCGAGACGTCTTCAGCGAACTCCCACTCCCCGAGGGTGAGGCCCACAATGTTCCCTGACATCGTCATGGTTTTACTCCAGCGGTCCGTGCATTCGCAAAAACCCACTCAGGAGAAGGCGATAACGCAGTCATCGACGTGGCTGGGTTATCTCTCCGGTCAATTCCGCGCACAACCCGCCAGAACTTAGTGCCAGAGTCGGGCCCCGGCATCAAGGCCGACGCTGAGTGCGATTGATCAGACATTGACGGTTGGAGTTGCACGAGCGACGCACACCGATCGAAACGACTGTACGGCAATGAACAAGAAGGCTCCGGCTACGACCACGGTTGCCAGCTGCGCAAACAAGGCCCATCCCCTGCCGCTGCGGCCGACCGCAGATCCCGGGCTTCCGACAATCGCACGCAGAGCCTCCGCAGCAGCGACGTGCCTGAGGTGCTTGTTGAGGTCGGAGCGTGACCGACCAACAAGCCCGATGGCCACGAAGATCACTCCGAGAAACGCAGTGATCAGTGATGTGACGCTGCCCGAGTCGGAAAGCAGGCTGACGACGATCCCAATCACGACAAGAATGGCACCCGCAAAAAGTGACTTCTGAATCACACCCGGACCCCATTGGTCTCAGGGACGAGTACGGCGTGTCAAGTCCGACAAACCGAGCACTTCGCTACTGGCGACTACACCTCGTTCGACGACCAAGCTGCAGTCTGCCTGACCCTCAACGCTGCCGATGGCCTCTTCGCCCATGCGAGGCCCAGCCTGTGGTGCTCGCACACAGCCCAGGGCGCATGAGCGCCGCCGCAACCGGTCCGGGCGGGAAGCATCTCCAATCGCGGGCGGAGCGAATTGATCTGTCAGAGTGATCTCGTGGTCTCCTATGCAAATGGCTCTGCGGCCGAGATGGGCGCCAAGACTCCTGCGTCGACTGCGGGCGTAATCACGCTTATCACCGGCACCGAGGCACTAGCCGTAGGCCAGTTGGACGACTGATTTAGCCGGTCGACTAGAGCACCCCTGACAACATCGTGAGTGACCAGCAGCTACAGATCGGCATCACTCCACCAGGGATTGATCGAGCATCACTTGAGTTCGTTCGTGATGCCGAACGACTTGGCGTCACGTCGGTGTGGATTCCTGAAGCGTGGATGTATGACGCGCTCACGCCACTCGGCTACCTCGCCGCAATAACCGATCAGATGCGTCTGGCCACCGCAGTCGTGCAGCTCGGCGCTCGGTCACCTGCAATGCTCGCCATGTCGGCGCTCGCTATGCAACAGCTGTCCGACGGACGTTTCGTGCTTGGCCTTGGCACCAGCGGGCCACAGGTGATGGAGGGCTGGCACGGCGTCCGATTCGACAAGCCACTTGCTCGCACTCGGGAAACGATTGAAATAATTCGCACCGCCATGTCTGGCGAACGCCTCGCCCACGACGGATCGGTCTATCAGCTGCCGTTGCCCGACGGCGAGGGTCGCGCGCTCCGCTCACCGGTCGCATCGCCCGAAACGACCGTGCCGATCCACGTCGCCTCCATCGGCCCGGCCAACCTGCGGCTCACCGGCGAACTCGCTGATGGCTGGATTGGCACTGCCTTCATGCCCGAGTCGGCTGATGCATTCCTCGAACCGATCCGCCAGGGAGCCGAATCGGTCGGACGCTCAATCGCCGATATCGACCTCAACGTGGCCGCCGGACTTGAGTTCACCGACGATGTCGAAGCTGCTGGCCGACGCCACGCATCGGGCTACGCGTTCACAATCGGTGCGATGGGGTCACCGTCGACGAACTTTTACAATCGAGCATTCGCCCGCCAGGGGTTCGGGAACGCAATCGAAAGGGTCCATCAGCTGTGGCAGGCGGGCGATCGCGAAGCGGCTGGGGCTGCGGTGCCGATCGAGATCGGCCTCCACACCAACCTCGTCGGCGACGACGAGATGATCACCAACCGACTGCGGGCATACCGCGCGTCCGGCGTCAACACGTTGCGGGTTGGGCTGAATGGTGAGTCGTCCGGCGATCGCATCGACCAACTCGCCCGGCTTCTCGACCTAGTCGCATTGGTCAATCAGGACTGACCAATGGACAGCGCAACCGTCAGTTGCGTTGGGGTTCTGCACTGGCGACTCGGGGCCTGTCGGGCCAAATTAACGTGGCCGCGCCGTTTGAGGGGACGCATCTCGCCGTAAAGCTGAGACTGAATTATCCACCGAAAGCAACCGACCGGGTTGTTGATGAATCACTTGGCGTTGTGCGCGGTCTCCGACTCGTCCTATGAGACGAACCCAAGGATCGCAGCAGCAGCGATGCTCAAACGCCCAAGCCCAGCAGCGGTTCTCCCATCGCTTTCGTCGTCGCTCCGCCGCGCATTGCCCGTGTCGTGATGGGTCACTTCGATGTGCTCGCCACTGTCGTTTCGAGTGAGCCAAGCCGAACCCCAAGCGCCACGAGTACTACCCCAGCGACTAGGGCCACGGTGAATGGCTCGTTGAGCACTACGACCGCCAACAGCGCAGCGACGGCCGGCTCTACGAGGGTGACGGTTACAACCACGCTCAAGCTAAGCCGGTCGAGTCCGAGACCCCACAGCCAATAGGCCAAGGTCAGGGTGACAACCCCAAGCGTCGAGACCGTCAACGTTGCGTCGAACGAACGAACGACGTCGCCCAGCGTGATGACGGCGGCAGGCGCAAGAAGCACCGCGCCAAACCCGAACACCGTCGCCATCGACACCACGAAGGGCCGGTCGAGCATGAGACGTTGTGCGGCAAGCCCAAACAGCGGGAACGATGTGCCGGCCACGACGGCGAGGCCAATGCCGACTGCGTCGACATCGGTCGAGCCGAATGACAACACGGCCACCCCTGCGACTGCAACGGCCGTACCAAGCAACCAGGTCCTACTCGGCCGGCAACGCTGCACCAATGCGTCAAGCAGACCCGCTATGGGCGGGCCGCTTGCGATTGCAACGAGCGTGCCGAGCGCAACGCCGGTGCGGTCAATCGCTTCGAAGAAAGCGATTTGATAGACCGCAACGCCGAGCGCACCGACAGCGACCCAGCGGTTGATGAGGTTGTATCTCCAAACGCGTTCACCTGACACGATAGCGACGGCTATCAGAGCGATACCTCCGACAATCGACCGCCACACACCGGCGGCAAAAGGCGCTAGATCGTCCGGGCCTGAGGCGGCGACCGTGCCGGTTAGCCCAAAGAGCGACGCAGCGAAGGCCACCGCCAACACTGCTCGACTCTTATCCGGCACAACAGCATCGTACGCCCAGCGGCTCACAGGTCGAGCAGCCAGTTCGGATGACGTCTCAGTCGTCGATGCCAACGTCGACGGCTTGATGCACGGCGACGTTTTCCTCGTCGCGCAACCCGAGTTGCTTACGCAGTGCCTTCAGCCCGTCGAGGTCATCGCCTTCAATTAAGAGTGTCTTGAGCACTTCACCAGTCTCGAGAATCTCGATGTCAGTGACCTCGGCGCGGAGATCCCCGATCCGGTAGTGGCGCCGGGTCTTCTCAACGAACACGGCTTGCACCCCCAACTCGGAGTCGAGGCCGTCGATCTCGTCGGCCAGGTGGTACTTCTTGCCCCGCTGCGGCCGATCGAGCCGCAACTGTTCGAAGATCTTGTCGAGCGGAGCCGGCGCTGCCTCAGCTGAGAGAAACCGCTCGGATGACCAATGCTCAAACCCCTTCCGCTCGGCGACGAGCTGCTTCACCTTGAGCAGGTTGTTCCGGATCTTGGCGTTCAACGTCGGGTCGTCCGCGAGCACGAGGTAGCAGTCGCGCACCGTCTCAGTGCCGGACTCATCGGCGAGCTTGCGCAGGCGACGAACAGCTTTCGGATATTCGCCCCAGACCCGAAACTCATAGCGAGCCTTGGTCGAATCGACCACGGCCTTACGTTTTGCCATTTCGCTACCTCATCAATCACCTTAGGTCTCAGGCCGTCTCCGGCGCGGGACACTTCTTCGTGATTGAAGGACAAGACGGAAGCCAGATCGGCCGAGCGAGTTCGGGGGCGCGCGGCGGTAGGAACTGTTAGGTGATGATCGCACCGAACGGTGCGAAGACGTCTTTAATTGCGTTGATAACCGTCGGTGCGCCGATCATCCCGCCCACGTCTATCTCTGAGAAACGCCGACAACGGAATAGTCGTTGCCGCTGTTTCTGCAGGGACGAACAAGCACAAGGTGAGTGCAAACGGTGAGCCCGTGGGCCAAGGTCATTTCCCAACGCCGATAATCGCCTTGGTCTCGAGGAACTCGTCAAGGCCGTGACTGCCCCACTCGCGTCCGTTGCCCGACTGCTTGTAACCACCGAACGGGGCCTGAAAGTCAGGGCCAGCGCCGTTGACGTGCATGTTCCCGGTTCGGATGCGCCGCGCGATCGCGACCGCTCGGTCGTGGCTACCCGACACGTAACCTGACAGGCCGTACGGCGTGTCGTTGGCGATGCGCACCGCATCCTCGTCGTCGTCGTAGCCGATCATGACGAGCACGGGTCCGAAGATCTCTTCGCGAGCGATGGTCATGTCGTTGGTCACGTTCGAGAACAACGTCGGTTGTACGAAGTAGCCAGCGTTGATGCCCTCGGGGCGGCCGGTTCCACCCGTGACCAGCGTGGCACCCTCGTCAATGCCCGCCTGAATGAGACTTTGGATCTTGTTCCATTGCGCCTCCGACACGACAGGGCCGACTGTGGTGCTTGCGTCGTTGGGGTCGCCAACGACGTGACCTTCCATAGCGGTCTTGGCGATCTCGGCGGCTTCATCCATACGCGAGTTAGGCACGAGCATGCGCGTCGCCGCGTTGCACGACTGACCCGAGTTAGTACACATACCGGCGGCATCTCGAGCGACGGCTGACGCAAAGTCGGCGTCATCGAGGATGATGTTGGCTGACTTGCCGCCAAGCTCCTGGGCGACACGCTTCACGGTAAGCGCTGCTGCCTTGGCGACTTCGACCCCCGCGCGGGTCGAGCCGGTGAACGACATCATGTCGACGAGGGGATGGTCTGACAGCCGGCCCCCTGCGGTCGGGCCATCACCGTTGACGAGATTAAACACGCCGGCGGGCACGCCCGCCTCGTCCATGATCTCGGCAAAGATGACCGCATTAAGCGGCGCGACCTCCGACGGCTTGAGGACCATGGTGCAGCCAGCGGCAAGGGCTGGTGCAACCTTGCAGGCGATCTGGTTGATCGGCCAATTCCAAGGGGTGATCATGCCGATCACCCCGATCGGCTCCTTGACTACCAGGGAGTTGCCGAGCTCTTCCTCGAAAGGGTAGGTCTGCAACACGGCAGCCGTGGTGGCGAAGTGAGCGAGGCCCGATGGTGCCTGGGCGAGATTGGCGAGCTTGGCGGGCGCACCCATTTCAGCAGTAATGACCTCCGCAAGTTCGCCGGCGCGAGCCCCGAGTAGCTCAATGCACCTGCTGAGCACCGCTAGGCGTTCCTCGACCGTCGTCTCCGACCAAGAACCGAAGGCAGCTGCCGCTGCTTCGACAGCGGCGTCAACGTCAGCCGCCGCCCCCATCGCAACCTCGGCGATCGGCTCCTCGGTAGCCGGGTTGATGACGGCGAGGCGCTCGGAGGTCGAAGGGTCAACCCACTGGCCGTTGATGTAAAACTTGCTCGCGTTGAGGCTGATCTCCATAACCAAATCATCGCGGGTTGCTGGCGACAGCTCCAACTGAGCGCAGCTCGCATTAGGCGACCCGCTCGGTCCGACATCGAATTCGCTCGCCAGTACGATGGAAGTCATGCCTGCGCCTGGCGAGCACCACCCAGCCTTCGAGGAATACTGCGAGTGCATCTTCGAGCTGGGCGAGGACGACATCGACGTGATCCAGGCGCGAATAGCTGACCGCCTCGAGGTATCTCGCCCTTCGGTTAGCGAGATGATCAAGCGCTTAGAGGCCGAAGGCCTCGTCACGGTCTCCGACGGTATCGCCCTCACTGAGAAGGGTCGCAGCCTTGGCGAACGAACTGTTCGCCGTCATCGGCTGGCCGAACGCTTCCTCACCGACGTGCTCAATCTCTCGTGGGCCGAAGCGCACCACGAAGCAGGCAGGTGGGAGCATGTTATGAGCGACTCGGTTGAAGCCTCCATGAACGAGCTACTGGGCAACCCGACGACCTGCCCCCATGGCAATCCGATCCCAGGGTCCGACTACCAGCAGACTGAGTTCTCGTCGCTGTCCTCAATCGAGGTCGGCGGGTCCTTCACCGTTCGACGTATCCCCGAAGAACTTGAGTTTGCACCGGGGCTTCTCGAGTTCCTCGAAGAGTCATCGATCCAACCTGGTATCGAGGGCACCGTTATTGCGTCATCGCCAGACGGCACGCTCACTGTCACCATCGGCGATCGTTCCGTCGGCGTCGGCTCGTTTGCGAGTGACCGGATTCTCGTCACTGCCTGAACGGGAGACTCGTCCACTCCGACCTTAGGGGCGCAGTGCGTCACAGCGCCAGCATCTGAGTAACGCACCTGGCGTCAAGATCAGCGCAGGGACATTCTTGCCGACTCGGACTTGATCGACCCACGCTGATCGGCAAACCTCGCCGGATGCCGACGGAGCCGCTCGTTCAGCTCGACACCAACATCGATGACCTCGATCCTCGCCTAATCCCCCGCGTCATCGATCGGCTACTAGCGGTCGGTGCCCTCGACGCCTGGTGCACCCCGATCCTCATGAAAAAGGGTCGCCCAGCATTCACACTCAGCGTGTTGATGGCCGACGACCACGACGCGATCGCCACGGTGCGCACCACGATGTTCCGGGAGACCACGACACTCGGCATCCGGCAATCGTCGGTTGTGCGCCACTCGCTCGATCGTCGGGTAGCCACGGTCACTGTCGACGGCCACGACTTGGCAGTCAAGGTCGCCACGCTGTCCGGTGGCGACATCGTCAACGTCAGCGTGGAGTGGGACGACGTCGAACGAGTCGCGGACACGACCGGAAGGACTGCTGCCGAGGTGCTCGCCGAGGCGGAGGCCGCCGCTCGAGCCGCTGCCACTTGACCGATCAATCGTGTTCGATGACCAGCCTGGGCCAATTATCAGTCCAGTGGTTCGACGAGGGGACGCCGCCTGCGTGAGCTGACCGGGGCCACTTTCACGGCGGAATAGCGGTCCACGATTATGCCGTTGGCGTTGAATCAGGGCGCCGACGCGCCCCCACGCCCGTCGGGAGTTCGGCGCTCCAAACAGGGTCCCATCCCCCACCCACGACTGCGATACCTCCACTTCCGTCGAAAGTTGCTCGACGCCCACCCGATCATCGTCTAGCTCGCCACTAATGCACTCGAACGCGCCGGCAATCAACCTGCTTCGGTGTCGCTTGTTCTGCGAGGCTGCGAATTCGCCGTGCGTTTTACCTAGGGATTCGAAACCGGTGAGCCACCTACTCCCACCTCCCCAAGGCCTACCCACATGCCTGCCAGGCGCAGCCACGCCATCATCGGGACCCTCACCGATGCCGTCACCACCGGTGACGGCAAAACCGGCGTCAGCACCGCCAACTCCACCTTCGTGGTCAACGGCACCGCACGACGGGCGTTTCCTCCCGCCATGCTTTCACGGTG
>Ga0213866_10001726_pt1 | contig 16013 bp, 16 predicted proteins | sample PICome_11_FD_160079 | JGI IMG/M metagenome (GOLD analysis project Ga0213866, IMG submission 160079) | Coastal seawater microbial communities near Pivers Island, North Carolina, United States - PICO284 | ecosystem: Environmental > Aquatic > Marine > Coastal | place: USA: North Carolina...
TTATGAGCCAAACTCAAAGATTCTGAAACTTGAGATTGATTATTCTTAGCTTTTTCGAGCTCAATTTTAGCTTGTTGTACTTTAGCTATTCGAGAAAAACCATCGAATAAATTCATTGTTGCTTTGAAGCCTACCACCTGTGTGGGGTACCAGCTTAAATCCTCATCTAAGAAGTTAAACTCATCACGAAAGGCATTTTTACTGTATGTGCCAAATGCAGAAATACTCGGTAAAAACTGAGATTGGTAACGTCTTAAATCTAACTTAGATAATTTTCTCTGAGTTTCAGCCAATTGAAACTCTAAGCGATTTTCAATATTGGGCTCTAGTATTTTTAGTGTTTGATTTTGACTTAATAAAGTAGGTAAACTGTCCGTAAGTACTAATTCTTCTTCAAGTGGAATGCCTAATATTAACTTCAAATATAAATAAGCTACTTCCGTCATTCTTTGCATATTTTCGGATTGAATTTCCATATTAGAAAGTGTGAGTGCCATTCTATCTACATCTAAATCCTCAACCATCCCCAAGTCATAACGAGCTTGCACCTCATCTAAAATCCCATGATGTATTTCGGCAATTAGCTTCAAGAAGTCTTTTCTTTCTTCTGCCACCAACACATTGTAGTATGCTGCCGCTATACTATCTTGTATTTGCTGCTCGGTCAATTGCAAAGATTGTTGTGATAGGCTCTTGTAAATGGTAGAAGCTTTTAGCCCAACGATATAACTGCCATCAAATAAAAGTTGTGAAGCCGTAATGGATGCCGTAGAATTATGCTCTGTTCCAAACTGCAATTCGGCATATTCGCCCTCTGGTGCTGTTGGCACAAACATATTAGCAGGGACAACCGTGGTTGGAATCTCTAAAAACTGTTGCCAATTCACTTCGCCATTTATCTTGGGTAAACCAATACCAATAGTTTCCAATACTTTTTTCTTGGCAAGGGAAACTTCTAGCTTAGCATTTTTGACCTTAATATTGTTTTGTAAGCCTAACTCTTGCGCTTCTATAACAGATAAGCGTTGTTGAGCAGAAGAAGTAAACGCTATAAGAATAGCGATTAATAATAAATTATTCTTCATTGATTTTTTGTTCTAAATAGTTGATGCCTTTAAGAGTTGTAATTCCTCGAAGGTGATAAATTCTAATTTCTGTCAGTAATTTTCTAAAATCGTAGTGCGTCAATGGAAAAATTTCGTCATTGACCAAAGCGTCTATTCTATTAATCATGAGTTTGGCAATAATATCCTCATCTATTTCCTTTCTGTAAATCCCTTGTTCAACACCTTTATTGAGATTATTCTTCATTATATTGAAAAGCACCTTTTGTTTTAGCTGCTCAATTAAAGCCCACGTATTAGGATAATATCGCTTTAACTCACCCAACAAATAAGGGTTGGTTTGTTTCATAACCAAAGAACAACTCTCATCGATAGCAAAAAGCTCGTCAATAGCATTTTCAAATTGAGCTGCTGAAGTATTTATCATTTCAGAGACTAAATCGTTGTGCTTCTGAAAACAATGGTGAACTAAGTCTTGTTTGTTGTCAAAATGAACGTACAAAGTCTTTTTCGAGATGCCTAAACTAGTAGCCACTTCGTCCATATTCACTTGCTTAACGCCTTTTTTCAAAAAAAGAGAAAGCGACTGCTGAATGATATGTTCTTTAACTTCCATAATGGGGGTGTAAATATACATATTAAAAAAACTAAAGAAACGTTTTTTACTGCTTTTTGTTTCCAAAGTTTAATTATCTTCTTAAATAAGGTTAGAAAGTTTTAAGATTTAATATCTTTGTTCCAATAAATTTGAAGATGAAACATACAAAAGTTAAATCCTTATTGTTGGGTGAAGCCGTTAATGAAACCGTTTGTGTAAAAGGCTGGGTGAGAACTAAACGAGGAAGTAAAAATGTATCCTTTATAGCTATCAATGATGGCTCGACGATTAATAACATTCAGGCTGTTGCGGAGAGCGATTCTTTTGACGAGAGTCTTCTGAAGCAGATAACTACTGGGGCGTGTCTTTCCATTATTGGTACTTTGATAGAGTCACAAGGGAGCGGTCAGAAGGTAGAAATTGCTGCTCAAGAGATTGAAGTTTTAGGAGAGGCGGATGCTGATTTATACCCTCTTCAGCCCAAAAGACACAGTCTAGAATTTTTAAGGGAAAAAGCTCACTTACGTTTTAGAACAAATACTTTTAGTGCTGTGTTCAGAGTACGTCACGCACTATCTTTTGCTATTCATCAGTTTTTTAATGATAAAGGCTTTGTGAATTTGCATACGCCTATCATTACTGGTGCCGATGCTGAGGGTGCAGGTGAAATGTTTCAAGTCAGTAGTTTAGATTGGAATAATTTACCCAAAGATGACAAGGGTAATGTAGATGAATCACAAGATTTTTTCGGTAAAAAAACTAACCTTACCGTATCGGGACAACTAGAAGCGGAATTAGGTGCTTTAGCACTTGGTCAAGTGTATACATTTGGACCTACATTTAGAGCTGAAAACTCCAATACTTCCAGACATTTATCTGAGTTTTGGATGATAGAACCTGAGGTGGCCTTCGCTGACCTCAACGACAATATGGACTTAGCAGAAGACTTTTTGAAGTATTGCATTCAGTATGTTTTAGATAAATGTTCTGATGACATCGCCTTTTTAGATAAACGCTTGGCAGATGAAGAAAAAAACCTGCCTAAAGAGCAAAAATCCGAAATGGGGCTAACTGAACGTCTGCAATTTGTAGTAGAAAATGATTTCGAACGCTTGACTTATACAGAAGCCATTAATATTCTACGTAACTCTAAGCCCAACAAAAAGAAAAAATTCCAATACCTCATCGAAGGTTTTGGGGCTGACCTACAGTCCGAACACGAACGCTATTTGGTGGAAAGAAAGTTCAAAAAGCCTGTCATTCTTACCGATTACCCTAAAGGTATTAAAGCATTTTATATGCGTATGAATGAAGACGGTCAAACGGTCAGAGCAATGGATATACTATTCCCAGGAATTGGGGAAATCGTTGGGGGCTCACAACGAGAAGAAAGAATGGAAATTCTTAAGTCTAGAATGGAAGAAATGGACGTTGACCAAGAAGAATTGTGGTGGTATTTAGAAACACGACAATTTGGTAGCTGTCCGCACAGTGGTTTTGGTCTGGGCTTTGAAAGACTTATCATGTTTGTTACTGGCATGAAAAACGTTAGAGATGTTATTCCTTTCCCTCGCTCCCCTCAAAATGCCGAATTTTAATCGATGCAAAAACAGAGACTAAAACAAGAGATAGGTATTAACCTTAGTCCACAACAAATACAGTTTTTGAATTTGTTGCAGATACCTCTTATGTCTTTGGAAAAACGCATTGAAGATGAGCTTGAAAGCAACCCCGCATTAGAAGAAACAACTCAGGATAAAGAGAAAAACGAGGATACTGAAAGTAGCTGGGAAAGCACTAGAAACCACAACCAAAGTACAGAAGAAAAATACAGCACAGTTGCTCGAGAAAGAGAGTTGAGTTTACAAGAATTTCTCTTGCAACAGTTGCCTATGCAAAGCCTCGATGATGATGAATCCGTACTAGCACAATTCATAATTGGCTGCCTTGATGATAATGGTTTTTTAAGCCGTTCACTGCTATCTATCTCCGACGATTTATTGTTTAAGTTGAACCTTAACATCAGCGAAACGGAACTCATCCCCATTTTGAAAATCGTACAAAAGCTAGACCCTGTTGGTGTTGGTGCTAGAGATTTAAAAGAATGTTTACTCATTCAATTAGAAAATAAAACCCAAACAGAGTCTATTATATTAGCTCAATCTGTGCTGCGAAATAAGTACACAGCATTCGCTAATAAGAACTATGAAAAGCTACTCAAAGAATTTGATGTTGATAAAAATCAAATCAGACAGGTTTACAAAGAAGTCGAGCAATTGAACCCTAAACCCGGTTCTAGTTTTACAAATACTCAAGAAGTCAATGCATACATAACTGCCGATTTCTTATTAGAAGCCGATAATGACGAACTAAACGTCGTACTCAACATCACTAAAAGTAAGTCATTAAGAAGTAGTCAGTACTACAAAAAGATGTTAGAAAACTTGGAGCAAGAAAAAGGCGATAAAGAGGCTATCCAATTTCTAAAAGAAAAAATAGAAGGTGCTGAGTGGTTTGCTAATGCTCTCATACAAAGAGAGCAGACCTTACTCAAAACCATGAATTGTATTGTCAGTATTCAAGAGGAGTTTTTTAAAACAGGAGACGAGAAATTACTCAAGCCCATGAAACTGATGGATATTTCTGAAAAGATAGATTTAGATATTTCTACTATCTCTAGAGTCACTAACAGCAAATACATAGAAACGCCTTACGGGACTTTTTTATTGAAAGAGTTTTTCTCAGATGCTTATAGCAAAGATGATGGCAATGTTATTTCTAATAAAGTTATAAAAAGCCATCTGCAAGATATTCTAGAAAATGAAAACAAAAAGAAACCTTATTCTGACGAGGAACTTTCTGAAAAACTAGATGAATTAGGTTTTCATATTGCTAGGCGTACTGTCGCAAAGTACCGTGACCAATTGGGCGTGGCAGTAGCTAGATTAAGGAGGGAGTTATGATGCGATTGGCTCAAGTAATCTCTGTTTTGGGACATCCTCTGTTTATGCCTTTATATGCTTTTGGCTTACTCATTTATACCAATCCTTATATCAACATGATGGTGCCTGAGGCCAGTAAATATTTTACTTTTGGCATACTTGTAGTTTTTACCATTATACTACCCATACTTACTGCTGTCGTGTTCAAAATGTTTGGTCTTATTGATAGTCTTTTTATGAAAACTAACGAAGAAAGAAGGTGGCCTTTTCTACTAACCCTTGTTTGGTATTATATGGGCTTTCAATTACTCACCAAAATATATGTTCCTCAAAGTTTTTTACTACTTATGATTGGGGCAATTAGTGCTATAGGCATTGCTCTTGTCATTACAAGTTGTTGGAAAATTAGTATTCATATGCTCGGTATTGGTGGTGTGATAGGTGCTATAATAGGTATTTCTCAACGCTTTCAGTTTGACCATAGCATGCTATTAATCGCCTTAATTCTTTTTGCTGGATTGATTGGTTACGCTAGATTAAAAACCAACTCTCATAACTACCGACAAGTATATGCTGGATTTATTCTTGGTTTAGCTATAGAATGGATTTGCGTAATAAATTTTTAAAAAAAGTTATATTTGCACTCCAATCCTAAAATCATAAAAACCCTTGATTTGGTATCTAAAAGTTTTAAATCAATATTCTGACTTTAAAAGCAGAGCTAGACGGAAAGAGTATTGGATGTTTGCCTTGTTTAATTTTATTATTTCAATGCTTATCGTTGGAGTCGATAATGCTTTAGGTTTTTCCTTTAATTATACAGGAAATGTTTCAGGGACAGGTGTTTTTAATTTATTATACAACCTTTTAATTTTAATCCCGAGCCTTGCTGTTGCCGTCAGGCGACTGCATGATATTGGTAAAAGCGGTTGGATGCTATTAATCGGTTTAATACCCCTAGTTGGAGTAATTTGGCTATTGATATTGTTGTTAAGAGATAGCGAGGCTAGAGAAAACAAATATGGTCCTAATCCAAAGTAGTAATAAGTTATTTTTCCAAAAATAGCTTTTAGTTCTTCTCTTTTTCTTTGTATTCGTAGGTGTATGTTTGTTCTTGTTCTTCTAAGAGTTCATCTATTTCATACTGATAAACTTGCTTAGGAGGTCCGTTGTCTTTAAACCAATAAGCTAGTATAAGCCCCGCCAAAGCTCCTGCCAAATGACCTTCCCAAGATATGTGCTTTTTCATAGGGAAAATGCCCCATACCATACCCCCATAAAGGAAAACGACAAACATAGATATAGACATTAACTTGGTGTGCTTTCGGATAAAGCCACTAAAAAATAAAAAGGAAGCTAGAGCATAGAGCAATCCACTTGCGCCAATATGAAAACTAGGTCGGCCTATTGCCCAAAGCCATAAGCCACTCATGAGCCACGACCATAAAAAAACTTCTTTAGCAATACCTTTGTAGAAAAAGCCTAGCGTAGCGGTTAATACAAATAAGGGTAAAGCATTATTAGTAAGGTGTTTCCAGTCGCTATGAATAAAGGGTGATAATAGCACCCCTTTCAAACCTTCTAAGGTACGAGGTAAAACGCCGTATTTAGCAAAACGCATGCCATATGTGTGCTCTATCCATTCGACAACAAAAAGAACGAGGATAAATAAGGCTGGTAAGATAAATATAGAGTACTTCCTTTGTGTTGACATCTTAGAATTTATATTCCATTCCAAGTCCTAAGATATGCAATTGTTTGAGATTATTGGTATTGAATGATTGTTGTAATCTGTAATAGACATCTATGTCAAATTCTTTTAAGAATGGATGAGATACCCCTAAAGTATATCGCCACTTCTTAAATTCTGAATCTTTGAAAAACAACTCAAATGTAGTAAAAGGCTCTAAAGGTGTCTTTCTAATATTATACTTTAAGAATATTTTATCTCTTAATGTGAAATTTTCTTCTTGGTATTGATAACGAAGTCGGTTTTTAATTCGCCAACGCTTTTTCTTTTTACTGTAATTGATATCGGTATATATACGTTGGCTAATAGAAGTGTTTTGAGACAAGTCAAAATCAGTAATGTAACGATAACCAATAGCTACAGACCATTTTTTAATATCATATTTTAAGGATAAATTACTAAAGGTAACATCTGCTAAAGAGGCGTTTTCTCTAAATCGGAAAGCTTGATCTAAAGAAACACTCAAATCCTTATTCAAGTCATAAGAAACACCAATTTTGGACCATTGCTGAAAATCTTGTTCTTGTGCAATAAGTAAAAGTGGGCAAAATAAAAATAGTACTAAACTACTTTTGTTCATCTTCAAAATAGAATATTCTTAGATTAGCCGTATCTCTTAAAAAGTCAATATTGCGAATTTCAACTCTTGTAATATTAAGCCCTGTTCTCTCTTTCAAGTCTGCCATTAACTCTTCTTTTCTTTCAGGTAGAATAAGTTCAATCTTTTCAAAGGTTATATTTTTTCTAGATTCATGTTTTAGTAGCCAAATTTTCTCTAAACTATATGTAATAGCGATAAATATCATATTAGTAAAAAGTACCTCAGCGTGGCTAATCTTTTTATTCACTAAAGCATTCATTACTGAAATACCTATGACAATGAATAAATAGGTCATTTCTTTTATGGGTATGGGATCGGTACGGTATCGAATGATACCAAAAATGGCGAAAAGACCAAGGGCAAAGCCTAGCTCTAACTTAACGTTTTCTAGTAAAAAACAAAGGAAGAAAACCGTTACACTGATTAGTAGATAGGTGAAAAGGTAATCTTTGTTTTTGGTAGCAGGATAGTAAAGGTATCTAACAATATATCCAACGATTAAAAAGTTAAAGGCTGAACGTACTAATAACTCAATAAAGTCTTTTTTATCAAAAAAATCAGAGCCGAAAATCTCAACATCTGCCAGAATAAATAGTAAGTCGTTAATCATCTTGTAGTTTATTTATTTTTAAGAATTTTGGTTTAAAGTTATTATTTTTTAAAATAGGAAAAAGACTAGCTGTTGCCATACAGTATTTACTAATTCTAAATGGTCTCACTCCATGCTTTTTAATTAAACGCATGAAAGTTGAAGCGTAGTTTACTTTTTCTTGTTTAACCTCAGCAATTACCATATTGTCTAATTGGCTTTGTCTTTCCTCAGCCTCAAATGTAATGCCTAAATCTATGGTTAGTCTTTCTTTAATGTGCTTGTTGACTAAGGTTATGCGACTAAATTTATTCCAATGCTTAGGTACTAATACATCGTCTGAACCCACTATTTGCTGAACGAAGCTATTACTTTCCTCTGTCAATCTAGCTGGAATTTTAGCGACTTTGATACGCTCCTTGATCGTTTTACCCTTGTTGTTTTTTTTCTTTATCTCTAAAAAGCATAGTCCAGAGTCTATGTATTCTCTATAACGAACTTTATTTCGGTTTTTTTTACCGTTATGATGTTCAAAATAGAACTTAAAGTCTTCGGTGTCGAAATATAAGGAGCGATAAGCATTTAGGCGAACACCACCTATATCAAGCACATAGTAATGAGCTTTGATTTCTTCCATTACCTTTTCCAATAAACTGTATTCGAATACAAATTTAGTATCCGTACGGTTCATCAACTTTACTTCATCCATTTGGTTGAGTGAAATAGGCTCGAAAGAAGATAATATGTTATTGATTGCTTTCAATCTTAAATCGGGTTATGTCACCTAAATTATATTGTTGGTTGTTTTCAGATATTTCTATGTTCATTTTTAAAGCTACTTCTCCATCAACACAATCGCTTTTCCAAATGGTAGTTGCTAACTGTTGCGCATAAACAGGATTGCTTTGATTAATAACTGCTAAGCCTGTAGTATCAGACTCACAATCCGAATATATAAATACTGTATATGTTCCTTTTCTTAAATTTTCAAATCGGAAAGACCCATCAAATGACGTTTCGTAACTGTCGTCATAATAATTATCCTCATCCCCATAAATAATATATACTTCTTCATCTGCATGAAAATAATATCCAAGCGTATCTATACGCTGATTAGTGCCGGGCACATCAAAATGACTAAGTTCATAGGTAATGACTTTGCCAATAATAGAAGAAGTCCCTCCTTTTCCGGCTTCTTTTTGACAAGCTATAAAAATACTTACGATAGCTGTTATTAGTAAAATTTTTTTCATCTTATTGAATAGTTATTTTTCGACTTTCATTATCAATTAGAAATATATAAATTCCCTTTGCCCAAGAAGATACATTAACTTTAGCGCTTCCTCGAATATTACTAAGGTTTAGGTGTTCTTTTCCTAAAAGGTCGTAGGCTTTTATACGCTGTGCATATGGAATTTGAATGGTCAGATTATCCCCGGTAGGGTTGGGATATAAGTGCAATTGACTATTAACGTTTTCTTTTATAGATGTTCCTAAAGCGTTGTTAGCATTAAAGGTATGAGTTTGTATAACAAAAGGTCCTTTACCATTAGGGACTCTAGCATACCCTAAATCTGAAGGTAATGAATTGTAAAATAAAGCGTCTATTATAAAATTATTGGCTGTTGATAGAAAAAGTTCTTCTCCATCGGCAGCTAACTGAAAGCTAGTATGTATACCACTACTAGCAGCATCGTCTTTGTCTAACCAAACTATTAGATAATCATCGGCTTGTATTTCTACATCTGGGAAAGTCCATTTATCTAAAACGTTTTCGTTATCTGATAAATGATAGCCTCCTAAATTAATAGCGATATTACCACCATTATACAGTTCTACCCAATCGTCATATTGTACGAAACCCGAAGATGTATCTTGAACTGATGATACATTAGATGCCATAAATTCATTGATAACAAGACTGCCAACAATAGGTAGGTTGTGGTATTCGTGTTCAGCTCTTTCTGGCGAAAAAATTCCTGCTTCGCTATTTTCAGCATAAATATAATATTGCATATCTAAAGCGTCTACATCAACAGATACTCCATATGTGCCGTCATTGGCTGCACCATCATTATGATTACCATCATCTAACATTTGTACTTTTACAAATCTTTCTTGTGGTCTAAAACGATAAGCAAGATATACGTAAGAGGCATCCTCTACATTAATAATTAAGTTTGCTGTGGAATAACTAGATACTACGCTAGGTGTTGTACTCATGGTGCTTATTGTAGGCGGTGTTTTGGTTAGTTCATCATGAGTTGATAAAAATTCTGAACGGGTATTCATTAGATTGATAATGCCATGGACATTGCCTCCACCTGGACCTCCACCTCCTACGTCTACGTCATTGTTGAAGTTAGTAATAAAATCATCGTAATTAAAAAGCGAATTAGGGTCAGCTTGTACATCTGCTTTTATTAGGTTTTGCAATTCGAGCCCTCTTTCAGCATACCAATCGTTTGCGAAGTTTTCGTTAAGTATAGTGCGCATATGAGCAACATACATTTTTCTAAAGGTTGAATTGCTAAAAATTAAATTCAACAAAGGCCAATCATCATCCCCTTCTCTTAGCATTGGATCAAGCTGAGTGAGATCGGTTTGGCCATCTCCTCCCGGTCCTTGATTTACCATTTTAAAGCCTCCTAAACACTCGTTTAAGTCCCATATTATAGTATTCATTCTATTATTATCATCTTTAATGAGGTAATAGTTTTGGCGAAAAGGGCCGCTATAGCTATCAAGATTTACAAGAACATTATTGAATGCTGACATCCAAATGGCTCTATCTATATCTATACTGTTTTCTATGGTATTAGCTGAATTCTCAATGGCATTTGTTAGATCAATAAGATCTTGCCAGCTTGCATCAGACTTCATCTCGTAAAAGTCGTAATACGAAGAAGAATCTGTACCTAAATACTCTAAAGATGAACCCCCATTGAATACATTTTCAGGGTTACATTTTATACGGGTATTGTTTTTATCAGAGTAGAGATAATTGTTTTGAAAATCTGAATTTACGGATTCTGAATTGGTATACAAACCATGATATGAACCGTTGATATACACTTTGGCATAGTTAGAGCGTGGCGCTTCCATGTATTTTCTAGCAATTTCATATGATAAGGCTTCTCTTAAAAATGAAGGGTCTTTTTGACCATTAGAAAGTTTTATGGTTTCATGACCTTGGTAGTCTTGATTAGACTTGATATAATCAATAGATATATTTAGTGGGTTTTTATTGTTACTTTCTGAAAAGGTGCTATTACCTTTATACTTAACCCCTACACTATCTTTCATAGAGCCATTAAAAATTACTGAATCTGCTAATAGATATTCTTCTGTTTCATAATTATCAATCATTAGCTGATTCCAATTGTCTTGAGGAAAATAGATTTCTATAGTAGCTATATTATCCATTTCGAAAAGACTCTGGGCGCTGAGAGTTGTTGCTAAAACAATTGAAGTAAAGATGGTTAAAATGCTTTTCATAAGTTAAATTCTGTTGGGTCTGTTAAGCTGTAAATGTTAGTTAAATATAACTTTTTGAATGGTGTAGTCCATCCCATTATTTAGTTTTAAAAAATATAGCCCCGATGGTAATTGATTTCTGCCAATAACTGTAGTGTTGACAAAGCAGTCTGTAGCTACAATTTGTCCTTTTAAATTAATTAATTGGTAACTGTTAAAACTTGCATTGTTTATTTTTATATAGCCCTTTGCGGGTGTAGGGTAAATACTTAATGGAGGTAAGTCATCTATAGAAGCCGTTTGGTCATAGCTTACATACAAGATACTGACGCAATTATTTTGGTCGTAAACATAAAATAAAAAATCGCCAGATTCACTAGGGTAAAAAAGCGAGTCCGTTGCCAATACCTCATCCATTTTATCTGTCCACTCATAAGTATATGGGGGTGTCCCTCCAGTAATAGTGGGCTCTAGAGTATTCCCATTTTGGGTAACATCTGCCGTCAGAATATTAAAATTCACAAAGGCATTTTGAGTGGTAATATTACCTCCTTCATAGCTTAGTGATTGGTTAACTATAAAAGCATTAGTTTGATTAGAGTTAATATACTGCCCATCAATATTACCATCAGAAAACGCTATACTCAAAGGTGCCTTACTACAGGCATCTATCTTTTTAAAAGGAAGATAAACTAGTTCAGCATATCCATTGTCAAATTGGTCTTCCGTAATAGGGCTGGTGTGACTGTAAGTGACAGTAGCCATATCTTGATTGGATGAAATATCAAACACCTCAGCGCTAATACTACCTTGTTGACCAGAAAGAGAACTCAAGACATTGTATGAGTCTGTAAAATCTTGTTGGTTTATGTCCGCTATAATCTGATAGTCTAATTGTACCACTTGCGGATCATATACAATATTAAATTGATAGTTTTCTATGGCAATAAAATCATTGATTGATAATGGTATAACAAAGAATGTGTTCTCTTGGTAAACCCAATTATCGTATTGTGTTTGTTCTTCTAAATTAAATTCATCAGAAAAAGTTATTGCAACTTGTGAGAAAACAAGAAAAGGTAGGCATAGGAAACAAAAAAGGAGGGTTCTTTTCATAAAGTTTATAATGGAAATTTTGTTTGATTGATAAAGTCAAGGATTTAATGTAATCTAACAAAGATAAGAAATTCTAAGAAAGAAGGGTTAGTGTTATTTGGAAGATAAAGCTAGTATTGCGTCATGCCATACTTTTATTTTTAACTTCCAATCGTATGACAATCCTAATTGAATAGCATTTTTAGAAATCTGATTAAGTAATTCTTTATTGTTTAATAGGTCTTCTATGACTATTTTCATTTCGTCTAAAGTTTGAACCACAAAACCATTTTGATAATGGTCTATCCATTGATTAGCACCATAATCTGCATATACTAATGAGGGCACACCAGCACAGGCTGTTTCAAGTATCACTTTTGGAAAACCTTCAGAGCGTGAAGGGAAAATATGCAATTGCATATCTTTTAATAGTTCTACCAATTCATATTGTGACAACTTAGTATGGCAAATTAAGTTGGGCAAATGATTTTCTATTTTCTTGCCCTCCCCTACTAAATGAAATTCTAATTGTGAATAATCATTAGCTAATGCTAGGAAATCATCGACTCCTTTTTTGGAGTAATTATTAGCTATCAAAATAACTTTAGTGATTGGTGCGGTTTGATAAGTTGTATTTAAAAATAATTGACTTTCTGTTCCTAATTCTAAAATTTTATCCTCTGTGACTAAGCTATGTTTTTTAAAATTATAGTCTTTTATATATTGTGAAATTGAAAACACTTGACTTAATCGAAAGTAATAATTTAATACATTAAAACCACTTTTGTTTTTGGCTTTTAAAAAATTAGTGTCATCTAAAATTCCTTCAATAGTCGAAAAACTTTTCTTGCCAAAAAGTTGACAAATGAATGAATTGAAAGCTAATAATTCGGCCTTAGGCAAGTACACTACATCTGCTTTAACGATATTCCAAAAATAAGCCCAGTATACCATAATGCGATGAGGCCAAATACAGCTGAACACCTTCACTCCTTTAATTTTTATGGGTGGCTGAGAGTAAAGACTAAGTACAGTAATATCAAATTGTGATTTATCTAAATGTTTAGCAAGAGCAAGACAATTAAGATTTTGCGCGTTAGTACAATTTACGTACGCCCCAAGAAATAATTTTACCCTACTTGTCATAGTGGTAAAAATAGTAAACTATAAGGATTAGAAATTAATAGTTGAGAGTAAACTTTCTTTTTGGTTCAACAATTGTTCCAAAGAGAAGAAGGTTTCGGTACGATTTATTCCTTCGATTTTGTGTATTTTACTAATAATGAGACGAGCATCGTTAGAATCAATAGCTCTGATTTTACAAAATAAACTGGATTTGCCAGTAGTAAAATCCATACCAGTAATATTATTGATTTTCTTGAGCTCTTTTAGTGCAGAATCGTATTTAGAAGCTTTGTCTAAATAAATACCCATATAGCAAGTATAGTTAAACCCTAGCTTATTATAATCAATAGTAATTGTAAAATTCTTGATGACTTCTAATTTCTGTAGTCTTTTAATCCTAACATGTATGGTTGTATTAGAAACTTTTAAGAGGTTTGAAATTTCAGAAAATGAAATTTTAGAATCTCGAGAAAGCAACTTTAAAATTTCTAAGTCTAATTTATCTATTAAGGTTGTTTTAGCCATTATAGTAATAATAAGGTTTAAATTTTTTTCTTTTTTAATGAATTATGCGTCAAAAAAAAACAATATGACTTTTAAATAAAATAAAATAGTCATTTTGACTTTTTTTTAAACTTAATGGTTGATATTGTTCATTTAACGGTGTAAATATATGTAAATTTGCCGAGTTAGTTAGTAATTTGATATGAAAAAAATAACTGTTCACCAATATAATTCTGTTTCAGAGTACTTTTTAGATGATAAAAAGCAAATTACTGAGGTCAAATATTTATCAGAAAATAGGACTAAGGACTATGTCTATGATGAGGAAAACCCAGTATATGACTCATTAATTAATTTGTTTAGTAATGATGATTTGACCTTTGAAGCAACAGAATCCAAAAGGAGAACAATTAATGAATATCGACAGAATAAAGACAATATTTATTCTTACAGATACAATTAAATATTGAACATTATGATTTTTCACAACAGAAAAACGTTTTTTATAATATTATCTGCAATTGTATTCATTGTATTATTTTTTTCAAATCCACAATCCATGTCCATGCAGTCTGTCGACATAAATCATGCCGACACTGCTTGGATGATTGTAGCTAGTGCGCTAGTTCTACTAATGACACCTGGTCTAGCCTTCTTCTATGGCGGTATGGTCAGCAAAAAAAATGTCATCTCAACAATGCTTCAAAGCTTTATTGCTTTGGGTGTTATTTCTTTACTTTGGGTTCTCTTTGGCTTTAGCTTGGCTTTTGGAGATACCGTCAATGGCTGGGGTATTATCGGTAATCCTTTTCAATATGCTTTTCTCAATAATTTAGATGCTAATAACAGTAACATCCCCTATTTACTTTTCGCCCTGTTTCAATTGAAATTTGCCATAATTACTCCAGCGATTATAACAGGTAGCTTTGCTGAAAGAATTCGATTCAGGAGTTATCTGCTTTTTATGATTCTGTTTTGTATCTTAATTTATACCCCCCTAGCCCATATGACATGGGCTAGTGATGGATTGTTTGCCAATCTGGGAGATGTCATTGGAATAAAAGGATATGAAGGTTTGCACGTATTGGATTTTGCTGGTGGTACAGTAGTTCATATGAGTGCTGGTTTAGCCGCTTTAGCTGGAGCTCTATACTTGGGCAAACGTAAAAAAGAAAAAACCGAACCTGCCAATATCCCTTTCATCATATTAGGGACTGGCTTATTATGGTTCGGTTGGTTTGGTTTTAATGCTGGCTCTGCATTAGCCGCAAATTATGATGCTGTTATCGCATTTGCTAATACCAATATCGCCTCAGCAAGCTCCATGATAACTTGGGTACTTTTCGATAGGTTTTTAAATAAAAAAATATCGGCTGTTGGAGCTTGCATAGGCGCTATTGTAGGATTAGTGGCTATTACTCCTGCTGCAGGTTTTGTAACCATTAATCACTCTATTGTTATTGGTTTTGTAACGGCACTGGTATGTAACTTAGCCATGGTCAAGATTAAAAAATCAAATAAAATTGACGATACTTTAGACGTATTTGCTAGCCATGGTATTGGTGGTATATGTGGTATGATATTAACTGCCGTATTTGCTAAAGACGTAGGGCTTATCTATGGTGAAGTCAATACATTTATTTTACACATAGCTGCTAGTATTGCAGTCATTATTTTCGCTTTCTTTGGTTCACTCTTAATCTACAAAATAGTAGATATTATCTTACCAATACGTGTTCGTGACGATCAAGAGGAAAGGGGACTAGACCTTTCTCAACACGGAGAAGAAGTCGTTTAATATAATTTTATTGTGCGGTGATGAAATTGGCAAACATGCCCTCCTGTCTCGAGGGTGTAGATAATGGGATAAACATAGCTTAGGCTTTGCTAACTACTACTTAGAGGTTCGAATCCTTTCCGTACAGCTTAACAGTGAGGTATATATTATCTCACTGTTTTTTATTGTAATGCAATCTTTCTATAAAGAGTTCCAGAATTAGCATGAATCTCTAAAGAATAAATTCCTTTTGAATAGTTGCTTAAGTCGATTTGCTCTAAAAATTGAGTAGAAACATTTGAGTACTGTTGACTAAACACTTCGACTGCCAACATATTGATAACTTTGATAGTTATGCTTTGGACTTCTTCTGAAGTAAACGTTACGTTAAAGATGTCTCTTGATGGGTTAGGATATACATCCAAGTTAGCAACAGAACTGTTCTCTAATCTTGCTCCACCTAAAGTGTAAGTTACAGGCTGAGAGAAGAT
>Ga0213866_10001728_pt1 | contig 16002 bp, 15 predicted proteins | sample PICome_11_FD_160079 | JGI IMG/M metagenome (GOLD analysis project Ga0213866, IMG submission 160079) | Coastal seawater microbial communities near Pivers Island, North Carolina, United States - PICO284 | ecosystem: Environmental > Aquatic > Marine > Coastal | place: USA: North Carolina...
TTCCAGCCAGTCCTCTCGAGCTTGTTCGGCCTGGGTTTTTTCTTCGGCATATGCCAGTTCGGCTTTGGCGAGATTGGCTTCTTGCTGAATGAGAAGAGACTTGTAAGAACGATCGTCGATATCGATTAGCGGGAGGCCCTTTCTGACAATTTCACCAACGCGAAACTCGTGCGCGACTCGGACGATAAGTCCGCTGATTTGGGGGGTGAGCGTGCTTTCGAAATAAGGCTGAACTGTTCCGAATGTTTCGACCGGAGGCGAGTGGACTTCGGGAGAAATCTCGAAGATTTCGACGGAGGTGACGACCTCCTTAACGGGCTTGGTCTTGGATTCGGGCCGACTTGCGGCACACTTTTTAAAGCCAAAGACCGCTGCTGCGATCATGAGCAGGGGCAGAATGAGCTTGGGAATTTTATCCATGATTGGTTAGTAAGCTTTTCCGAGGGCTAGAGCCAGGGTGACACGGTTGAGGAAGCGGAGTTCGCGGATGTTGATGAGCGATTCCTCGGTGTCGAAGGCCCGCCGTTGGGTTTCGAGGACAGTGAGGATTTCGGTAAGTCCTGATTCGTAGCTGCGAAGGGATCGCGTCTCGGCGGTTCGAGCAGCACTAAGTGCGGTGCGGGTGGCGTTCTCTCTCTGAAGGAGAAAGGTTTCCGAGCCCAGGGCGTCCTCGACTTCGCGGAGGGCGGTAATCACGGCTGCGTGGTAGTTCGCGATGGCAGTTTTTCCGCGGGCTTTGGCTGCTCCGAGTTGGGCCCGGAGAGTGGTGCCCTGAAAAAGTGGGGCGGTGAGGTTTCCGGCGATGGACCAAACGCGAACGTCAGGGCTGGTGAGTTCGCTGAGTTCTGCGGATTGACGACCGTAGCTGCCAGTGAGCGAGAACACCGGGAAGAGGTTGGCGTGCGCAACTTTGATACGGGCATCGGCGGCACGGATGCGTTGGTAGGCTGCGTCGATGTCTGGCCGGTTTCGAAGGAGGGATGAAGGGATCCCTGAGGGGATTGCGCGGTCGAGGTCGGGCCACTCCGAGGCGCTGCGTGAACGATCGGGGTATCCGCCGGAGAGTGATCCAAGGAGGCGGGAGGCTTGATTGCGAAGATCGGTTAGCTCGGCGAGGCGGGCGCGGGCGTTTTCCACATCGGTTTTGGCCAGATTCACGTCGGCGAGGTTTCCGGTTCCGCGCTCGAAGCGGCGGTCAACGAGCCGGTGGGTGGACTCGAGTGATGATAGGCGGCGTTTGGCGAGCAATTCGCGCCGGTTGGCGGCGATGAGTTGGAAGTAGGCCTGGGCGGTTTGTGCGGCAATGGATTGGTAGGCCGCTTGAAAGTCGGCACAGGCGGCGAGGAAATCTTGTTGGGAAGCGTTTACGCCGGCTCTGACACGCCCCCAGAGGTCGAGCTCCCATTGAACATCGAGGGATGCGGAGAAGCGTTGGGCGTCGAAAGTTCCAACGTCGAAACCCTGTCCGGCTGAATTGCTCTGGCTACGGAAGCCATTTGTGTTGGCGCTGAGAGCGGGGAAAAGAGCACCACGACTTTGACGGGTAGTAAAACCGGACTCTTCGAGCGTGGCAGCAGCCGCTTGCAGGCTCGGGTTGGCGGCGGCGGCGCGGGCAAGGTAATGATCAAGGGTATTGTCTAAGAAAAGATTACGAAGACTGGTTGCGACTTGCGGGACGGGTGGCGACGAGAAATCGAAGCGAGCTGGGTGATGAGCCGGGTCAGGGGAGCTGAATGACCTGTCGCCGCAAGCAGCCAGAGCAAAGCCAGCCAAACAAGAGAGAGCGTTAAGTGGAATTGAGTTCATGCTCCGTCGATCGCCGCTGGTGACGAACCGCTGCCGGCTCATTTGCGTTGCACTAAATCAGAAATTGAACGATTTGCGATTGTGGAATTTTTCGAATTTTTTCTTCGAGTCACCTTTTGATGCAGGCGATTTTTGCCAGGCGATCATTTGTCGAAGGTTTTTGAGAATAGTAGTGGCATTCTTTCCGTTTTGGCAATGGACCCCCGATGAAGCCTGGCTCAAGTCACCGATTTTATCGGGGCAAGCGCATGCAGCAGCGCTTCGCCGCTCGGTCTGGCTCAGAATTTACCAAACAGAAATCGTGATGAGCTACGAAATGACATTTTAATTTGAATAGGGACCGCGCGTATATCGGAACTGCCACAGTCCGAAATCATCACGACACCAGACGAGTCTGTTCGAGGGTGAAAAAATACCGGCGAGTGATTGGCTTCACCGGTATTTGTAAAGCCTTAGGATTGGGACTAGGAGGCGCCACCTCCTGAGTTTGCAAGCACTTTATCCTCTTCGGGGAGAAAGGGGGCGAAGCGGCCTTTTTCAATTGACTTCATATAAGCTTCCTGGGGCGAAATCATTCCGGCCTGAAGCTTTTCAAAGATGGCGTCGTCCATGAATTGCATGCCTTGGGCCTTGCCACCAATGATGACGTCGTAAAGCTTCTGGGTGGCGCCTTCGCGAATAATCGCAGCAACTGCGGGAGTTGCAAAAAGGATTTCATTCACGGCAACCCGGCCGGGCTTGTCGACTCGTTTGCAAAGAAGCTGGGCGACAACACCTCGAAGTGATGCTGCTAGCATGGTGCGAACCTGCGATTGCTGATCGGCAGGAAAAACGTCAATGATTCGGTCAACGGTTTTGCGGGCGTTGTTGGTATGTAGAGTACCAAAGACCAAAAGTCCGGTCTCCGCAGCAGTCAGTGCAAGTGAAATAGTTTCAAGATCCCGCATCTCTCCAACCAGAACAATGTCTGCGTCTTCACGCAAACAGGCGCGCAATCCATCTGAGAATTCCGGAGTTTGGATTGGCACCTCACGTTGGGTGATGATGGAATTTTTGCTGCTGTGGACGAACTCGATAGGCTCCTCAATCGTGATAATGTGACGATTGAAATTGGTGTTGATGTAATCGATCAAGGCCGCGAGTGAAGTCGATTTCCCGGAACCAGTCGGTCCCGTGACGAGAACAAGTCCCGAGCGCATGTGGCCGAACTCCTTGATCACCGGAGGGAGATTCAAGTCTTCGATGGAAGCGATTTCCGTCGGAATAAGACGGAAAACCGCAGCGAGTCCATTCTGCTGTTTCATGTAGTTGCAGCGGAAACGAGACATTTCGTCCATTTCGTAAGCGAAGTCGAGATCTCCGGATTCGAGATACTGCGCAAATGGTGCTGGTTCGCAAATTTCAGAGAGGAGTTCCTTGAATTCCTCACCAGCAAGGATCGGCTCTTCAGGAATTGGGGAGACTCCGCCGTGAACGCGGACCTTGGGAGGTGAGCCTTCGGAAAGGTGGAGGTCGGACCCGCCTGAAGAGACGAGGTATTGGAAAAGACGGTCAATTTTAGCCATGCCAAAAAGTGTGGTGTTTGCGGTGTGAAATTAGGATTGGAAGAAGAGTTTCATCTGCTGCTTGTCTTCGCAGCGGAACATGACTTCATCCTGTGAGACGAGGCCCTGGGTGTAGAGATTGCGGAGGGATTCATCCATGGTGATCATGCCGACGTTTTTACCGGTCTGCATGATGCCCGGCAGCATAAAGGTTTTACCGTCACGAATGGTTGCTGCGACGGCGGCGGTGTTGACGAGCAATTCCAACGCAAGAGCGCGCCCGGTGCCATCTGCCTTGGGAACAAGTTGCTGGGAAACAACACCACGGAGTGATTCGGACACCATAATCCGGATTTGGTCCCGTTGCTCTACCGGGAACACATCGAGAACCCGGTCAAGGGTTCGAGGAGCATTCCCGGTGTGGAGGGTGGCGAGAACAAGGTGCCCCGTCTCGGCAGCAGTAAGCGCTAGCTGGATCGTTTCAAGGTTCCGCATTTCACCCACCATAATAATATCGGGGTCCTCGCGAAGGGCGCCCCGGAGAGCTCGCGGAAATGATTCGGTGTGCGCTCCAACCTCACGTTGGTTGACGTGGCAACCCTGTGATTCGAAAACATATTCGATGGGATCCTCCAGTGTTAGAATGTGATCTTCGCGGTCCTTGTTGATGAAGTCGACAAGAGCAGCCATGGTGGTGGACTTACCGGAACCCACCGAACCAGTAATGAGAATCAAGCCGTTCTGGTAACGCGTGAGGGGTTTGATGTGTTTAATCGGAAGTCCGAGATCTTCCATCGTGCGAATGTTGGTAGAGATGATTCGGAAAACGATCTCGTATCCGAGACGTTGTTTGACGACCGAAGCCCGGAAACGACCGGAGGCATTCTGATAGGCGAAGTCAACGTCGCCGACTTCCTGAAGTCGATCCCAGTTTTTTTCATCTAGGAAGGAACGCGCAAGTCGTTCGGTATCCTCTGCCTTGAGGGGCGCGTGGGTATCCCAAATGGGTGAGAGGGTTCCGAATCTACGCCAAGCGGGAGGATAGCCGGTCGGAAGGTGGACATCGGAGCAATCGTATTCGATCCCGATCTGGAGATACTCGTCAACGTGAGCGAGGACTTCGTGTTCTGACATGGATGGTTTGTGTGATTAAGAGAGAATGGGGCAGAAGATTACGATGAAGAGAAATCACTTTTGCGGCGGGCCGCCAAGCATGGAATTCTCTTGTTCGGGGTGGAAATGTCCTTCGGCGTATTTGCGCGCACAATTCAGAGCTATTGTGGTGAGCGTCGGGCGGGCGAGATTAAAGGCGAGTTTGCCCGTGCGGAAAAGAAGGCCTCGTTTTTTGCCCTGCCCTTTGTGGATCACTTTCTTGCTGCCAAAGAGCCTCATTCCAAGAAAAGCGGTTCCTGCCGCCGCGACAGCCCAGCGTTTCGGGTGCTTCCTGAGCGACAAGCGGAGTTGATGAGTTGGATCGAGCTCCCGCCGAAGCCCGCGGTAGTGATCAAAAAGGTTACTTCGCTGCTGATCCAGCTTTTCGATTAGGGCTTTTTTTCCTGCCTGATCCATTGCTGGTCTTTTTTTAATTCGTTTCGGGTGTATTCGAAAATGCGTATTTCCTTGCCGGATTTCCTACCCACTTTAATGAGAACGGCCCCGAGGGTTAAATGGAGCAGGGCAATAGCGAAGGCCGCACCGGTCCAATTTGCCAGCGAGAGCGAGGAGTCGTCAAAATAGGAGCCCAGCAAGCCGATCACCCCCGCCAGAATTAAAAAATATCCGATCGCGAGGCAGATCAGTCCGGTAATGGTGAAACCGAATCTACGACCGTAAATCTCGGCAGCCTCCTTGGCTTCGATTGCAAAAAGTTCTCCTCGAACGAGAGCGTGGTTCGAGGCTTGGTCGACAAGAGCTCCAAGTTCTTCCTTCAGTCCTGATGAGTTTTCGTCAGATGAAGAATTTTTCCGGCCAAACCCCATCGTTTTGCGTTTAGCGACGGATCAAAAGTCCAAGAAAAAATCCGGCTCCCGCTGCAGCCAAAACTGCCTTGGTAGGATTTTCACGGACATAGTCCTCCATTGTGACGTGCAGCTCGCGCGCCTTTTCGCGGGTTTCCTCCCACTGATCAGAAGCTGCGCCCCGTAGGTGTCCTGCTGTTTCTCCGGCTCCTTCGCGAATGGCTCCGATTTTCTCGGTCGCCACCGACTTGAGCTCGCTGGCCTTGTCTCCTGCAAAGTCGCGGAGCTGGGCTGCTTTTTGTGCGGCAGCATCTTTCAGGGCAAGGGCCTTTTGCTCGGTTGTGGAGGGTTTGCGTTCAGGTGTTTTTCCTTCAGCTGCGGCGCGGAGTTCGTCGGCGGCCGAACTTGCATCAGGGGTGTCTGCGAATGCGTCAGTCATGATTGGTGAATCTTCACCCCAATCGCTTGTGATGACAAGAGATTCCTACGTGTCTGTGGACCTCTTTTGAGATTTAAGATTCCATGAGACCTCGTCCCGGTTTTGAGGATCAAGGAGTCGTTGGAGTTCAGAGGTCGCAATGTTGCAAAATCTCCTCGTGAACTTCAGGCGGAGTCTTTCCGGCATCAATGCGGCGAACGAATTTATCCTGTAGAGAGGCGAAGACATCGTGGCATTGTTGCAGGGCGTCCCGTTGTTCGAAGGCGTTGGCCTGGCCATCCCTGACTCCGATTCGGGAGAGGGCGGTTTTGAGATCGACCTCAAGAAGAAAAACACGATCGGGGGGGGGCGCGAATTTTTCGTTGATTCGGCGGATCTCCGCAGGATCGAATCCGCGAATACCCTGGTAGGCCATCGTGGAAAAATAGTATCGGTCTAGAATGACCACGGCACCCCGCGCCAAGGCTGGTTTGATGAGGTTCTCAACATGGCCCCGGCGGTCCAGATGGAAAAGGTCGAGTTCCTCTTGCGCGGAGAGCCTGCCGGATACCGCGGACTCCCGGAGCCGGGTTCCGTGGGGGCCGTCGGTTGGTTCCTTGGACACGATGACCTCGCGACCCTTGGCCCTGAATGCCTCGGCGAGCAGCTTGACCTGGGTGGACTTGCCGGTGCCGTCTATTCCCTCGAAGACGATAAACATTGAAAAAAGTGTGGCACGCCCAGCAGGACTCGAACCTGCAACCCCCGCATTAGAAGTGCGATGCTCTATCCAGTTGAGCTATGGGCGCTTGACCGCAAGCGTTCTAGCGAGAGCTTTTGCGACAGACAAGGTCGATGCGTCGCAGGAGGGTAATTTTTTTTCGACATCCCTGAAATCGGGAATTTTAAGGCTTTCCTGATTGATTTGGTCCTGATCGCGGGGGAAGTCAGTTGAAGGAAGTAAAATTTCGGCCAAATGCAAGCAGGCCCAGGCACGCCAGCTCCGGAGCTCGGCGTGATTTCCGGACATGCGGGATGCCAGATGTTGGAAGTGTCGAACGGGATTCCCGATGAAAAGATTGCCTTTTCGATGGGCGAGATACCAGGCGAGAGCGGGGTAAGGGGCGGCCTGATCTGGGACCATGGATGCTTTGTTCAACTGGAGAATGGCCTGCGCGGGTTTCCCCTGAAGCCAAAAGGATTGTGACAATTCGAGGCAGGCAAGATGAAAGGAGGACCCGGCCGCGGAGCGATGCTGGCGGGTGTGATTGGGGCCGAGGTTTGAAAAAGCCTTCGGGAGATAGGGGTTCAACACGAGTTCTTTTTAAGGTTTCCCGATAGGTTGTGGCGAGTCACAATGCTGACGGTCCCTATGGTAGAAACCTGGCAACAAATTGCTCTCGGAGTGCTCGTTCTTCTCGTTTTCACGAGCTTTATCAAGGAATGGGTTTCGCCCGAAGTTGTGGCGCTGGGTGCATTGGTAGCCTGTGTTTTGATTGGGGTTTTACCGATAGCAGTTCCGGAGCCACCACCTGATTTGGAGGGGCAGGCATTAGTGAACGCGTTACGTGTTTTTAAAGCAGATGCGCTGCGAGTCTTCGCACATCCTGCTCCGATTACGGTGGCGTGTATGTTTGTCTTAAGCGCAGCCTTGGAGCGCACTGGGGTGATCGAAATTCTCGGACATTGGTTCGAGCGGACAGCAGGGAGAAGTCCAACGCGGATGTTGATGATGATGATTCTCATCGTAGCCGGTCTCTCGGCTTTTATGAACAACACCCCGGTGGTGGTGGTCTTTTTGCCCATCGTCCTTGGGATTTGCCGGCGTAAGGATTGGCGGGCTTCTAAATACCTCATCCCGCTTTCGTATGCCGCGATCGTTGGCGGAACGATTACCATTATTGGGACCTCGACCAATCTCGTGGCATCGGGAATCGCCGCCACTTACAGCCCGGATTACGCCTTTGGCTTTTTCGATGTTACCCCGCTGGGCCTCGTCTTTGTCGCAATCACTTTCATTTATCTTGTGACGGTTGGTCAAAAAGTCCTGCCAGATCGGGTCACCTTGGCCGCGCTCATCGACAGTAAAGACTCACGCGAGTTTATTACTCGTGCATTCGTGTCCAAGGAGTCACCACTCATCGGGCAAAAGGTCATTGAATCTTCGCTCAAGAAGATGAAGAAAGCCCGGATTATTGACGTGGTTCGCAACGGCAATCGTGTTCTGCAAGGGCTGGATAAGGTGGTCTTCGAAGAAGGCGATGAGATTCTCATCAAGGGAAGGCTGGGGGATTTAATGGGTTTGTCCGACCAAGGCGGAATCACGCAAGGGACGCCAGATCAGCTTGGATTGGAGGATGTTCGTACCGAGTCCGCAGTGATGATGGAAGGTATCATTGGTCCGGATTCCTCGCTCGCTGGGAAAAGCCTGAAGGAACTCAATTTCCGTCAAAAATTTGGGGTCATTATCGCTGCGGTGCACCGACGTGGTCGCAATCTTCGCGAGCGATTCGAAGACGTAAAACTCGCTTTTGGAGACACGCTTCTGGTGCAAGGCCCGGCCCGGCGTATGCAGGGGCTTTTTGAACTGAAGGATTTTGTGAACCTGAGCGAGCCCAAGGATGCAGCGATCCGCGTAAATAAAGCGCCCTTTGCAATCATAGCGATTTCGGCCTTCATGGTCGTCGGCCTGCTTTCGGGAATCGAGGTCATTCCTGATATTCCAATCGTGCAGGTGGCCTTGTGTGCGGCGCTTTTCGTCTTACTGACCGGCTGTATCGACCCTTCTGAAGCGTATCAATCTGTTGAGTGGAAGGTCTTATTTCTAATCATTGGTATGCTTGGCTTGGGGCAGGCCTTGCAATATTCCGGAGTTGCCAAACTTCTGTCGATGAATGTCGTAAATGCCACCAACGGTATAGATCCACGTATTTTGATCGCTCTGATTTACCTGCTGGCGGCAGTCATGACTGAAATGGTGAGCAATAATGCAGTTGCAGTTTTGCTGACGCCGATAGGGATTATGGTTGGGATGGAACTAGGCTTGTGTCCGAAGCCGTTTATCGCAGCAGTTATGTTCGGTGCGTCGGCCAGTTTCGCAACCCCGATCGGGTACCAGACGAATACTTTCGTTTATGGAGCGGGGGGCTATAAATTCGGCGACTTCTTCCGGGCAGGATTCCCCTTGGCCGTAATTCTGTGGGTTGTGGCGTCCATTCTCATTCCAGTCATTTGGCCTTTATGAAAAAATCCACCTGACATCCATTGACCAACTGGCCAGGTGGGAGTAAGCAAGGTTCGTTTATGAAAGCTCCAATCACTGTTTCGGTCACAGGTGCCGCCGGCCAAATCGGCTACGCTCTTCTTGCTCGCATTGCCTCCGGCTCGATGTTCGGACCGGACCAGCCTGTGAATCTCCGTTTGATAGAAATCGAGCCTGCCATGGGCGCCCTTGAAGGCACAGTTATGGAACTCGATGACTGCGCATTTCCTCTCCTCAATGAGATCGTGCCGACTTGCGATTTAGCCGAGGGTTTCCGCGGCACCAATTGGGCGCTTCTCGTGGGCTCCGTTCCGCGCAAAGCGGGTATGGAGCGTAACGATCTCCTTGGCATTAATGGAAAGATTTTCACCGGCCAAGGCGAGGCCATCGCCGCGAATGCTGCTTCCGACGTTCGCACCCTCGTGGTCGGAAACCCTTGCAACACCAACTGCCTCATCGCGATGAACAACGCGGTGGGCATTTCGAAGCAGCAGTTTTTCGCTATGACTCGTCTCGATGAAAACCGCGCCAAGAGTCAACTCGCTGCGAAGGCCTGCGTTCACAGCAGTGACGTCACCAACCTCTGTATTTGGGGGAATCACTCCGCGACCCAATATCCCGATTTCACCAACGCCAAAATCAAAGGCCAGCCTGTTACCGAAGTTATTACCGACCGGGACTGGCTTGAAGGCGAGTTCATTTCTATCGTCCAGCAGCGCGGTGCCGCCATCATCAAGGCGCGCGGAGCCAGCTCGGCTGCCTCCGCTGCTAATGGCGTGGTCGATACCGTCCGCTCGATCGTCACTCCAACGCCTGAAGGAGATTGGACCAGCGTAGCTGTTTGCTCTGACGGATCGTATGGCATTCCCGAAGGACTCATTGCCTCAATGCCCATCCGGACCGACGGTTCGACTTGGGAGGTCGTGCAAGGCGTAGAACTCGATGACTTCTCCCGGGCCAAGGTGGATGCATCGGTCGCCGAACTCGCCAGTGAACGTGAGGCGGTTGCTGATCTCCTTCCTTCCTAAATACTTTTTGCTTTTATGGCATCACCATTGGTCATTGCTGGTCGCGAGTTCAACTCGCGACTCATGCTTGGAACGGGAAAGTTTCCGTCGAACGAACTGATGCGTGATGCTCTGGCCGCTTCCGGGGCCGAAATCGTTACGGTGGCCCTGAGACGAGCTGATCTTAGTGGTCAATCCGATCCTTTCGCCAATATTCTCGATTTTATCGATCCTGAAAAATATCTTCTTCTTCCCAACACAAGTGGAGCGATGAACGCCGAAGAAGCGGTCCGCTTGGCCCGCTTGGCGGCAGCGGCAGGTCTTCCGAAATGGGTGAAGCTTGAGATCCACCCGGATCCTACCTATCTATTGCCGGACCCCATCGAAACTCTGAAGGCGGCTGAAGTTTTGGTGAAGGACGGGTTCACTGTTCTGCCCTACATTAATGCCGATCCGGTCTTAGCAAAGCGCTTGCAGGAAGCCGGAACAGCGACTGTCATGCCTCTCGGTGCCCCGATCGGCAGCAACAAAGGGGTCGCGACGCGAGATCAAATTCGAATCATTATTGATCAGGCCCAGGTGCCGGTCGTTGTGGATGCCGGGATTGGGGCACCAAGTCACGCTGCTGAAGCAATGGAGTTGGGTGCTGATGCCGTTCTCGTTAATACCGCCATCGCAATCGCCTCCGACCCGTGCCGGATGGGTAAGGCCTTTAGTTTGGCAGTCATGGCAGGGCGTGACGCCTTTGAAATAGGACTTCCCGAGATGCTGAATGATGCTTCGGCCACCAGTCCTCTCACCGGATTTCTGACTGATTTTTTGCCGTAAGAGGCTCTTCGAAGGAGTTGTTGTGTTGGGGTGTCTTCGGCAATCCCGCTGAAATCTTTGTTTTACGGGGTTTTTACTATCGAAAAAATAAATATCCCCTATTATTTGGGGGGATAGTTTATGAAGAGACTACCCGTGAGTTCACTCTTATGCCTGACCAAGCAACAAAGCTGCAAGCGACCCGTATTTTGCTGACCGCTGCGGCTGTCGTTATTTTGGTCACCGGTCTGAAGCTGGGGCAGTCATTCTTCATTCCGGTTTTACTTGCAGGTTTTATTGCAACTGTCTCATTTCCAATTACTTATTGGCTTCGGAGGCACCGTGTTCCACGACCCATCGCCGTCCTTTTGACTGTGCTTGTGGACTTCGCGTTTCTGACTGTATTCGTCATCATTGTCATCACCCTCACAGGTGATTTGGAGTCAAAATGGCAGGACAAGTATTATCCTGCGATGGAGACCAAGATCGAAGAGATTAGAGAGACGGCTGTGACGACTCTCGAAAAATTAAAGGTTCCGGATGCCCAAAAAACAGTCGATAATTACGCTACCATCGAAATTCCTGCCCAAATTGGAAAAAGTTTCGACCCTTTCGACCTTGGCAAAGATGTTGCGGTCCGGGTTCTTGGATTTCTTGGATCGACCCTTTTGATTCTGATTCTGACCGTTTTCATGTTGAGCGAGGCACGTATGTTTAGCGGTCGGGTGAATGCCATTCTTGAAGCGCGCGGTCCAAATTTAGATCGTTTGTTGAACTCTACTGCGGATATCCAGCGGTATCTGGCGATGAAGACCGTCGTGAGTCTTGCCACCGGTGTTCTTGCCGGTTTCTTGTGCTGGGCGGCAGGATTGGACTTCTACGTGTTGTGGGGGATCTTGGCATTTGCCCTTAACTTTATCCCCGTGCTCGGTTCAATCATAGCGGGGATTCCTCCTTTTGTTCTGGCTTTTCTGGTGGACGGGGGACCCAGCGCACTGGCAGTAGGGGTCGGCTATGTTTCCATCAATATTTTCCTCGGCAACTTCCTCGAGCCCATGCTGATGGGGCGACGTTTTGGTCTTTCGACTTTGGTTGTCATTATTTCGGTTCTTTTCTGGGGATTTGTGTGGGGCGGCGTTGGAATGTTTCTTGCTGTTCCGCTAACAATGGTTCTCAAGGTTATGCTCGATAACTCCGAAGAGCTGCGCTGGATTGCTGTTGCCATTACAAAAGAGAAACCTGATTCAATATTGAATCTCCACGAAATTGATACAGCCCTCGAGTCCTTACCGCCGCGAGATCAGGTTGATTTATCCGGAGTGACGACCGAAAGGCGGAGCTAGCTCGCGGGATGGTTGCCTTCCCGAATTGATGCGGTAGGATCTCCGCGTGCGGAAAACCGGGGTACAAAAATTAGCCTTCCTGTCGATCATTCTCCTGATCATCCTGATTTTTGCCGGAGCGATCGTTAGAGTCACCGGTTCTGGCTTGGGATGTCCCGACTGGCCAACCTGCTGGGGCGAATTGGTGCCACCAACCAGTATCGAGCAGGTGGATGAGGCCTACCTTGAAGAAAAACTGCCAAGGTTCAAAAAATCGGCAAAACGTTTCGGGCGCGATCCCGATGAGATTACGGTGGCGAAACTCCTCGAAGAATATGATCCGGTCCAAACTTGGATCGAGTTTACCAATCGATTGCTGGCTTTACCGGTTCTGTTGGCGAATTTCCTGCTAATGATTGTGTGTATTTTAACCGTGTTACAGGGGCAAGGTGCAGAGAATACTCGGACTTTTCTTGTAGGTGGGATATTATCGTTTCTGCTCGTAATTATCAGCGCACTGACCGGGATTGTAGTGGTCGCCAGTGGTTTACGATCCGGAGTGGTGACTATCCATATGGCGTTGGCCTTCCTTCAACTCTTTGTCTTAACCTACCTTTACTGGGGTGGGATTCGCCCCACGACTGCACGGGCCCACGTCGCGGGTGCAAGTCGACCACAGGTTATGATTTTGTTAGTCTGTGTGATGCTTGAATGGGCGATGGGGTCGCAAATTCGGGAGGTGACAGACAAGCTGATGATGGAGCGCGGAATTGGATCCCGGGGAACTTGGATTGATGAGATTTCCGGGTCTTTGATCTATCTCATTCATCGAAGCTTTTCTTGGTCTATCTTAATCGCAGCACTTTGGCTGGGATACAAATCGAAATGGAGTGGGTTTGTTCCGCGCTTGGTTTTGGGGTTAGTTTTTTCGCTGATGGTCATGGGCTTGATTTTAAGCACCTCGGGGATTCATGCCGTGGTACAGGTTCTCCATGTCGGAGCAGCTGGAGCACTGGTGGCAGCCGTTTACTATTGGTGGCTGGCTGCCAAACCCATGAACGAGGGAGGCTCGCGTGGATGAGAATGATTACCGGGCGCGTACCTTTCGTCTCGAAAATTTAAGGGCCTTTCCGGCCGGAGTTGTCGAAACACTAAGCACGACCTTTTCCATCTTGATCGCAAATCGTGTATTCGAAGCAGGAGGTCTCGCAAAGGCCTGTTTGGTTGCTCTCCCAAGTTTTGGCTTGTTGTTGAGTCTTTTTGTGATTCAGGCCGTTCGGCGCAGCGGTCTCTCGGCTAACCGGATGTTGGCGATCATTTTCGGAATCTCCGGAGTGGGATTTACCATCAGTTCATTCGCGGGGGATCGATTTGCGATTTACATGTTTGGCATGGTGATCGCTTTGATCACCGTGACTCTGAATCTTCCGCTTTTCTCTCAAATCTATCGCAGGCACTATCCCAACGAGGTCCGGGGTAAGTTGTTTTCAATAACGGCTTTCACGAGAAAAGTATACGCGATTGGGACCGCTTTTTTCTTTGGTTGGTTGCTGACGCTTTCGCTTGATTACTATCCTTGGTTACTCAGGATTTATGCAGGAGCATCATTTATGATGGCCGGGTGTGTTCTTGCGATTGAAAGGGTGACCTTGAGCCGTTCCAGGAGAGTGAAGCTTTTTGATGCCTTTCGTCATGCCGGAGAAAATCAGCGTTTTCGGAGATTGCTGGTATCCTGGATGATTCTTGGGACCGGGAATCTCCTCTCGTTTTCACTCTTCGTAGAATACATTACGAACAAGCAATACGGGTTAGACCTCAGTGAAAACCATGTCAGTTTCATAACGACTGTTATTCCCGAAACGTGCTTTTTCGTTTTTGTCTTGGTTTGGGGAAGGCTCTTTGATCGTCTCGATTTCTATATTCTGCGTTGTATTCTGAACGTATTTTTTGCAGCGGGGATCATTTTCTATTATATGGGCGACGGTCTGTGGGCTCTCTATATTGGGATTGGATTACACGGGGTGGCGAAGGCTGGAGGAAATGTCGTCTGGAGTCTCTGGGTGACCAAGTTTGCGGATGCTGAACATGTCGCTGAGTATATGAGCGTGCATACTTTTTTGACAGGATGTCGGGGAGTGCTCGCTCCCTTTCTGGCTTTTCCTCTTGCGGCGGCGTTCGGGCCAATCTGGGTGGGAAGGATCTCAGTGACCCTAATTGCCATCGCTACCGTGATCATCATTAATGAAATAAAAACGAAAGATCGATGTTTGCCAGCGCCCAATTGATTCGTAGTATCCGCGCAGTTAGCGGGAAAAACTTGATCTCCCATGACCGTGGCCTCGTCTGTCGCGGCCTCGAAGTATGCGAGCACACTCGATGCCTATATTGGACAGCTCAAGAAGAGCGGGGACTTGGCTGGCTACTCAACCATATAGTGACGGCAGGCGCAGCCCAAAATGCCACAAGCTACTCAGCTTCGCTTATCTGAACCCTAAAGAACTTGGCGAGAACGGCGCGCTGCAACCGCAAGTCCAGCTAGTGCCAATAAAAGGCTTGTGGATGGCTCTGGAACGCATAGCTCAGGTGCAAGCTCATTGGCGGCGATAAACTCTGAATCGTTTTCAAAGGACCAAGAAGCCCAAGTGGGCGGCTTTATGAAGTCGGTGCCTATGCCTTCGGAAAATACCACACCTATCCCAATATCAGCATTCGTGTAAAGTGCGCCGTAAACCAACGATTCAGATGTAAGTGTTTCGCTAGTAATATTAACTTCTACCCTTCCTTCTCCATCAGCACCGTCGGTTCCGAAAACCAAGCCGGAATCAAAAACAGCTAATCCTCTCGAGCAAGCTAACGAGCTTCCACTACTTAAAACACCATAGACGTTCTGGCCTACTGGTCCACCAACCGTCCCGTGTGGAATCGGTGCTGAGCGGGAAAGCTCAAAGAACCCATATATACCATTAAGCCGATTATCGAAACTAGTCGGCCCATCTCCGGAGACACTAAAGCTGCTTCTAATTTCGTCTGCTGAAGTTGGAACAACCTCAAAAGTCCCTACAGCTGCATAGCCTGCTCCTACGGCAATGGGCGCTCCTATGTTATCTAAAATAGGGACAGCTGTATTATTAGCTTCGGGCACGTTCGTAAATTAAACGACGTATGCACTTGCGTTTGAAAATAACCCAATGGCCAATAAAAGAAGAGTCATGAGTATTTTCATGGCCGCCACTCGAGCATATGATGATGGCAGCCGAAGCTCAAAATGCCACAACCACCCGTTCCATCCTACCGAGTCGAATACGACCCATCCCGTGGCTCATGGCTGCTGACAGGGCCTGTGGGTGCAAATGGTTACCTAGGTATCAAACGGCCAGAGATGCCGCTGAATACGCCCGTTGGGATGCCCGGGATAGTGGTGGCACCATTGATGTGTTTGACCAACGGGGGAGACTCTACCGGGTAATTAAGGTAAAGTCAGGTGATTGAGGAGATGCAGGCTTGGTGCTGCCTTCAATTTAATCTTGATTCTCTCGGTGAAATAAGAGAAAGCATCTGCAGCCAGTCATTATGTCAGGCCTTGTTTTAAAGTGAATTTCAGGTGAGTGGAATTTTGAGATTTATTCTTAAGAAAACACACTTCGTAAATCTCTCTAAATCATAGGTTTATGGTTAAGCCGCCTTAGCTCAGTTGGTAGAGCTACTGATTTGTAATCAGTAGGTCGACGGTTCGAGTCCGTCAGGCGGCTCCATTTTAAAATGCTTTAAATCAGTGGGTTGCAGGGTGTTTCTTTGTTTGCGCCGCCTTCCCTAACTCACCAAAAATACCCTTAAAATGACCGTAAATGCAGGGTTTTGAAGCATCTATTGACGAAACT
>Ga0213866_10001729_pt1 | contig 15998 bp, 11 predicted proteins | sample PICome_11_FD_160079 | JGI IMG/M metagenome (GOLD analysis project Ga0213866, IMG submission 160079) | Coastal seawater microbial communities near Pivers Island, North Carolina, United States - PICO284 | ecosystem: Environmental > Aquatic > Marine > Coastal | place: USA: North Carolina...
CGAGGATGTTAATTGAGCAGTTATATTATCAGCATCATCGTTATCTGAATCAATGCAGTTTACGCCAGTAAGGTTGGCATCTGTACCCTTAGAGTTGGGTAGAGTTTTGCCATCCTCCGTAGCCCCTCTGATCCAAGACGTAAGGTTGGTAATGGTAGGCAATAACCCACCAGTACCAGAGCCAAACGCCCCGAACCCTGCTCCAAACGAGCCAAACATTATAGTTCTCCGAGTGCCACACAATTAACGGCTGCGGTAGCACCAATGTACTCTCCTGCTCGCACAATTGTAGTGTAAGAACTTCCGAATGTTATTAGCTTACCTAATGAGTTTCCTGTTCCTGATCCAGTTGGTGTTGTTGCTGCGTCATCAATGGTGACATAAGCATCACTAGATACTGGTGTAATAACAACGTGACGATCACTTGTTGTATCGAACTGTGCCGCTGTTGTAATTGTTACTGCTGTGTCGCACTTTAAATGTGCAAACTGCATTTTATTTTGGTATCTATCTTCTGCTACCTTTACGTTACCTGCCATAACCTTACCTTACCTTTCTAATTATTGATAAATTTCTTCCGAACAAAGTGATGATATTGCTCTTACATCTTGATCGTTTTGCGATCTGTTGATATAAATATCTGATGAAAACCCTACAGGTGCTACGAGAACTCTAAATTGTAGAGTGTCGCCAACTGAGTAACTATAACTTGTTATGTATACATCGCCATTTACAGTAGCAATAGCGTTGTTATTATCTAAACCAGAAAAATTACAGAAGTGAGCTCCTAGCTGACCTGAAACTTGTGGTAAATTAAAGTCCTGCCACCCAGCATTATTTAAATTTCGTTGGATTTTAAATGCAAAGTTAGTATCCAACTCTCCAGAACCAAGTGCAATGTTAGCAGTAATTCTAAAAATAGAACCAGTTTTTTGAAGTGTATGTGAAGTAGTTAAATTATTTAATACATAATATGTACCAGCGGCAGCACTTATAGTTTGATGTGTCTGTGTTTGTGCTACTTTAAAATTTCGCAAATTAGAGTTAGTATCTACATAATCTTTAATTGCTTTAGCTGATGCTAGAGTGTCGTGGTTGGCTGATACAGAACTAATATCTTCGTCTACAGTAATTGATTCAACCGCACCTGTTCCCGCACTTAATCTACCCAATACTGTGTCTGTAGATATGTTTTGAAGTTTAGCATACGTTACCGCATCATCAGCAATCTCAGTTGTTCCTACGGCACTAGCACCTATCTTAGCATTTGTAACCGCATTATCAGCAATCTCAGATGTACCCACAGCGAGGCTTTCTATCTTAGCAGATGTAACCGAATCATTTGCTAACTTAGCCTCTGTTACAGAACCAGAACTAATCTTATCAGAGGTTACTGAGCTAGTAGCTAGTTTAGCTGCGGTAACATTAGCGTCTGCAATCTTAGCTGTTGTTACTGCTGAATCATTAATTTTAGCTGTTTCAACTGCACTAGCCGCTAACTGTGCTGTGTCTACTGTTTTAACGGCTATGTTGTTTCCAGTAATTTGAGTTGTTGTATCGTCTACATTAGCTGATAAGATGCCACCATTAAGTGTTAAAGCTGAACCGCTTTGTACTGCGAAAGTACCAGAAGCATTTATATCAATTTGAGTTACATTACCACTAGCATCAAAACCAAGAGCCTTGCCCGAACGCTGTGTAACTGTGCCTACATCGTATGTAGTTGTATCAGAATCTGTAATTGGAAAAACTAACGTGCGGTCAAACACACTTTGTTGCTGTTGATTCTGTGCTACTGTTCTGTCTAGTGCTTTGTTAAGTGCAGTCGGGTCAATAGTCGCACCCTCTTGTAAATCATACTGCTGTGTATATGGTACAATACGCTCGATAGTATATGTTAAACCACTTGTAGAAGCACCACCTAATGTAATTGTAGCACCATTCTCTGTATTATTACCAGAAGCAGTAACGCTGTATTGCTCTGCATTAGCAGGGGTAGCAGTTTGTGATAGTGTTGTTACAGTACCATCTGCATTTTGCCTCTTAACAACTAGATCACTAGAATTAAAATAGGGTATGTTAAACTCGAAGGTTGTTAACCCTGTTGCCACATACGATTTTGTACTCTCTGTCTTACTTAACGCCATACCTAACCTCGCTTCTTGTTATATTAAAGTCTTTATATAAATGTCAAGATCATTTTTAAAATTAATTAGCATACCTTGATCTTATTTGTGGTGGAGAAGACTTTCTTTTTTTATCTTTCTTCCTTACACCTGATAAATCTAATGGATTACCTGAATCTACCGATCTGCGTACGTTATTAATAAATGTTACTGGTACACCAGCTAGTGCTAATGCTTCTGTAGCATCATACCATCTAATATCTTCTCCAGATAAAGCCTTACCAGCAATATCAAGTCCGCTACCTACGCCTTCTACTATAGGAATATCGTACTCATATCCTTTTCTTTTTTGATTTGCTGCAGACCCAATAGGAGTGCCAGCCGAAAGAGTTAAATCAAGTATAGCGTCTAGTACATCTTCTTCGTCTTCTGGAAATCTTCCATTATCTATTGCCCATATACCCATACCAGATATAACCATACCCATTAAACCACCAGCTAGTTTTTCTCTAGCCTCTGCACTTTTAAAGTTTTTAAAAAGTAAACGTGGATATCTAACAAAAAGAGAATTAGTATTTTTTATTAATTGGTTTGTAAATTGCAAAAACCATTTAGCACCACCTTCTCTATATATACTAGGCATCTCTTCTGTTAAACTGGTTGGCTGGGTTCTAGCGGTAGCATCTCTAGCTAGACTTATAGCCTCTTCTTTAGTCTTTCCGTCAGCCCTTGCTTTTTTATACACAGAGTACCAGCCAGCAGTTTTGACCTGTAAATCCATATACATAATAGCTTTGAAACCAAGCTCCCCACCACCATCAATTATTTTCTGATATAACTTAGGGTTGTTATTTCTAAAATCATTAAGAATATTATCTACAGTATTTTTCTTTAATACAGGGTCGTTGGCTAAAACAAATTTTTTAATTTTTCTATTAGTATTTACTTCGGCAAGAGCTGTCATTAATCTTGTAAACCCTTCCGCACCCCCACCTAGCTCTTCCATATACCTAAAATAAGACGGAATCTGTTTTAATACTGTTTTAAAATTATATGCCAAATAAGCAACAGAAATATTTTTTCTAAAAAATTTAGAAATAGTTGAGCCAGAAGCATAGCCTGATCTTGGGTTTGCAACTACATCTCTATATGCTGTTAACTCTTCTATTACAGATTTTCCATAAGCATCAGTTATTCTTTGTTTTAAATCTGGGTCTTTAAGTATACTATCAATAGTTTTTACAACATCATATTGAGCTATATAATGCTCTTGCATATCAACCATACGTTTGTATTCGCCAATTAAATCTAAATTAACTCTAGCCCTAGATTTTTTACGCTCTATAGTAAATGGTTTTGCAACACCTCTAGTATTTTCATTGTCTTTGCCAGAAAGCATAGAATGTATATCATCAGAGCCACGCTTAAATTCAGCATCAGTTCTAAATAAAGGTGTGTAATAATCTATTTCAGCAAGTGGCTTTCCTTCGTTTCTAGCGTAAGCAGCTGCTAATCTAGGTCTGGCTTGTGCGTAGTCTGCTATAATAAATTCTGCAACTTTTTTTAGTTTTGGATTAGATGCTACATAATCTATTGCAGCTTGTAGTGCGGCTTCATCACCTTTAAAATTACCTTCTAATATAGCATCACGACCACCCTTTTGCATTGTTTTTGCATATATACCTAAAAGCTCTGATACACTTAGTTTTTGATAACCTTTATAAAAAGAAACACGTTTGTTTAATTTACCAGATGATATTTTTAAATTTTTTAACAACGCATTTAAAGCACCCGTTCTTGATTGCACATTTCTAGTTGAGTCACTATTACCAGTTCTTCTTCTTGTTACAATAGCATTAAAAAGTTTTCCACCATATAAACCTTTAGTATTATCAAGAAGATCAGCTATATTATCTATAGTCATAAACTTTCTGCCTACAGCTTTTACTGATTCTTTAGCTCCTTTAACTCCTGTTTTGGGTCTTTTAACTACTTCTTTTTTCTTAGGAGTTTTTACAGGTACAGTTTCATTTAAACTATCATACACTTCTTTTCTGCCAGCAGACTCTTGTTCTTTTTTAACATCTTGCTGTCCTTTGGCTTCTACTTTTGCCTGTGTTTTTCTTGCTTTATTAATTTCTTTAATCAATTTTTGTTTAGTAACACCTTTGCCGCCAGCTTTTATACCCAAACTTATAGCCTCTTGCCTTATTTGATTATATGTTGCTGTTTCCAAGTCTAGTACATCTGTAGATACTTTTCGTGGTGCTAACTCTGCATCAGTAGCACCATCGTTATAAATTTTTTCAGCTAGTTTTTCTGCTTCTACCTTAACAGGATCAGCTTCAGCTTTTTCTATAGCTTCTTTTATTTCTGCTCTAGTTACTTTTTCACCAGTTTTTCTTGGTGTTATAAATTCAAAATCACCTGCAACTGGAACCCATTTAGGTAGCTTTACTCCAGAATCAACACGCTTTGTCATAGCACCGAATACAGCATCAGCAGTAAATATTTGTATTGCTTCTGATATTAAAAATTCTTTTTCTATTTTAGATATTTCTTCTTCAGTTGCACCTTCACCTGCAACCTGCAAAGCCATTACCCTAGACCTTTCTTGTGCATCTTCCCACCTAGTTGCATAAGAAATAGCCATATTTGCTGCAACATCTTTAAATGCAGCTGTTATATCATATTTACTAAGAGAGGTAACAACAGGTGTCATTGACATACCAAACATTAATGTAGCATTTTTTAATCTTGTTTCCTGATCGCCAGTAGTTGTTAGATAAGTATAAGCACCCATAAATGTAGAACGAAGTGATGTTATTTTAAATAATTCTTTATAGTTTTTACCTTTAGCAAGAAGGCTAAGTTTTTTTCCTTTAATAAGAAAATTTGCAGCCTGCATTAATCTTGCCATAAGTAAAAAATTACCAGCTACATCTCCACTAGTTTTTAAAATTACTCTATTATAAAATGCAGCTTTATCTCCTGATGCGATTGCTTCGCTTAAACCTTCCTGTTGAATGGACTCCATTTGTTGTGATTTTTTATTAAAATAATTATCTTCCTCAAACCCTATTAAATCTCCTAATCCACCAACTGCACCAAACAAAGCCTTTCCAAAACCAGATATTAACATTGAAAACCAATTATCTTTAAAAAAGGCTTCGTAGTTGTCACCCCAATCAGGATTACCAAAAACAGTAGTATTAACCATATCAGCAATAACTTGTCTTTCAGCCATACTATACTCTTGCAATGATGGCATATTTATTATTTGCTGTGGGTCTAAAACTTCTTGATTAAAAAATAAATCGGGATCAAACTCACCCTCTGATGTAAAATTAGCCCATTCTGGTATTTCAAATTCAGCTTCTTCTGGAGTTAATGGTTCATCAACATAACTTTCATCTATCTGCACTTCACCTTCGGGACTAATAGTTACAGAAGATTTTTCTTCGACTTCTTCTTCAGGCTCTTCATCCAAAACTACTTCTTCGCTTGCTGGTTCTTCGCTTGCTGGTTCTTCTTCTACAGAGTCTACCTCTGGTATATCTGCCTCCACAGCATCAACTTCTGGTACATCTACCTGCGGCTCTTTAATTTCTGGTGCCTCAACTTCAGACACTTCAACTTCAGGTGCTGGCTGAAAAGTTAAATCCTGCTCTGACGCTTGAGCAAGACCTTCAAAATCGCTAGGAGTAGCTAATCCATTTTGGATAGCTAATCTTTTAATATCTTCTCTGTATATTCCTTCTGGAACATTTTGAATTACTTTTCCGTTAGGAAGTCTTATGTCTCTAGTCGCCATATTAATTATCTTTTGTCTAATAAATCATTAAAATCTACTATATCGCCAGTATTAAATAAATTATATTCTTCTACAAGATTAGATATATTTGATATTCTATATTTTTTTCTTACTTTAAGCATTTCTTCTGTTGCTTTATTTCTAATCTCTGCTCTGCTTGGCATTTCATCTTGGCTAGTAACCCAGCTTTCCATAGCTTTTTCAAAATCAGTCATTGCATATTGACTTAACTCATATATTGCATCATCTTTATCTTCTGAAGACATTTCATTCCAGCTTCCTGATCCAAAAGTACCATTCCACCACTCCATAAGTTTGTTTCTATCAAACAATTCTTCATCAGCTATGCTTTCTGATAATCTTCCTGCTTGTATACCAACAACATCCTTAAAGTCTGGATGCGAAAATCTTTCTGTTACTAGTGTTTTATTGGTTGCGTAATTCATTATTTCTGAAAGAAACTTATTAGGTAAATTTGGCTCGCTAGTATATTTATTAATTATTTCTGTTATTTTATTATCATTACCACTAATCATAGCTTGTCTTATTTCTTCTTTAGCTTCACGGAGTTGAATGATAAATTTACCTTGTAATGGTATATTATTTTTTAATCTTTCTATTTCAGCAAGACCTTGTTTCTCAGGCATTGTTCCTTCATCAATAGCTGCTTTAACAGATTGCATTTGATCTAAAACATCAAGATTTTGATAATTTTCATTTAAGAAAAATTGTGTAGCCATATTATCTTGTTGTCTTTTAATAATTTGATAGGCTTCTGTTTCAAATGTTTTTAATGCTTGGTTATCTACGTCGTAATACACTTCCCTACCTGATCTTTGTTCTTCTATTTTTTTTAAAGTTTCTTCAGGTTTTGTTTTAACATCTATTGTTAATTGTCTTATTTGTGTTAAGCTAGGAAGTGTAGCAACTTTAGTTTCATAACTTCTAACGCCAGCTTCAGTTTTATAATACAACTCTTTATTGTTTTCTAATAAAGCAGCAGCTAGTTCGGGATCACCAGCATCTACCGCTTTATTAAAATCTGAATCAGCTTGTGCTTGGCTTATAGCTATAATTTTTGATTGTCCATCATAAAATGCGTTTACCCCAGCTTCTTCAGTTAAAATACTAAAGCTAACCTGTAACTCTTCATAAAGATTAGGAAACTCTTCTCGGTCTATTGTGCTTAATAAATCTACTCCTTGAGCGTTTAATTGTTGTAATAGTATATCTTTTTTTCCGCCAATAATAGATGGGTCTGTTTCAAGTTCTGATGCTCTTTTGTATTCCGTTATAGCTAAATTTAATTTATCTGTAAGCTCTTTTTTAAGGTTTCCTTTTTGTATTTTTTTTGTTTCTTTTAATATAAGTTGTCGTTCTTTTTCAGCTCTTTCACGTTTTTCTAAAACCTTTTCACCTAAAGATGTAATATTTCCAACCACACTAGCAGCTGCCTTATAATTAGCCCCAGCCGCAGCTGCCGCTAAATCAGAACTAATTTGTACACCAGTTCCTTCTTTTGAAATTCCAACTTGAGGTTGATACTTTTTAAGTGAAATAGCCATAATATTATCCTATATAAACATCGAAACAGCACCTGTTATGCCGCTCATCATAGAAGCCTTGCCTTCTGCTTTAGCAACTTGTGCCGCTAATTCTCCTTCGTATATTGCTTTATTTGCAGCATTTTCGCCACTAATAATTGCTATATCTCTATGTCTAATTTTTTCTAATAAATCTAATTGAGCTTCTTTAGCAACTTCAATATAACTTCCTAAATCTCCAGCTGTTGGCAAGCCACCCTCAACTAAGCCACCTCTACTTCCAGAACTCATACGTTGTTGTGCAAGAAACTCACGTTGAGATTTTACTAATCTGTTAGACTCGGCGGCAATTCCTTCAGCTTCTGTTTTTGCATTTTGTCTTATAATCTGAGCATTATATCTTGCCATAGCCCGTCTTGCTTTAGCTTCCTCGTCTTTAGCTTTTTTACCTAAAAAACCACCGAGTAATTTTCCTCCAGCTACTGCTGCTACTAATGGTGCTGCCATTACGCTCCCTCCGTATTAATATGTGTGGCAATACTCAATACTGTCATAGGATAGGGTAAGTCTTGTCGCACTTCTATTACTTTTTCTCTTTCATAAGTTGAAGATGTAAAGAATCGTTGTTGTCCAGTTTTTAGTTCTAATTCTTTACCCATTGAATCTTGTGTGTCTAATACAGAGTATGTAGTTAGTTGTTTTCCTTGTTCTCCTACTGATGCACCTTTAGTTTTAAAGAAACGAACAACCATTTGTGCAACGGCTTTAACTCTGCTTTGAGATAACTTTTGATATAATGGAGGTTCTATAGGCATTGGTCTTAACGTAGAGGTGTATGGCAGTCCTACCACAACACTTTCGCCATAATCATCTACACTAACAGCACCACCACTAACCACTTGAGTTCCAACAAAGCTACCATCAACTACTACCTGAACCTCTTTATCTTCAAGGTGGCTTAAACCGCTAACAGTATTTCCTACAATTTTTACAGTTGTGTTGGCACTTGCTACTCCGTCTGAAAAATCTGAAGGCTCATAAGATGTACTGCCACTAGAAATATTTATATAAGTTGCTTCCCACGGATATGTTGTACTAGTTGTAGACTTGTGTGTTAAAGTACCACTACCATATATGCCCCACTTTAATGTTCCGCTATCATCAAGTATTCTAAATTCATAGGGAGCATCATCTATTGCGTACCCAGTAGATGGGTCGTTAATACTTCCATCACCACTTCTTAAAAAAAGTGTTGCATTATTTATTACAAAACTTGTAAGAGACAGCTTATTATCGGTATCGATAAATTTTAAATTAAAGTTATTAGCATCTACCCGATGAACTTTGTATCTTTTTCCGTTATATTCTTCTTCAAGGTATGTGGCAGATGAGCCAGTAATATAATTATCTAACTCAACAAAATCGTCTGTATTATATCCGTGATCTGTTAAATTAAAGTTAATATAATCAGTAGCAACTGGATTAGTAGCATTTACAGTTTTTTCTCCAGAGCTTTTAAACTCTCTGCCTGAGTCAACATACCAATTAAGGTCTTTACGCAAGCGAAACTTTTCAATGCAATATTTATCTGTAGCTGCTGCTGTTAAATCTTTTACTACAATACTTGATATAGTAACGTCGCACTGCTGTCTGAATTTATTTCTAAACTGAAGTGAATGATTTTTTGGTTTAAATTTAAGTGTATGAGTACCTTCTTCGTTAGGTATATCTATCATACCATCTTCTGTTTGTAGCTGTATACTTCCAACATCTCTAGATGATATAGTATAGGTTATTTCATATTCGTGACCAACAGTTAAAGCATCAAGTCTTCTTATCTGCTGGCGACTATCATCTGTACATAAAAGTCTAATTGATCCTGTTGCAAGAATAGATTGCGGAGTATCACCTTCGTCAAGAGCAACTACACTCCATCCATCTGCATTATTAGCAAAAGTACCATTAACATTAATAACTTGATTTGAACCACGATTTACGCAAGCCCACACAACATCTTCACCAGAATCGTGAATAGACGATGCACTATAAAACTTACCATCTGTATTTATTCTTGACCAACCACGAACTTGTTGACCACGCTCGTATGTCATAGCACAAGCATCACCATTTTCTTTTATACACCACACAACTTGATTGGGTTCTTTCTGTACAAACATTTCAACAACGCCTGAGTCCGTAACATCTTCACTAAGTAAGTTTAAATCGTTGCCAACAAATGTATCTTGCCCTTGATCGAATACCAACTCACGAACTTTTAATTTGTCACGTTGAACATATACAACAACATCGTTTGCAATTTCAGCCTGTAGTGCAGCAGAGCCGTATGCGTTTTCAACTAAAGTTGTAATATTGTTTTGAGTAATAAGTGAATCTTTGTCGGCAGAACGAATTGATACTGCTGTACCTGCTGTGCCCAAGAAAAGATAACGCTTACCCTCCAGCCACTTGGGTTCTTCGGGGGAATCGATGGTACGTTTAATTGCATCTGTAGATAATGTTCCGCTAAGAAAGTTATATATTTCTCCAAACACAGAACCAAATAAATCAGCAGGTTCGTCTTTAGAACCAGCCAACCATAGTCTGTTTTCAAAAAATTCTGATGCAGGACTAAATCCACGATATCCAGAAAATGCTCCTTCAGCCCAATGTATAGTTGATGTTGGAGGGCTTGTTCCCATTTGTAATCTTGATATAACTGTAGCAGTTGCTGTGTTAACAAGAGTGCCGTGAGTCGTGCTTACATCTGTAATTTTTACAAGACCTTTGTGATAAATACTATCTGCCTCTAAACTAAATTTAAAATCTTGAGAACCAGAACCCAATACCCATTTAACTCTTAAACGAGTCATAGCACCCTCTGGAACCTGAGAAGCGTATTTAAAGTTTCTTGCAACACCAGTAGATGTATCACCTATAACAACATAATCTACCCAAGTGCCAGTACCAGTTTCTAAGTTTCTTTGTATAACAACAGAGCCATTCCAAGTGCCGTCAGTTTCAAAAGACCAGTTTGTAAAACTTGCATCTAATTGTGAGCTATTGCTGTCACTATTAGGACTTGTTATTGTATTTGATATTTCTTTTGCATCTGCTGCACGAAGATGATCTATAGCCCAAAAAGACCCTTCGTGATGAAGGTCAAATATATTATCAGTTGCAGTTAATGTAGTAGTTCCTACTGAGTTATTTGGTGTAATAGTTGTGCTAGTTATATTTTTTTCCATTAATGGTGGGTAAACATAACTAATATCTTCAATAGTAAATGCTGGGGCAATAGTAGTTCTTTTTAATACTTTAGTTTCTTTTGTAGGACAGGTAAGTATAAGTGTATCATAGCGTCTATTAAACTGAATTGTACGAAGCTCTGCTACTGTGTAGTCAATGTTATCTGTTTCGGTTACATTAACAACTTGGTCTGCACCATTATCGTCCGTGTAGTGTACTTTAGCGTAGTTTGTACCAAGTTCAATTACATAAAACACATCGCTAGAAAAATCAAACTCAATCATACGAGCTGGGTTAGCACCATCTGGTGTGTCGCCAGAACCAGCTAACTGCACAAACTCTGTACCTGCTCTACGTTCTACACCGCCCTGTGGTAATACAAAAAAATTGTCGAGATCACGACAACCAGTTTTGTAAACTTCAAGGTCGTTACGACCATCCATTTTGCGTGACACTTCGCCAGCATTAAAAGCCTGTGTGTAATTAATAGCCATTATATAATCGGTTGCTCGTTATAACGTGATAAAATAAAGTCGCTTTCTTCCATTTCCCAATATTTGTTTTCTAGTGTATCAACGCTACGGGCGGCAGGAAGAATAACACTTTCATATTCTTGTATTAAATTGTTTTGCATTACTTGGTCTAGTTGCATCGGAACCGCTAATTTAATCGCAAGGTTTTGTATTACTGCTCTTGTCAAAAATGCGTCTAGCTCACTTACATCCTCTGGCTTGCTTACATAGCATAAATAAACAGTTTCGTAGTCACAGAGTATTGTACGCCCTTCTACGACCCATTGTGTGCGGTCATCATAGGCATCGGCTTTGTCGTACACATTCATTACCCGAATACAGTCGTTGGGTAGCTGATACTTGTACTTAAATTTAAAAGCGGGTGTTTCTACTAATCTAGAGAGCTGTGATCGTTTTAATGCACTGTTCCACTTGTATGTGCGTAATGTTTCTTCTAATGCCTGATCGAACAAAATGCCGCAAAGTTTTGCACTTTGAACGACAGCTTCGGAGTCATTTTGATTAATGTCAAGAGAGGCAATGGTATCTGCTCCAATCTTGAGGAGAGCGTGATTACATATTTCTACTTTAGATAAACCCATAGTACCTCCAAAAAATAAAATGGGGGGCTTACACTAGCCGAGAAGGAAAGCTAGCTGCCCCCAAGTTTGATTAGTCTACAGTTTCGTCGCAGCCAATCTGAACAACTTTTTCTTCTTCCATACGAACAGCTCCGCAACGCATTGCAGAGTAAGCGTACCAGTTGAAGCGTTTGTCAGCACGTTTTGCGATGTCTGTTTCGATGCCCATTCCTACAGCAGAACGGATACCAGACTTAACCCAAGCGAAACATCCACGAATGTCGTCGTCAGTAGTTGATGCGGCAGGAACGTCAGATGCAGACCAAGATAGGTTAGCAGCTTCGTTAGTCGCAGTAGTTGTGTCAACGAAAGGAAGCAAGTTAGAAACAATAATCTTGAATCCATAGAATGTGTCAATGCCACCAGAAACTAGGGCTTTAACATTCATAAAGTCAGCAGATGTAGCTTCTGTGTTACCCAACAAATCTTCGATCTGAGTAGGTGTAACCGCTAAGTATGCTTCGTTAATTGGGTCGTCTAAGTCAACGCCATTTTTCTGAAGTATAGCACGGGCTTCACGAATCTTAGCAATTGTAAGACCTGTGTTTCCGTTAGCAATTTTTTGACCAGAACCAAGTTGTGTTGGTGTAGCAGTACCATCTTTACCTTGAACAGAACCACCTAATGCACCCTTAATAAACTCGATATCTTTCTTACGCATTAACGCAGAAACCTGACGCTGAACATACTCAGACTCAGGGTTGATAAGAGTTTGTACTTTGTCGAAGCGGTCAAGCAAGATGCCAACTTCATAGTTAGCTAGCTCAACACGACGACGCAGGTGTGTGATAGTGTCATCAGGAGAGTTCATTCCACCTGAGTTTGCTGATGTGTCTACTGATCCAGCATATACTGAATCTAACTGATCGTAGAAAGCTACTTCACCAGTTACCTGATCTTCCAAAGAAAGACCATTGAATTTACCGCCCTTAGTTTCAGCAACAAGATCAAGAGTCTTGCCATACTGATTAACGTATGCGGTATCGATACTATTTTGATAAGCCATTGTATAATCTCCTTGTTTAAGTTTAGGCTCAATTAATTAATAATTAACAACTAATCGGCTCTGATTGTCTCCACAAGGAGGTCTTGCCTACCATTTAGCGTCTGGGTCGACGGCAACTGGGGTGGGTCTTGCGATTGTCCACCCTTGTTGCATATAAGTCTTAGCATATCTTTATAATATGTCAAGACTCTTTTTATAAATTTTCTCCAAGTTTTGTCATAAGGTCAACTCGCTTCTGAGTAATGTGATCTGGAATCTTAGCACCAGTGCGAATGTAATCCTTGACTTGCTCGTTTACATCAAATAACTGATCTTTAAGTCCAGCCATTGTCCCTGTCTGATGATGTCCGATTTCTGGGTCGTCTTGGAAACGTGCAGCTATGTTACCTAAAGTCATAGCTAGTGCTGGGTCTTTTAGTAGTCCAGCCTCTCTAGCGTACTCTAGGTTTTCTTCTGGCATACCATTGGCTTTTAACATAGCCTCGATGCCACTCATCATTCCGTCGTAGCTGTCGCCCCATTGACCACGAAGCTCTTTATCCATCTCGACTTCGGCTTCTTTCATTGCGGCTCCTGATTCCTCTAGCTCTTGAGCAACCATTCCCAGATACCAGTCAACAAGCCCTTCAGCTTTATCAGCACTCGCTCCCATTTTAAACGCTTGTTCTTTAAATCCTTCGACAGCTTTTTCAAAAAACGGAGCCGAATCCTCACCAACAAGTTCTCTAAACTCGTCGCCAATGGTAAAATCATAGCCGTCAGTATTTTCTGGGCGACCAAGTTTACCATAAAACTCAGCCCACTCTTCTTCCGTAGCGTCAGATTTAGGGATATCGCCTTTTTTACCTGCGAAACTCTGAAGCTCCTTAATGTATTTTCCAACTTCTGTAGCATCTTTGCCCTCCAAGTTTTTCCAGAATCCAGCATCTTTAATCTCTGTATCGTCGATTTGTTCTAGCATTGACGACACAAATGAAGCTGGTTGTGTGTTAGACTCCTCTACTACTTCCTCTGTTGTTTCTTCTGCTACTTCTTCGTTTGTTGTTTCTTCACTCATAGTCTACCCTCTCTATTTCTTTCATATTTATTTGTTTTTTAATTGCTAGTATAATACTACGCAAAGAGTTCATCTTAGCTTCGATAATAGGATCATTGTATTCTGAAATGTCCTCCCACTTGCAAAGTAATACTAAGTATCTAGCTACTAAACAAGCGTTGTCATTGGAAGGATTAAAGACTTCGACGAAAGCCCGTCTTGTTTCTTCTGATAAATCCTTCTCACTATCCCACGAAAAATCGTAGGTTACTTTATCAATAATATCCAACTATCCTCCCATTTCTTCGATTAATGCTGCAGCTCCACTACCTTCTTCTGGAACTTTCTGCATTTTAACATAAGCATCACTCATTGATTGAGCCTGCATTGCTTCTTGTTGCATTTGAGCTTGTTGCTCTCTAGCATCACGAATATTAGAAACTTCTTCTTCAGAAAGCTGTAGGTCAACTGGAACCATATTAACTTCCTGTATGAAGCGAGCAGTTTTGTCAGCATTTACATTATCAAGAATCTCTGGTTTGTATTGTGCAATCTGCATCATTTGCTGCATAGCTGTCATTGTACCAAACAACTCAATTTGGCGAGATGCAATAGATGCTTTACCTACCAAGTCAAACTCAAGATTAGCACCAGACAACTCCTCGATTTCAAGCTCTGGGAACATACCATTACGCAACATAATTCCAAATGCACGTTCAAGAATCGGTGTGACAAAGTATTTGTTTAAGCGATTTACCGCTGGCGTAAGGAACTGTAGCGACAAGTTAAGACGCTCGGCAGACTCAAACGCTGTCATATTCTGCTTGTTATGCAAAGGATTAAACAAAGGAACATAAAACGCATCTAAGATTTCCTGTTCTTTCTTTTCAATCATTGCGTCATTGACTACTACATTATCCATCGGGCGTAGTTGTTCTGGTTTGGATAGTGGGTTGCCAGCGTTCCAGTAAATAATAGAACCCTGATCGTTTGAAATACGCCTAACGCTTCCATCGTTGGGAGCCAGCCACGGGGGGTTACTCACACGCTCTGCTCCTCTTATCCGTGACACTTCCATACGATTAATCAGGGGTAAGGTTGAAAATACTTCTAGTGCTGGTGAGCGACCATACTTCTCGTAGTTGGTTTTGTAGAACCGACCAACGCTGTATGGCATCTCATCAAACCCAGACTCCATAACAATCTCTTGATGCTGCACAGAAATATAGTAAGAAGCTATTTTCTTCTCGGATTTTTCTGTGGAGTCTACCTTGTAGCTATCTCTGGGCATTACAACGTGAATAAATGTGTACTCTTTAGTAGAGGTTCTTGGGTTCACCGCAAGGTCTTGGATATCCTGTGGGCAACTATCGCCAAACTGTTGGAACGCTTGACGTGCAGTTAGTTTAAACTCACGAATAACTGTATCCACTTCACCTAAATAGTTTTCACAGAAGTAAAACTGGTTAATGTAGTGCGAACGAAAGTTAAGCATACGAGTTTTTGAAGGCTCACAATACAACGCTGTAGTGCCGATGTAGCCACAATGGTCTACGCATTGCCCCATTTCTTCGTAAAAATTTGAATCCTCAATAGCTCGAACAAACTTCTTTGTAACAGATGATAACGCACGAACCACGTTATCGCTATTCATTAGGTCACGATTTTGCGGAACAACACGAATCCAATTCTGCCCCTGTGGAAAAAGGTGGCTCATCATACCTGCCGTAAACATACGACGAGCCTTAATGCCTATATCTGTAATACGCTGAACATCGTCACGTTGACCTTTGGCTCGTTTGCTTTGAATGTTATCTGAGCTTGGGTTGCAGAACTCTGCGGCAGACTCATATAAATTTTCGAAGTTAGTCCGTTCGGAGCTAGACTTCTCTCGCTTATACATTGCTATTAATGAACTAGCATCCATCATATTGTCAAACCTTTTCGTTTTTGCGAGCGTTGTTCTGCTACACGTTTATTGTATTGTCTAACATAATCGTCATATTTAATTTCTTGGAATGTTTTTGTTCTATGCCCACCAAACATACTACGCTTGCGTTTTACCTGATAGTC
>Ga0213866_10001730_pt1 | contig 15982 bp, 18 predicted proteins | sample PICome_11_FD_160079 | JGI IMG/M metagenome (GOLD analysis project Ga0213866, IMG submission 160079) | Coastal seawater microbial communities near Pivers Island, North Carolina, United States - PICO284 | ecosystem: Environmental > Aquatic > Marine > Coastal | place: USA: North Carolina...
CAGAAGACCACGCATACGATGCGTTGAGGTATATGTTAATGACAAGGATGACAGGTTATGCGGCGATTCATCAAACGCTTAATGGTATCAAGAATCAGGTCTATCAAGTCCAAAATGAAACATTTGGGTACTAAGTAATGGCAGAAAAAGATCCTAAAAAAATTACACTCAAAGAAGCTGCCGAGCTATACAGCCAACAAATAGGTACGAGTAAAATAACTGCATTTGGCAGTAAAGGTAAGTTGAAAGAGTATGGGAATATTCCTCTAGTTGATATCTACAAAGGGAATATTGGTGAGCGTGTCCTAGATAAGATGTTACAAACTGCTGATACAGCAGGTAAATATAATACACTGACAGATAACTTGAGGCTTGCTACAATTCCTGTCAGAAGATTGCTAACTCAGTCTAACCCTACAGATCCAATATTAGGCAAAATGCCTGATACTGAAGCGGGGAGTGAGCTAACAAAGACTATTTTCGGTGAAAGAAAAGTTGCTGAAGAAGCTACAAAAATAGCAATACTTACAGACAACAGGCAAGGTTGGAAAGAATTTTTTGATCAAATAGATGCTATAGCAGATGATCCAAATCATCCAAAGCAAGCATTAGCTAACGCTTTTCGTGTCAGTTATTACACAGGACCTAGACCCGGACTTATTGCAGGATTGCAAGGATCAGAATATCTCATAGATCAAGGTGCTATCTATGTAACTCCACAAACTAAACAGGTTGGTGCAGCACAAGATCAAGAAACTAGAAAAGGAGCTAGTAAAGGTAAAACATCTTTCAAAGGAAAAGCTACTCCGTATACTGTTCCTCTTGGTGAAAATGCTCACGCTTATTTACAACAGCAATTAAAGATAAATGCAAATGATCCCGATATCAAAGCATATCTTGCTGAACAAAAGAAATTAGGTAAAGCACCTATATTTGTACAAAAGATAATTGGTAAAGATGGTAAAGTAAAAGTATCTACCATAAACACCACTGCGATATCAGATATGCTTTCTGAAATAAAAACAACCACTCCTATAATTGTGGACAATATATCAGGACAAGAATATAACACTTTAAATCCTATTGAAAAAACAAAAACTGGTAAATTTGGATCTGCGTTATCAAGAAACATTCATGCTTCAATTGGATTAAACGAACTTGATGAGCCAGATAAACTTATTGATTTTTTACATGGTAGAAGTGAAACTTCTGGTACAAAAGGCAGAGGTCAAACCAAAAAAATGGACTATGCCCTACGAGCTAGAGGTAGATTTACACAAGGCGAAAGAGATGGTCAACAAAGAATTGGTAACTGGATAAACGAAGTTCAAGGTAAATCTGTGACAGAAATACCTGATGTTCAAGCAATTGTCTCAAAGGCAAACTACTCTATTGAAGGTTTCTTTGATGCACCTCAAACACAAACTACAACTACACCTGCGATGGACAAGAAAAGTGATGTTGTAGCAAAGATACTAAGTGGTGAAATTAGTATTGCTGATCAGATGGCAGCTTGGAGAGCAAAGAAGAAAGGTGGAACACCTAGCGGAGGTGGTAAAACAGGAGCAGCTATAATAGGTGGTCTTGGTGTAGGTTCAGCTTTAATGGCAGGAGATGCTGAAGCAGGTCTTGAAACTGGTACACAGATGATAGGAGAGGAAGCCTTAGAAAGAGGAACTATAGAGCTACTCAAAAAAGCAGGTTTGGCAGCAAAGAGTGCTAATCCTCTAGGTGCAGGTCTTACCATAGCAGGTAGCACAGTTTCTACAATAGGTGATCAAGCCTTTGATAAAGAAAACAGAGTTGCTCAACAGCTAGGTATAAGTAGAGCAGACTTAATAAAGTTACCAGAAGAAGAAAAGAATAAATTGTACAGTTTGTTAGGAGAGTACAAAAGAGAACAACTAGCAGGCGAACAAGAAAAGATTTCACTTGGGGAACAAATGAGAAGTTTATCAAGTGATTCAGCCACTCGACCTTTAGACAGTGGCAAAATAGAAACTGACTCGATCATGGATCAAATGATCTCATCGGGTCAAATTTAGGAGAAGGCAATGCCTAACAACAACTATAATTATGGTGCTGCATACATAATGAACAGCGACAAAACATCAGTTGATGATCCGATGGGTGCAAATCAATTAACTCGTGAAGGTGCAGACTTTGACACAAAGATGGGAAACTACGATTTACAATCTGACATGCCAAAGAAGCAATCCAAGCCGACTGTTGAAGGTTCTTTCTTTAGTATGGCAGATGACAAAAACTACTTCTAAAGTAAGGTAAATCATGGAAGATCAGGTTTCACAACCAGAATCTGACGAAGCTATTGACGTCGTAAATCCCGACGAGTTTATGCCGGGATTAGCAGGCTACATTAAGCAGAAGTTTGACGATTCTGAAAAAGGAAGATATTCGCACGAGCAACGTTGGTTGCAGGCGTATAAAAATTTTCGTGGTATTTATGATTCTACTACTCAGTATCGTGATTCAGAAAGATCTAAGGTTTTTATTAAGATAACTAAAACTAAGGTTCTTGCTGCATACGGTCAGATAATAGACATTCTATTTGCTAACAAGAAATTTCCAATTGTTGTAGAACCAACACCTGTTCCCGAAGGCGTTGCAGAGTTTGCACATATGACAACTCCTGTTGACAATGCTTTGGAACAAACTTCCACTGATCCTTATGGATTTGAAGGAGACGGTAGAGAACTTCCTCCGGGAGCTACTGCTGCCGAATCTCCAAAAGACTATTTAGGTGCATATGCCAAAGATTTTGAAAATGCTCCTATTAGTGAAGGTCCAGCAAAAGTAGGCGAACCTCAAATATCACCTGCACAAAAGTCTGCTCTTATGTGCGAAAAGCAGATACACGACCAACTGTTAGATACTAATGCTACCACTATCATAAGAAAAGCTTTGTTTGAAGCTGCTATGTTAGGAACAGGCGTAGTAAAAGGTCCTTTGAACATGTACAAAAGGGTTCACAGATGGGGTAGAAATGAACAAGGTGAAAGAGAGTATCAGCCGTACGAAAAGGTTGCTCCAAGATTAGAGCATGTACCTATATGGGATTTTCATCCAGATCCATCAGCAACAAGCATGGATGATTGTGAGTACGTCATACAAAGACATCGTATGAACAGACAACAAGTACGTGCCTTACTTTTAATGCCACATTTTAGAGCGGAATCAATAAATGAAGTTCTAAGTCGTGGTCCTAATTATGAGGATAAGTACTACGAAGATACCATAAGAGAAGACGAAGCTGAAGCAAACTACCAAGAGACTAGATACGAAGTGCTAGAGTACTGGGGAGTCATAGACTCTAAGTTTGCAGAAGAAATCGGTATGGAAGAAATAGGTGAGACAGATAACTATTCACAGCTACAGATCAACGCTTGGATATGTGATGGTCAAGTCTTGAGATGCGTTTTAAATCCTTTGACTCCTGTGAGAATACCTTATTTCGCTTTACCATATGAAACTAACCCATATCAATTGTGGGGAGTTGGTATTGCTGAGAACATGGAAGATGCTCAGTTACTTATGAACGGTCACGTTCGTATGGCTATTGATAACTTAGCACTTGCAGGTAATCTTGTATTTGATGTAGACGAAGCGAGTTTAGTTCCCGGACAAAACATGGACATATTCCCCGGAAAGATATTCCGAAGACAGTCTGGTGTCACTGGAACTGCAATTAATGGTCTTAAGTTCCCAAACACTGCAGGCGAAAACTTGCAGATGTATCAAATATCTAGACAACTTGCCGATGAAGAAACAGGTATGCCATCTGTTATGCACGGACAAACAGGTGTAAGTGGCACAGGAAGAACTGCAGCAGGCTTATCAATGCTGATGGGCGGTGCAAACTTATCAATGAAAACTGTGATAAAGAATGTTGATGACTATCTTCTTAAGCCTTTAGGAGAATCATACTTTCAATGGAATATGCAGTTTAACGAGGACATGGATGATGTAAAAGGTGATCTTGAAATCAAACCTCGTGGTGTTGCAGCAGTTATGCAAAAAGAGGTAAGAAGCCAAAGACTTATAGGTCTGTTACAAACTGTAAGTAACCCTATGCTCGCACCGTTTATTAAGATACCTAATCTTATTCGTGAATTAGCTATATCACAAGACATAGATCCAGACAGCTTAGTAAATGATACTAATGAAGCACAGATTTATGCAGAAATGTTAAAAGGAATGATGGCAAATGCTGAACAAGGATCAAGCCAAAATGGTAGCCCCCCTAGTCAACAACCAAACGGTATGGCAGGGTCTGGAGGAGTACCTCAACAGTCTCAAGATACTAGTGGTGCAAGCACTGACGGTAGCACAGTCGGAGTCGGAGCTACGCCAGTTGCAGGGGAAGCTGGTTTTACTGGAAACCCTACTCAAGATGAAATCTAATCACGAAGCAGTGAGAAAGAGTAATTAAAAATGGCATTTATAGATAGATTTGGAAATAGACAAACAGGAACTGGTGGATTTGTGGATTATTATTTACCTCAACCTAAATTGCCTGACATTATAAACCCGATAGATGATGAGCCTGTAATAGAAGACCCAGTTAATCCTAACATCTTAGTGCAACAGCAAGATGATGGTGGAAATACCGAAGAACAAGAAAATGAAATGAGGTTTAATCTTGAAGGTGTCAATGTTGGTGAAGTTGATTACAGTGAGATAAAACATAAATCTTACGAAGATTATCTTAAAACTACTGATTATCAATTAGATAGATCAGGCGTATTTAGCCAAACACAATTTACTCCCGAAGGCGTAGACCCAGAAGGAAAGAAGTTAGGGAAACGAGTAAGCACTGTGGAAACTATGTTTGGACTTGTTCCCTATGGGGGAGCTATCTTATCCCAATTCGACACTAGAGCAGTACAGAGTCCACTAGGGCAGGAGAGATTTGCTCAAACATTTGGTATAGGTAATATTGCTGTAACTGGTGACCTGATAGACGAATATGATAGCTTAAATCAAATAAAGAATGATAAATTAAATAACATGGCTACTCCTGAAGCGTATGACTATTTAAATTTTGATTATGGCTACGGTATGCCACCTACTGCTGATGCAAAAACACTTGGATATACACAGCAGTCATATACGCAAGGTTTGGCTAGAGGTGTTGAAGGCAATAAAACAATGTTAGCCGATCTTAAAAATTCAGGAGATTTTTTTACTAACATAGGTCAAGGCAAAGGTTTTGGCGGTGACACAGGTCACGCTTTTACAATTGGTAACAGAACTGCATACAGAACAAAAGGTTCTGGTACGTACAAAGGTTTGCCACGAGGTATGAGCCAAAATGTAGCAAAAAGTATTGAAGCTTTACAAAATGGTAAGAACCCAAATGGCTATGATCCTAATTCAAACACCAATGAAGATATACTTAGTAGCACAACACAAGATGGTAAGCTAACAGGCGGGTACACTTTGAGTGGATCATTCGTGACTGTCAGTGGTCAGACAGCCGCAATGGGCTACATGGAAGACTTTGAGAATATGGCACGAAATAATTTTAAGACAGGAAACTTGAGCCAAAAACAAGCACAAAGTTTTGCAAGAGGATGGCTAGAGTCTGCTAGATCTATGTCAAGAAAAGCTACAGCTGCTGAAAAATTAGCTAATTTAAAAAGTTGGCAAGAAAGAGCTAAATCAGCAGGTAAGATGTCTGCTGCCGATAGAAAAAAACAAGAGATAGTTTCTTGGGCAAAATCTCATACGAATGGAGCTAAAGATCCTAATGATTATAGAAGTGCAGGTTCTACAGGCTCTGCGGCAGACATAGCTGCACAAGAAGCATATGAACAAAGTATGCAAGAGTCTGGGGGTGGTGATTACTCAGGTTATGGGGATGGAAGTGTTGCAGATGCCTACGATGATCCTATGATGAATGAAGGTGGTCAAGTTGGAATGGCTGAAGGAGATCAGGTAGCTCCTCAACTAGAGGAATCACCACAAGATGATGGGGATATGATTTTATCAGCCAATGAGTTGATGGAAGGAGAGCCAGAGTCAGGGTTTATACGTAAACCTGCTAGCGAAACAACTGATGAAGAAGGTGTCACTGATGACAATCCAACTTTAGCTCCTAATGAAAATAACCCTAGAGGTGCAGCAATAATAATAAATAAACAAGCTGTAGATCAAGCAGGCGAGAAAAATTTAGTAAAACAAATACAAGAAGCTAGGGAGTACTTGCGAGCAAAGGGTGGAAAATCAGGGGAACAACAAGAAAACAATGAAGAAGGTATGAGTGAGATTATCACAGCCGATGGTGAGATAATGATACAGCCTGAAGAAGCAGATGTAATTGGCAGGAAAAGATTACTTGCCTTAAATGAAAGAGGTAAAAAAGCTACTAGAGAAGTAAAAAAAAAAGTTCAACCCGAACAACCAGAAAGTCCTATGAGAGCTAATGAAGGTGGCTTCATAACAAAATATGGCGTCGAAGTACGTGAGCCAATGAATGCTGAGACTAAAAAAGTTATACAAGATCTTATATCTAAACGTAACATAACTAGAGGTTCAGTAGAAAAAGCAATAGATACTTTACCTAACAGAGATGCACTAGCTATGATGATATTTGCTGAATCATATGCGTCTAAAGATTCTCCAGATGCTATGAGAGGAATAGGTGAAACTGCTTTAAACAGATTAAAAGACAGAACATATTCATTTAAAAATCAAAATACACTGAAAGATGTATTAAAAGGCAGATCAAATAAAGGCAGTGGAAGTAAAATGTTTTCTTACGAAGGTCTTGAGCCTAAGTATCTAAAGCCAAGACTGTCCGAGATGTTAAACAATAAGTATTGGCAAAGAGCTTTAGATGCCGCCGATAATGCTTTAGAGACTGAGCCTGATATGGAGCGATATAAATTAAGAGATGATGTATTTACTTATGCTAGGGTAGGCGAAGCATCAAATAGATTAAAATCAAATAAAAGAAACGAATATTTTACAACTATAGGAGATCACGACTTTTATAGTAGAACACCCGAAAAAGGTGGGAGAATATCAAGTGAAACGATGGGGCAACCTAGTTCGTTTTACAGATAATTAGTCAGCTACCCACATTAGTGGCCCTGACAAACCGAAGCAGCTACCCACAGCCATGTGGCACTGCATATGATGAGGTAAAAAACAATGGCAAAAAAAGTAACTGGCTCACGAGCCAACAAGCCCAATGATTCTTTTGGGGTAGTTAATAATCCTAATCTCTATAAAAACAAGTACCGAGAGGAAGTTGATAGGGATGACGATGAAGAACAAGAAGAGGTACAAGCTCAAGACCCTACTCAAGAAGAAGTAGCTACTCAAGAAGAGCAAGCACCTAACCCAACTAGTTTTGTAGAATCTCAAAAAAAAGAAGATACTGATTATAAAAAGCGGTATGATGATTTAAAGAGACACTACGATGCGAAGTTACAAGAATGGAAGAACGACAGACAAGATATGCTTTCTAGATTATCTGCGAGTCAACCTTCCCAAGCCGAAGTACAAAGCGATGATCCTAGCTTAGATCAATTTAGAAATCAATATCCAGATGTATACGAAGCTATTGATAAAATATCTGCTAGTAAATCAGAGTTAAAAGTTAAGAAACTCGAAGAGGACTTGTTAAGTCTAAAAGAAAAAGAAGCACAACTTGAAAAAGACAAAGCTTATCAAGAATTGCTTCGATTACAACCTGATTTTGACACCCTTAAAACGGATGAAAATTTCACAGGTTGGTTAGACAAACAACCTACATCTATCTCAGACGGTATCTATAATAACAATACAGATGCAAGATGGGCAAGTCGAGTTGTTGACCTGTACAGAGCCGACATTGGCACAAAGGGTGCTAAAAAATCAACTGTCAACAAAAGCAAAGACGCTGCAATGTCTGTATCAAAAACGAATACTACAAATGTTGCAACTTCCAAGCAAGATGGTAAGATTTGGAAAGTGTCCGACATCGCTAAACTCAAGCCGTGGGAGTTCGAGAAACTTGAAAAAGAAATCGACCAAGCACGAGCCGAAGGGCGAATAACTCAATAACTAACCTCAAATAGAGGAAGGATAGAAAAATGGCTTTTAATTCAGCTTCAGGGTACAATAATTTACCGTCAGGTAATTTTGCTCCCGAAATATTTAGCCAAAAAGTTCTTAAGTTCTTCCGTAGAGCTTCGGTTGCAGAAGATATTACGAATACCGACTATACTGGCGAAATTGAAAACTTTGGTGATACTGTTAACATAATGAAAGAACCAACACTGACTGTGTCTTCATATTCAAGAGGTTCTGTAGTTAACCCACAAGACTTGGCAGACGATCAAATTACATTGACTGTCGACCAAGCCAATGCTTTCGCATTCAAAATAGACGACATCGAAGAGAGACACTCTCACATTAACTTTGAAGCACTAGCAACTTCTTCAGGTGCTTATGCTCTAAAGAGAAAGTTCGATGCAAACGTTCTTCAAACCTTATCTGACGGTGCTGGAATTGCCGCATCTGCAGTATCAGGTACAACTTTAACAACTACTGCCGCTGCAGGTACATTAGGAACAACTGCTGCTCCTATCAACGTTGAGACAGACGATGCAGGTATCAATATGATGCTCGCTATGGCTAGACTTCTTGACGATGAGTCTGTACCTGAAGAGAACAGATGGTTTGTAGCACCTCCAATTTTCTATGAGAAAGTTTTCCAAGCAGGAAACAAGATTGCTGAAGTTCAGGTAACTGGCGACGGTACATCTCCTCTAAGAAATGGTCTTGCAACAGTCGGAACTCTTGCGGGTTTTAGATGTTACAAGTCTACAGCTTTAAATAGCTCTGGTGGAATCGATCAGGTAACATTAACAGATGCTGCTGGTACATTAGCTACTGACGCTTCTGAAAATATTGTTTTAGCTGGTCACATTTCATCATGTGCAACAGCGTCTCACATCGCAAAGACTGAAGTGGTACGTTCAACTGAATCATTCTCCGACGTCGTTAGAGGATTGCATGTTTTTGGAAGAAAAGTCCTAAGACAAGAAGCAATCGTTCGTGGCGTTGTAGACTTCGCTTAAGGGAGACTAGATAAATGGCTGATTATACTATTACAGGTGCTGTTGCTGGTGTTCCACTCGGCATTAAACCTCAGATCGTGGAAGTTGTTCTAGACTTCTCATCAACAAGCCTTACTACATCAGACTCAGTAGAAGTTTTTGAACTTCCTGCTAACAGTTTGGTTCTTATGGCAGGTCTTGAGGTTCTTACTTTAGCATCAACTGGTTCTCCAGTTCTTGACTTAGGTGACGATGCCGATGATGATATCTATGCTGCAGCAGTTGCAGGTCACACTGCTTTAGCTTCAGGTACAACAAGCGTAGGTAAGTTCTACACTGCCGCTGATACTATCGACTTAATTGCTAATACAGCAACTTTCGACGGTAAGGTCAGAGTGTTCGCAGTTATAGCAGAGCTTGGCACTGCAGAAACTGCAGCGTCTTTCGCTTAAATAACTAACTCAGGAGGGCAGGGCAACTTGCCCTCTTGACAACAATGAGGTAGCATGAATGTCTGAAAAAGGTACAATGAAAGGTCACACCATCAAAGGTGGTCATAAACGCAAAACCAAAGATGGTGCAGGTATGACTGCGAAAGGTGTAGCTAAGTATCGTAAAGACAATCCCGGATCAAAACTTAAGACAGCAGTAACTGGCAAAGTCAAGCCGGGGAGCAAAGCTGCCAAACGAAGAAAGTCCTATTGTGCAAGAAGTGCAGGGCAAATGAAAAAGTTTCCTAAAGCAGCAAAAAATCCTAATAGCCGTTTAAGACAAGCTAGAAAGAGATGGAAATGCTGATTTCAATTAACTTCACACTATTTAAATTTTTTAATACTATAGCCACTAAGTTTTACAATCGCTATGTACGAATGCTACACAAGTCACAAGGTAGATAATGGTAACCGTCGAGCAGTTTCTGAAATGGAAGATACTACCGAGATGTATGATGCTTGCAAGCACAGTTATGTCTTGGAGGTGTGCTGAGTGGTTCATGGGTTTAGATGCACCCACAGCAGCTCAATCAGCATTTGTGTCCGTCGTTATGGGCGTGATGACAGGTGTATTTGGTATTTGGATGGGTCACGAACACAAGGAGCATAAATAATGTTAACAGCGTTAATAGGTCCTATTGCTAACCTTGCAGGTTCGTGGATGGAAAGCAAGGTAGAGAAGGTCAAGGCTGATGGTCAAGCTAAAGTAGCACAAGCCAAAGCTAAAGCAGTCGTCGCAGAAAAAGTAGCAGCAGGAGAAGTTGCTTGGGAGAAGTCTATGGCAGACGCCACAGATGGATCGTGGAAAGACGAGTTTGCACTTATTGTTCTTCTACTACCTGCTATATTAGTCTTCATTCCTAGTATGACAGAATATGTGCGAGCAGGGTTTGAAGTTTTAAATACGTTACCAGATTGGTATCAGTATCTTTTATTTATAGCCGTTAGTTCTTCTTTTGGAATTAAGGGCGTTGGTCAGGCAATGAAACTAATGGGGAAAAAGTGATGTCAAACATAATCGAAACAAACTTTGGAACATTAATTAATCCTGCTAGGGTAGCAAATGGAAGTGCTTCTAGTGTTGTAAAAAAGGGTGCTTTCTACATATTCTCTCTCAAGATAAGTAATGATGACATACGAGAGTATTCATTTACTACCCGATCAAAGGCAGAGAACATGAGAAAGATTCTTGTAAGCCACTTAGAACACATGATTAGTGACACAGCGAGGAAATCAAATGGCTAAGAAAAAGAAAAGCAGTAGTCCTAAACCAAAGAACCCAAAGCTCTATGCTTCAGTAAAAGCTGCGGCCAAGAAGAAATTCAAGGTGTATCCGTCAGCGTATGCAAATGCTTGGTTGGTCAGAGAATACAAGAAACGTGGTGGTACTTACGCATGAGTTTGACCAAGTGGTTTAAAGAAGATTGGCGTGATGTCAAGACAGGAAAGAAGTGTGGTCGTTCTGGTAAAGATAAAAAGAAAAGACCTTATCCTGCCTGCAGACCTAAAGCCGTAGCAAGTAAGATAAGTAAGAAAGAAGCAAGCAAGAAGACAGGACCCGCAAAGGTTAAATGGTCTGTTACTGCATCAGGTAAAAGAAGAAAGACTACAAGGAAGAAAGCATGAAGTACGAACGTAATGAACTAGTTAAGATGATAGCTTTACATGAAGGACTTCGCCTTCAAGTCTACCAAGATCATCTGGGCATCGATACGATTGGAATCGGGCGTAACTTAGAAGACAGAGGTATCACAGACGGTGAGTTATCTTTCATAAACAAGACTATGGAAGATATCTACGAAGTTGGTCTTACTGAAGAAGAAGCCTATTATCTCTGTATGAATGATATAGCAATTGTAGAAAAAGAGCTACTAGAAAGAAAGCCAATAGTAAATCAACTTAACGATGTACGACAAATGGTGCTTGTAGATATGGCATTTAATATGGGTGTTCCTCGTCTTATGAAATTTAAAAACATGTGGATGGCGATAGAAAAAGTAAATTATCCTCTAGCTTGTGAAGAGATGATTGACTCAAGATGGGCAAACCAAGTAGGTAATAGAGCTATGAAGTTATCCCTAGCTATGAAAAATGGAGAGTGGATATGACCGAAGAAAAGAAGAAATGTGCAACATGTGAATGTTACGAGTGTGATTGCGAAGAGTGCAATTGCGAATGCCACAAAGAAGATAACGATGAGGAGGTACAAGGAGTACCAGTGTGATTGAGTTCGTACTAGTGGTTATGATGGGATTAAAGATAATAGACCAAACACAAACCTTCGATAACATAGATAGATGTTTGTACTTTGCAGTAAGATTAAATGATCAAGCAACTATACCACAAAGGGAAGGACCTAACTTACAAATAACAGCGTATTGTAAACCAGTTAGAAAGAAATAAGATGCCACTTAAAAAAGGTAAATCAAAAAAGACAATCTCTGCTAACATACAAACAGAAATAAGAAGTGGCAAACCGCAAAAACAAGCTGTAGCGATAGCACTATCGAAAGCAGGTAAAAGTAAGAGGAAAAAATAGGTGTTAGCAGAATTAGCCGCAGCCAATGCCGCCTTTTCGGTTATAAAACAATTCGTGTCCAACGGTAAAGAACTGAGTGGCTGTGCAAAACACATAAGCGATTTTGTATTTTCAAAAGAAGCAATAGAAAAGAACCTTAAGAAAAAGAAAGCTAAAGGTGTAGGGGGTTCAGACTTAGAAGAGTTCATGGCTCTTGAGCAGATAAAAGAAAAAGAAGAAGAACTCAAGAAGATGATGATCTATTTAGGTAGACCCGGATTGTGGCAAGATTGGCAAGCCTTTCAAGCCGAAGCTCGTAAATCTAGACGCTATCAAGAAAAAATGGAAGAGAAGCGTAGAGAAGAGTTGATGGAATACGTAGGTTACGGAATAGCCTTTATAGTTGTAATATTCTTTGCAGGATTGTTAGCTTGGGCAGCAGGTAAATGGGTAGGAAAGTTTTAAGTCCGTGCGTGGGGGTTTGTACGCTCAAAAACAATGTGTGCATAGGTTGCAAAAGAACTATAGAAGAAATTAAAAAGGCATACAAAGATACAAAGAGATTGACACAAGGCTAACTTATCTGTATAATCCTAAAAAGGAGTACATCTATGAAGAAATTAGCCGCTCAAGCTTTAGCTTTTCAGTACAGATTACAGATTGAAAATGCACAAACCATATTAAACAACAATAACGCAGCATTAAATATGGTAGATCAAGCCTTACACGACATGACAAATGCTACTGAAAAGTTAAAAACGCTAAACAATATGATGATCAATTCTGTAGAAGAAATTAAAAAGAATGAGAAAGATTCATAGTGAGTATATACAGAGTAATTAAATTAAAAAAAAAATTTACGCTTACTAATACCCCTTAATACTAAACCTTACAGGCTACTAACTCCACAGCAGATAGTAGACATTAATAAAAAACTAAATAGCCCTTCTCGCAAAGCTCAAAAGAGACGTCACTATTTAGAATCTACAAAAGTCCAAGAGAAACTTAAACATGGCGAGCAGTTATCTAGTATTAATCAACAACGTGCTAAGAGATCTAAATGAAGTAGAACTGACAGCATCTAACTTTGCTTCATCTAGAGGTATTCAAACTGCTGTAAAAGATTACATTAATCGTGCAATTGATGATATAATTAACTCTGATACAGAGTGGCCCTTTACAGTTTTGCAAGCTAGTTTTACAACAACTGATGGTACACGATTGTACACAAAAGAGTCAGCAGCTAAAACAATAGATTACGACAGTTTCTTATTTCTTGAAGCAGCGGATAAGTCAGAGAAAAAGTTAAGATATTTATCGTATAGTGAATATCTTGATAGTTATCACGAAAGAGATACAGATCCGACAGGTAACTCAGAAGATACACCTACATATGTATACACAAATCCAGAAGATAAAATTGGATTATCCCCTGTGCCTGATGCGTCAACATATACTGTAAAGTATTTTTACTACACAACTCACACTCCTTTGAGTGCAAGTACGGACACATCAATTATACCTTTACGTTTTGAAAATGTAATTATAGAACGAGCAAAGTACTACGCTTTTACACTTAGAGGTGAAACACAAAATGCACAACTTGCACAAGTACAGTTTGATAAATACATCAAACGTATGCGTGTTGAGTTAATCAACAAGCAAATTTATATGAGAGCCGTATAGAATGCCAGAGCTAAGTCAGACAGGTGCATTTCCTTTTTCATGTGAAGGTGGATTAGTTCTTAATCAATCCACACTTACAATGAAACCCGGACAGGCACTTGAGTTGATTAATTTTGAACCTGACATTGAAGGCGGGTACAGAAGGATAAGTGGCTTTTCAAAATATGTAAACGCTATAGTACCCCAAACAAGTGCATCGACTGAAGAAGTACTTATGGTAGCAACATTTGGATCAAGTGTTATGGCTGCACGTGGAGAAAAAATATTTACTGCAACTCCGGGGGGATCAAGTTGGACAGAAAGAGATACAGGTCGAACAGGTGCAGGTGTATACACTTTTGAAAGATTTAACTTTGATAATAACGATAAAATAATTGTTGCGGATGGTGCAAATGCCCCTACTGTATTTAACTCATCCTTTACAGCAACAGATGTAAGTGCGGCGGCAGTAGCAGGAGCTAAGTTTGTAGCTTCATTTAGAGATCACATGTTCTATGCGGGTATGTCTGGCACACCACAAGAAATGGTCTTTAGTAAACCTTTTGATGAAGATGACTTTTCAAGTGGTGCAGGTTCAGGTTCTATTGCAGTTGATGATACAATAACAGGTCTCAAGGTTTTCCGTGATAACTTAATTATATTTTGTGAAAACCGTATATTTAAATTAGCAGGTTCTTCTGTAGCTGATTTTGCTATTGAAGATATAACAAGAAACATTGGATGCCCAAATGGACAAACAATTCAAGAATTTGCAGGTGATCTTATCTTCTTAGGTCCTGATGGACTACGTACCATAGCAGGTACTGCAAGAATTGGTGACGTGGAGTTGGGTACAATCAGTTCAAATGTACAACCATTGTTCCTTGATAATGTTTCTTCGTCAAGTAAATTTACATCGCTTGTAATACCAAACAAGACACAGTATCGGATATTTTTCACAAAGACAGGTGTGACTGAAGCCGATACAAAAGGTGTTATGTGTGTTCTTAAAGGACAGCAATTTGAGTTTGGAGAGTTGAGAGGTATACGACCAACATCTACTGATACATTTGTATCTTCAGGAGATATTATTGCTATACACGGGTCAGGAGACGGCTACGTATACAGACAAGAGTCTGGTGACGATTTTGATGGTACAGCTATAAACGGAAGATATCGCAGTCCAGACATATCTATGAACGATCCGGGAATACGAAAGTACATGCAACGAGTTATACTTAACTATGCACCTGAATCTTCTATAGACGCTGATATGTTTCTTAGGTACGACTACGAAGATGCTAACTCAGCTAGACCCGCCGCATATCCTCTAGATTCAAATAACGTTATAGCTATATATGGTACATCTCTGTATAACACAGCGACATATGGAGGTACAACACAACCTCTTGTAAGACAAGCAGTTGAAGGATCAGGATTTGCTGTAGCCTTAAAGATACAAGATGGAGGTACGACTGCACCTTATTCACTTAAAGGATTTCAATTAGAATATCAACTAGGAGCAAGAAGATAGATGGGAGCTACATACACAAGACAATCTTCTTATGCTGATGGAGACGTAATAACCGCAGCTCATACCAATGATGAGTTCAACCAGTTATTAGCAGCGTTCCAAGCAAGCACAGGGCATACCCACGACGGTACAGCCAATGAGGGTGGTCCTATAACCAAGATGCTCGGTACATCTCTTACATTAGGAGATGGCACAGCAGGTACAGATATCACAGTTACATTTGACGGTGAGACTAACGACGGTGTCCTTAAATGGATGGAAGATGAGGATTATTTTGAGTTCAATGATGACATACTTGTTGCTTCTACAGAGAAGTTACAGTTCAGAGATACAGCTTTATACATCAACTCAAGTGCCGATGGACAACTTGACATCGTCGCCGACACAGAAGTCCAAATAGCGGCACCAACAATTGACATAAATGGTGATGCAGACGTATCGGGTACACTAACATACGGTAGCTTATCTGATGGCTCTATAACTATTACAGCATTTGTTGATGAAGATGATATGTCTTCTGACAGTGCTACTCTTGTACCCACACAGCAATCTGTAAAAGCATATGTGGATGCACAAGTAACTGCTCAAGACTTAGACTTCCAAGCAGATAGTGGTGGTGCATTAAACATAGACTTAGATAGTGAGACACTTACTCTAACAGGTGGCACAGGTATTGATACAAGTGGTAGTGGTAATGCTGTTA
>Ga0213866_10001731_pt1 | contig 15982 bp, 14 predicted proteins | sample PICome_11_FD_160079 | JGI IMG/M metagenome (GOLD analysis project Ga0213866, IMG submission 160079) | Coastal seawater microbial communities near Pivers Island, North Carolina, United States - PICO284 | ecosystem: Environmental > Aquatic > Marine > Coastal | place: USA: North Carolina...
CCCTCTGTAGCGGAGAGTCGCAGAGCCAAAGCTAAATTACAGCAAGGCGGATTAACAACAAGTCAAAAAGTAATACTCGGCGCGTATGCCGTAGCAGGTGCATCCACTCTTTACAAGATGCGCAATATGCGCAAAGCCTACGAAGCGAAATTCAGCCCCGCGCAGCGCTTTAAGCCTTTTACCGAAGACATCGGAGGTGTAAAGAACGTCCTCCAAAACATGACGGTCAGAAAGGACAAAGCTGCAGGCCCAAGCCTATTTGGTGATGTCACGTTTGGTACGCATAAAGGCAAAGACGTCGTAGCCAAGAAGATTGGAGGCAAAGGACTGGCAGGCTCCATGCAAGTCTTGATGATGCAGCGCCAAGGCATAATCACAGAAAAAACAAGTGATGCGCTGCTAAAAGCGCAGAAAAACCTCCAGGTCAACGAAGTCCAGGCCGCCCAGCTCGCCGGCAAACATGGCTTCGGTCCCAAGTTCGTCGCCGCCGGCAACAACACCCTGATCACCGAGGCCGCCCGGGGCCGCCCCCTTGCCAGCCAGGACCGCGCTCTTCGCTACATGCAGGGCAAAGGCCAACAGGAAATGCAGCAGGACCCTGGCAAATTCTTCAAGAAAGCTCTCGCCCTCCAATGGCGCGGCTTCACCAAGGGCACCGAGCTCAGCAGCACCAACAAGGCTCGAATGGTCGAAAACCTCGGGCGTATGCACACTCTGGGTATCTCCCACAACGACCTGCACCCAGGCAACGTCTTCATCAGCTCCAAGGGCGCTCAATTCATTGACTTCGGCACCTCCGAGCGCGGTGGTGGTGCCGTCGCCTCCGAATTTGTCCGCCTGATGAATAAGCCCCGAGCTGGCCTGCAGCAAGGCGGCGGCATGGGCTACAACCTGCGCACCGTCAACCCCACCGCTTACAAGAGCGCAGAAAGCGCCATCAAGAAAGCGATTGGCAAGCGCGTCGGCGCTCTCACGTCCTCCGACATCCAGAACGCGCTGAAGAAGAGCAAGAACGCCGCGACACTGGAATCCTCCCTCCAGCGCATCGTCGACGACTACTACCTCCAGATGGCTCGCGGCCAGCGCACTGACGCCGCTTTGACCGCTGGCGCCATTGGGCGTTTAGACGCCTGCTGGGAGGGCTACGTCCAAGCCGGCATGAAACGCAAAGGCAAGCGCCGTGTGCCCAACTGCATCCCCGCTTCTTCCGGTCTCGCAAAACCACGCAAACAGCAGGACACCGAGGACGACAAGAAGTACTCCAAGAAAGTCCGCGACCCCAAAACCGGCCGCACCCGCACCGTCCGCTACGGCGCCAAGGGCTACAAGATCGCCCCAGGCACCGACAAGGGCGACCGCTACTGCGCCCGCAGCTTCGGCGACATGAAATCCGAGGGCTACAACTGCGCCGGCGCCGAACGCAACACCCCCCTCTGCCTTTCCCGCGCTAAGTGGCGCTGCTCCGGCAAAACCAGCCGCCGCGACTCCGCTCTTACGCCGGGAAAGTCCTCGGCCTGGTAAGGAGCGACGCCCCCGAGGGCGGCAAGGGAAAGCCCTGCGGCGCTTCTCACATATCCAAGGCGTATAAATGCACTAAAAACAAAAGCGGACTAACTACAGAAACTCTCAAAACTGCTGCTAAAGTCGCTCTTGCCGCAGGCGTAATAGCAGGAGGTGCTGCCATCGCCAGTAAGTACATGTCTAAGGAGGCGTGGGACAAAAACCCCGCCAACCGCCTGAAAAACCCCAAGCTCGCCGAGGCCGAAGCTCAGCGCATCACCGACGAGGCCCTCGCAGCCGGCCAGAAGTGGGACGTCCAAGAGCAGATCAACCAGCGCCGACGCGCCGCCGAATGCGGTGGTGGCATGGGAAAGCTCTCAGCCCCGGCGAAATTTGATGCCGACACCGACTGGTACGGCCTTTCTACCGGGGCAATGCACGCCCGCGCCTTGGTGTCTACCGGCAGCCAAGGTCTCGCGTCCGCAGGGGGCTACGTCAATCAACCACGCTGCCAAGCAGGCGCAGGAGCTTTCGGCACCTACTTCGTCCACCCCTCCGAGAAGTACGGCATCAAACTCTTCCGTAATGGCGACGAGGACGACGTCGCCGGCGAATTCCGTCGCTTAGACCTCGCCGACTATGCCGGCGTCAACGTCCCCTCTCCAATACGTGTACAAGCAATCAAGGACGCAGACGGAAACGTCAAATCGCAAACCCTGATTCTGACTCACATGAAGGGTTACAAGACTCTGGGTAAGGCGTATCGCGACTCGTACGGTAATGCAACAAACGCACCTTTAATCATTCAAACAAAGATCGCCCGCGAGTTCCGCAAACTACACGAAGCCGGCCTAGCACATGGAGACATCCATAGCGGCAACCTTATGGTTAATGCTAAAAGCAAAAAAGTCGCCCTGATCGACTTCGGCTATGCCACCGAACTACACGATCCACGACACCTCGCGCACTACCGCAACGGTGTCAAAAATCTGCTGCACGATATGGCTAGGCTCCCTGACTTCCTAGGTTTTAGCTCAGACTTCCTCGACAGGTACAAAGGAGTCCTCGAAAACGTAGAAAAACAAGCTAAGGAGCTCGCAACATACGGAGGTCGCGAGAACGAAGAACGCTTCCAAATCGCCGTTAAGCGTTACCACGACGCCCTCGAGCGCGAACTCCTCTGGGACGACCGCATGCCCCGCTCGCGCTTCGTCAGCGGCGCCGACCAACCGCGCATCCCCGGCATCACGCGCCGCATCCTCACCGCCAACGCCAACACCCTGCAGCGGGGCTACATGGAGCAGCTTGCTCAAAATCCCGGCGTCTTAAAAGCAAAAGCCAAGCAGCTTGGCCTCAAACCCGCGCAGCTGCACCGCGCTCTCAAACCCGAGCGCGACGCCCGCCGAGCTCCGCGCCCTGCGCGCCCTGCGCGGCCCAACACCATGCAACGGGCCCTCATCGCCCGCCAACACTTCGGCACCCCTCTGTAACGCCCGTAGCCTGATAGCAACAGCGCTATCTACCCATGGGCCAACGCATCGTCAATAACGACCGCTACGAGCTCGAGTACGTCCGCGGCGATGTCGAATATCCCGTACCCGTCCTCGCTAACACTGGCACCAGCGGCGATGCCTTCGGCCGTCTCCGCACAAGTTCGCCCTTCACCATCTTCGATAGCCAACACCGCTATCAAGAAAACAACAAATGGGACACCGCACTAAATGGCGGCGGCACTAAGACCTACGCCGCCAACGAAAGCTGCGTCAACCTCACCGTCCCCACCACATCTGGCGCCTACGTATACCGCGAAACCAAGCGCGTCTTCCCCTACCAGCCCGGTAAATCGATGCTGGTGATGTCGTCCTTTGCCTTCGCCGCACCGCAGACCAACCTGCGCCAACGCGTTGGCTACTTCGGCGCCCAAAACGGCATCTACCTCGAGAGCGACGGCACCACCACTTATCTCGTTCGCCGCAGCTACGTCACCGGCAGCGTCGTCAACACTCGCATCGCTCAAGCCGCCTGGAGCAACGACAAGCTCGATGGCACCGGCCTCTCCGGCCGCACTCTCGACCTATCCAAAACCCAGATCTTCTGGATTGACATCGAGTGGCTCGGCGTTGGCGACGTCCGCTGCGGCTTTGTCGTAGACGGCCGCATGGTCATCGCCCACACCTTCCATGGCGACAACATCAACACCACCAGCTACATGACCACCGCTGTTCTCCCCCTCCGTCAGGAGATTGAGAACACAGACACAACCGCCGCCCCTGCTACCGCAAAGCAAATCTGCAACACCGTCGCCTCCGAGGGCGGATACGAAGGCTTCAGCCGCCGCTACAACCTATCCACGGGCTCTACTGCTGTCACTCTTGCCACCGCCGGCACGATCTACCCGATAATGGCCATCCGCTTAAACAGCACACGGCTGGATAGTGTAGTTGTTCCCTCGAACCTAAACGCTGCTGTTGAACAGACAACAAACAATAAATTGGATATTGTTCAATACCACGTCCTATTCAACCCCACAATAACTGGAGGTACGTGGTCTACACACTTTAATAACAACGTCCAGTACAACACCACAATCACCAGCTTCACCGGAGGCACTGAACTATCCGGCGGATACCTAACGAGCTCCTCCTCCCTAGATCTCGGGAGCATCACAGACTTCAACTTCCAGCTTGGTCGAACCATTGCCGGCGTAAGCGACGTACTGCTGATAGCCGCGACCCCCACCAACAATGCCGCCAAGCTGTTCCTTGACCTCGCGTGGTTCGAGATCGTCTAAATATCCTTAACCAATTCCTGTAGACGAATATCGTAGATCTCACTCAGCGCGATCAGTTTCATAACCGAAACCTCTATCTCACCTTTTTCTAACCGCGAATATGCAGCTTGACTAACGCCTAATCTCTCAGCAATTTCAAGCTGCGTAAACTTATGGTATTCCCGCAGCGCTCTGATGCGCCGGCACAACGTCAACTGCCTATGAATCGCCAAGTGCTGTAACCGCTCTGTGCATAAACCTAATCAAACGCACAAGAACCGGTAAGCTTTAACGCATGGAAACCTCAGTCTCCAGGTACGACTTCGCCCCCATAACGGGCAGTGAAACCACCCCCGAGGGCTACCTCAGGGTTTGGTGTCGCGCTGCTCGTTCAGGTACGCAGCTCTACCGCCGAGCTGATGGCTCCCAAGTCCGCGAATACAGACCTCCAGAAGAGGTCAGTAACCCGGACTCTCTTTCCACGTTCGGCATGAAACCCGCAACGTGGGGTCACCCACCTGTTCTTCTCGATTCCGCCAACACCAAGCAGTACCAAGTCGGCTACTCCGGTAGCCAAGTTCGGTACAACGACGGTTTTGTCGAAGTCGCCCTCGTCGTCACCGACCAGGACGCCATCGAAAAGATCAAGCGCAAGGATGCCACCGAGGTATCCGCCGGCTACAAGGTCGACTTCGACCCCACCCCCGGAATCACCCCCGAGGGCGAAGAGTACGCCGGCGTTCAGCGCAACATCCGGGTGAACCACATCGCCATCGTCCCCCGCGGCCGGGCTGGCCCGGAGGTACGACTCTTGCTCGATCGAATGGATGCAGCCGATGCTGTAGCCGACCTCCCCGAGTACGAAATGGCGCCCCAGTCCAGTTCAACTGCATCTCCCGTTATGGCAACCGTCAAACTCGACGGCCTGGAGATCGATCTGCCCGCAGAAGCAGCCAGCGCGGTCCAGTCCTACTCCCGGGACATGGGGCGCCAACTGCAAGCACTCACCACCGAGCGCGACGAGCTTGCCACCAAGCTCGACTCCCTGCAGGCGGACTTCGACACCCTGGCCTACGACAAGGAAGCGGCCGAAGGCCGCGCTGACGCTCTCGAGGAGCAGCTCGCTGCTTCCGAAGGTGCCCACATCGACACCGCCGAGCTCGATCAGCTCGTAGCCGAGCGTCTCGCCACCCTGCAGCGTCTCGCTCCCGCGTTCGCCGAAGACTTCAAGTTCGACGGCATCGACGACGAGACCCTCTACGCCACCGCTTTCGAGAACCTCACCGGCTCCACCCCCCGCGAAGACGCTGAGGCCGCCTACATCCACGGCGTCGTGGACGGCATTCTCGCCGCCCGCGCCGATGCCGAAGGCGACGAAGAAGGCGAAGAATCTGACCCCGAGGGCGGCGACGCCGACGGCGAAGACGGCGAAACCAAAGAGGACGCCGATTCCGACCGCGCCGACAGCACCGCCACCCTGCGTGACGCGCTGAAAGGTGCCGGCCGCTCCACCGACAGCCCTATCTCTGCCTACCGCAGCAAGATGGCTGACGCTTGGAAACGTCCCCTCACCGCTACCAAGTAAGGAGTTCCCCCAATGGCCGTATCTTTCACCCCCACCGTTGTCAGCAACCCGACCGGTGCCCAAGGCAGCTACCCCCTGGAGCTGACCGTTGGCCACGAGGGCATGATCGCTGACCTGCAGGCCTATGTGTCCCGCAGCTACTACAACCAGTCCGGCGCCGCCATCCCCTTCGGCACCCTGGTTGCTACCGACAACAGCCCCAGCACGAACGATCCTTTCGCTGTACTGCTGGCCACCAGCGGCACCGGCGTTGTGGGTCTGGCCGTCGACGGTCTGACCTTCGAGGGCGTTGCCGGCAGCTCTGCCTACACCCCCAACCCCACCAACATCATCGGTGACGGCTCCACCCGCGTGGGCTACCCCGATGGCCAGACCATGAACGTTGTCTCCAAAGGCGTCGTTTGGGTCTACAGCGCCGAAGCCATCGCCCTTGGTGACGCAGTGCGCTTCTTCGGCGTCGACCACTCGTCCACCCTCGCCGGTTCCTACGTGGGTCGCTTCGGCAAGACCGCCGTGGCTAACAAAACCTTCGCCATGACTGGCGGGGCTCGCTGGCTGTCTGAAACCAGCGCCGCCGGCCTGGTCCTCCTCGAGATTGACCTCCCGGGGATCACCTTCACCGCCGACACCTGATAACGGAGCCCCCTCCCATGACCCCCGACATCCGTAACGACTCGGTCGGCCTCTTTCTCGCCCGCGAGCTGGAAACCATTCTGGCCCGCGCCTTCGAGGTCGAGTACGCCGACATCAAATACAGCAGCGTTATCCCCGTCTCCTCCGAGGTCGGTAACGGCGCTGATTCTTTCACCTATCGCGTCTTCGACAAGCAAGGCTCGATGAAGGTGATCGGCGACAAGGCCCAAGACCTGCCCCGCGCTGACGTCCTCCGTAAGGAAGTGACCCACCCGGTTCGCAGCCTCGGTGCCTCCTTCGCCTACACCGTCCAGGAAACCCGCGCCGCTTCCACGGTGCCCGGCATGAACCTGGAGCAGCGCCGAGCTAACGCCGTGCGCCGCGCTTACGAAGAGAAAGTGCAGGAGATCGCCTACTTCGGCGATGCCCCCTCCGGCATGAAGGGCTTCTTCAACAACAACCAGGTGGACAAGCTGGTGCCGGACCACTGGTTCGACACTGCGGACATCACCACCGACGAGATGCTGCAACTGCTCAACGAGCCCGCCACGCGGATCGTGCAGAACAGCAACATGAAGGAGATGCCCAACACGATGCTGGTGCCCTACAACGTGTACCGCATCATCTCCACCACCCCGCGCAGCACCACCTCCGACACCACGGTGATGGAGTTCTTCCTGCGCACCAACCCGATGATCACCGCCATCGAGCCCATCAACGAGCTCGAAGCCTCCAAGTCCGGCGGCGTCCTGTCCAAGGACCGCGTGATCTGCTACGACCGCAGCCCCGACAAGCTGCAGCTGCACATCCCGCAGCCCCTCGAGTTCTTCCCGCCTGTGCGCACCGAGCTCGAGTTCTCCGTAGCTGCTCACGCCCGCATCGGCGGTCTTGCGCTCTACTACCCCAAGAGCGCCATCGTGCTCGAGAAGGCCTGATCTAGGCCCACAGCTCTGCGCTTGCTTTTGTTGGCTCTTTCACCTTTCTGACCATGATCCTCGTCTACCGCCCCGAACTCGAAAGTCCTCCAATGGACCCCGAGTGCACGATCGGCTTCTCCTTCGTCCAACACAACGGACAGCCGGAAAGCATCCAGGTGAAGTCCGGTGTAAACCGCGCCTTCCCCGAGAACGTGTGGGAGCAGATCAAGGACTACGACGTCGTCAAGAACATGCTGAAACTCGGCGCCCTGCGCGTCGAGGAGGACAAAGCCTTCGTGGCCGACCCCGCTGCATCCGCTTCCGTGGACTCCATCGCAGACATGCCTGTCACTCAGGCGCTGCGTCTCGTGGAGGACAGCTTCGACGTCGCCCAACTCCAGGGTTGGGAGTCCGGAGATCAGCGGATCCGGATCCGCAACGCCATCAGCAAGCGCATCGCTGCCATCACAGAGGGTAACGGCTGATGGCAGTCCCCACCTTCGATGAGTTCGTCACACGCTTCCCTGAATTCGGCGAGCTCTCGCTCGCTGTAGTTCAAAGCGCACTCACGGAGGCTGGCCGCTCTACTCCGGCGGACAACTGGGGCTCAATCCACACCGAGGCCGTCAGCAACCTGGCGGCCCACATCCTCTCCACCCGTGTCATGCAGATCGGCCTCCAGGTCGGCAGTCAATCCGGTCAGCCCCTCGGCACCGGTTTGACGGCCAGCCTCTACGGCCAGGAGTACGAGCGCCTCAAAGGCAACCTCGCTCTTTCTGGATTCGCGCTGTAGTCATGGCTATCGCTGCCTCCACCATTGCTAACTATGCCCCTTGGGGCAATGCACAGCTGGCGTTCAAGGTTGGCGGAGCACTAATCACGACTGATGCTGACACGGGTAACGCAGTGCAGAACACCGAGACCGTCGAATACCTGGCCGCCCTCAACCTCGAAGCCCCTTCGTGGGAGGGTCAGCCCGGCGCCGACAACTCGACTTACCGCTGCACCGGACGCCTACTCAGCCCTGATCGGCTGGACACCCGGATCACTAACGGCAGCCAAGCGGAAGCCATCATTAACGGATACCGCGGCCGTTTCGAGCTCGTTTTCGACCTCGCTATGGACGCCGCCGCTTACCGGGACATCCGCCAGTCCATCCAAGGCACATTCCGTGTTATCGGAGGCTCGATCAATGGCTAGGCGCCCTCTCAACGACCAGCTCCGCGCTGCCACCGCTAAGGCGACCCGGCAGCTCGCCACTTGGCTCGACACCCGCTTCACCGCTGAAATTTCGGCCGTGAAGTGGGACTACCCCACCCCTCCACAGGTGCGGGACATCGTGGACACCGGTCGTCTACGTGCCAGCCAGACTCGCTCTGTCAATTCCGATGGATCGATCACCTTCACCTGGCCCGTGGAGTACGCCGCCCAAGTCCACGAGGGCGGAGTCGCCGTAACCGGCCTCCGCTTCCCCGGTCGCCCCTGGACAAAAGCCCCCCTAGAGGAGGCCCCCGCCCAGTTCGACCAGTTTCTGCGCAACGCCCTCCGCGCTGAGCAGTTATGACGATCTCGACCAGCTGCCCTCAGGTGCGCTCCCTGCGCACCACCATCGAGCGCCACATCCTCGACCTCTACGAGGTTGACGGCACCACGCTCAAGGCGCAGGGCAGCTGGCCCGGCTACTACACCATGCCCAACGGCACCCGCATTCCCGCGGTTTACGTCGTCGGAGAGGCCATGGTCCCCTCCGACTGGGTCGTAACCGGTATCGAGTGCATCATCGCCGATGTACCCGAGATCGTCTCCCCCGGCTCCGTCGGAGCCATCGTGTCCTTCGAGCGCTGGCCAGTTCGTTTCACGAACTACGGCACCCGCAAGGGCACACGCATGCCGGCAACGCTGCTGGACATCAGCCGCCGCTTGGCACGCACCTTTCCCCGGGATAGTGCTACGCACACCCCCCGGACCGAGGCCACATATGAGGCCTTGACGGTGTCCATCTTGGGCCCCGTTTTGAACCCCCCGATCCCCTAAGGAGTCCCAACAATGGCTGACTACGCCATCGGGCTGTCGTTCCACAAGGCTCACCGGACCCTTGTCCGTGCCGTGGACCTCACCCCTCCCTGCCGCTACTTCGCTACTCGCGACAGCGCCGGCATGATCACCCTGCCTACCCTCGACGCTGGCTCCCGCTACGTCGAGCTGCAAGGTGTCAGCAACACCACCTTCGCCATCAACGACAACAACCAGGAGTTCCGCCTCATTGGTGACGACGGCTGGAGCGACTCGCTGATCACCGGCTCCTCTGTGCAGGCCTCGGTGACCGCCTACTTCCTCAAGGACACTGCCATTCCTGCCGGCCAAAATTGCCCGCAGTTCCGCGGTAACTACGAGGAAGGCTTCGGCCTCATCGAGAAAGCCCGCTACAACAAGAACTTCGAGATCTACGTCGAATTCCTCAAGGAGCTGGGTCAGGCCGACGGCACCTCCGGCGACTACATCTACGACTTCACCGGCTTCAACGCCGTCGTGATGAACTACAACGAGAACCTCACCGCCGAGGGCCTCACCGAGGTCTCCTTCGACATCATGTCCCGCGGTCGCCCTGTCTTCGGTCGCTATGACGCCGGCTCCACCGCCCTAGCCTTCGGTGGCGTTCAGTCCAGCCTGCTGTTCACCGCTACTGACTCCGGCACCCGCCGCTACGCGGTGGTTCCCGCAGACAACGCCGACTCCGTCGTTGTCAGCAACGACCTGACCGTGACCTACACCAGCGACGGCAGCGCCGCGCTGACTCAACTGGCCCTGGGTCAAACGGACGGTGGCGGTTTCCGCCTCGAGGTCGCCGCCACCGGCGCCCGCGTCGCTGCCACGGTTTCGCTGGCAACCAACGTGGTCACCATCAACCCCGACGCCAACCTCGCTGCCGACACCATCTACCGCCTCCGCGTGGCCGACGGTGCCATCAAGCAAGCTCTGGACGGAAGCGGCAACCCCTCCGCCTCCGGCGTGCTGTTCCCCCTCGAGGGCTTCGAGACCCTCTTCAAGACCGCCTAAGGGTCAGACTGATCTCGAGCCAACCACTCAGCCCCGCTCTCGCGGGGCTTTTTTGTACCTACATCCATGCAACACGACCTCTTAATGGACGCTGCCCACATGGTCTATGCAGTGAACTGCCAAATACAAGACGACACCCTTCACTGCGGCGCCTTGTATTTGGAGCCCCTGATCCCGTTTAAGTCTATACGCTTAGCGTATGAGGCTGCTAGCGTGATGGTTGAACTACCTGACGAGCTCGTAAACCAAGCTGAGCCTTTCAGGTCTTGGTCTATCGATCTACCTCTCGCCGATGTCTAAGTACGCGTCTTTGCTCTTCTCCCCTGAGGAGTACCACGAGATTGGTCCTTTTCGCTTCCCCATTTACCACGATCTTGTGCCGGGCGAAGCTAAAGGCATTGAAGCGCTGAGTCGCAAACAATCCAAGTCGACATTCCGCTCTATCAAGCTCGCCCAACGCATCGCTAAAGACAAAGGCATCACCACAAAGGAAGCCATCGATCTACTTGGTAGCTCTACCGAAGAGAACCAAGAACTGCTCTACGACTACGCCGGAGACCTCGAAGAGCTGCAGCGCGACTCCGTCGGCGCCGTTGAACAGCAGGTGGCCTTCGTCACCCTCTTCATGCAATATCGCGGCGAAGCAAAGCTGCCCCGAGCCAAGGATTGGCAGAAGCTAGGTGACTGGACCGAGGCCGACACCGAGGCAATCCCAACACGCCTAATGGAGCAGATCTTCGAGCTTCTCACCTGGGAGCGTGACGGCTGGCCCACCCCTTCGGAGGGAAACGATCCGGAACCGGAGCCCGAATTCAGCCCACCCCCGAGCAAATCCTGAAGAACGCCGAGGAAACGCTCCGCGCACCACTAGCCGACTGGGACGCGGTTTACTTCCGAGTCCGGTCGTCTCCAGTAGGTGGAGACTTCACCCCGGAGCGTTTCCTCCGCACCCCAATCAGCACAATCCGCTGGCTACTGCGGCAGAGCGACGACCTCGACCGAGGTCGCGCTAACACCGCCAGCGTCAGCACAGCCCGCCTTACCGCGGTGTTGATTCAGATCGCGCATGGCTTCTCCGGCTCCAAGCGAGCCGCACCCAAGGTGCAGCCACGCGAGTTTCTGCCCTTCCCCGACTGGAAGCCCGCAGCCGCCCCGTCAGACGGCCCCGACGCACCCACAAGGTTCATCCTCTCCGAGCTCGTGCGTACACGCCGCGTTCCGCTGCACGTCTACGCCGCTCTTGCAGCCGGGGCCTCAGACTCCCCGTAACATACGAGTAGCGCATATCGGCTCGTGTCTGACTTTCGGCTCAACGTAATAGCTGAGACTCAGGCCGCTGAGCGCAAACTACAGCAGGTAGATAAGCTCGCCGACACCGCGGTTAAGCCTAGGAAGCTGAACATCGATGTAAGTACGGTAAACAAGAGCTTTTCAGACTTAAAAACAAATATCGAAGGTGCAGCTAATAATATCGCGCAGTTCTACAAAGTCAGTAGAAATATACCGGGAGTAGGCGCAGGCATACGCGCTACAGAAAATACAGTTAAAAATTTAGCCAAATCCACAGCAGATCTAGCTACAGCGGCACCTGGCGCATCGGCAGGTTTACTTAAAGCTTCAAGCGCCGGCTCTATACTGTCTAACTCACTTAAATCAGTAGTATCAAACACTAACAGTGTAATTACGCATTTTGCCCGTTTAGGTTTATCTATCTACGCGATCAAAGAATCAACCAACATCCTCAAAGCTGCTTTTGGGGGCCTGTTCAGCGAGACCGTTGGTCGCGCCGCACGCTTTCAAGAAACACTGCTCAAGACCCAAACAACGCTCGCATCAACTAACAAGGTTTTCAAAGGTGATAAGGAGATAACGGACCCACTCGAGAAAGTACTGGCGCTACAAGGCGCTATTGAGGAAAGAGTCAAGAGCATACGAGATCGCTCTATCGATCTGGCCGGCGTCACCTCCAACGAAGTTGTGGAGGTCTTCGGGATTGTCGCTTCACAAATCGGCCAAGTCGGCGGCGGACTAAAGGAGGCTGAAGATCTCGCTATCAACTTCGCAGCCGCTCTCGGAACCTTTGGCATCCCCCTCTATCAGGCACGACAGGAGGTTGGTTCTATTCTCCGCGGTGACATCACCGTGGACTCCTACCTGGCTCGCGCCCTTGGCATCACTAATGAGGATATAGCCCGTGCCAAAACTGAAGCCGGCGGTGTAATCAAGTTCCTCGAGGAAAAACTTGCTGGAGCAGTTGCAGGTCAAACAATCGCAGCAAAAGGCCTATCAGGTGTACTTTCTAACATTCGAGACATAGCAGAAATAGTTAACCAGGCTATCGGCGAACCACTGTTAGATCCAATAATCGCAGCTAGCACAGCACTCTACAATGTGCTATTTTCCGCAAAAGACACATTAGCGGATATAGGCACTTCTATAGGTAAGATTTTCTCTGATGTAGGCAAAAGATTTACTAGCGCATTTCAATTAGGCGACGCGGGTGAAATATCACTACTAAACGTATTTACAACACAAGCTCCTGCTGTATTCGCCACTATTAAACAAGACCTTACAGGTATAAATAGTTTAGTAGGCGAGACTCTAACACGATTAGGTTCCGCTTTTCGCGAGCTATTTACTAGCCTAACTGCTATGTCGGCGACGACGGTAAAAGCCTTTAGGCAGCTACTGGATGCGTTTATTCAGCTGCAGCTAGTTTCTTTTGAGTCGTTAATTAGTGCTATAGCAACATTAGCTCAGGGTTTAACACCTGTGGTGGTAGCGCTAACCAAAGTGCTTGAAGGCTGGGCAGATATCTTGCGCCTACCTATTGTACAGTTTTTTGCTCAAATAGGCATAACATTCACTGTTCTACAAAAAACAGGAGTGCTTGCTATAGCTGCTATAATTACGCAACTAGCTATATGGGCAGTAAGCTGGCAAGCCATTGTACAAAAAGTACAGGTAGGAGGAGCGTTTATTCAGGGTGTAATTAAATCTATATCTGTAGCTCTAGGTTCTTTGTTGCTTTTGCTTGGGCAAGCATCAGCAGCACTCAAAACACTATTCATATCTCAGGGCGCCGACCCTAAGATTATCAAGAATATAACTGACCTTGAACTGCAACTTAACAAAGCAGGTAGAAATGCTAAAGGTTTAGCGTACAATTTCAGGAATTTAGGGGCCGCAGTTAATACCTTAGGTAGATCTCTGGGCGCCCTTGTACTTAACGTAATCAAAGCCAACGTCGCTATTATTGCGGTAACAGTAGGTATTACTCTTCTCGTAGACGCTTACGGTCGCTGGAAACGCGCCCAAGAAGAATCACGCCAGGCGCTACGAGATAATCAGGTTATTAACAAGTACGTAGCTACAGTTCAGCACCTGAATCGTGAGCTTACTGTATCTGAGCAAAAACTTAAAGATGCTGCTTTAGCTGCCGCTGACAAAAAATACGAGGAAGCTACAACTCGCATAGCCAAGTTAAGAGAAGAGCTGGAGAAGCTGCGTAAAGAGTTAGACAAAGATAAAGCACGCAGAGAAAGGCCCTCATCTGAGCGCAAAATACGACTAACTCCAAGAGAAGACGTAGCGTTCCGGACCTATGGCGAACGCAGGCGTGAGCGGCGTAACCGCGAGCTCGAAAAAGAGCTAATGGCGGAACGCAAGAAAGAAGCCGATGCTCTTGCTGTTTTAGAGGAAGCGCGAACCAAAGAGAACGTCCGCGTCGCTGCCCAAAATCGCACCAACCTCGAAAAAGAAATCGGCGAGCTGCGCCGTCAGATCGACAACGACCTCTTCCAGCAGCGCCAAGCCCTAGCGCAGAAGGAAGTCGAGATCTTCCGCCTGGCCGGCGAACTCCGCATCAAGCAGATCGAAAAGGCCAACGAGAAGCTCATCGAGGGCGAAGAAGGCGCCTCCCGTGCCGCCCTCGCGGCTCTCAACAACTACATCGCCACCCGCGAGCGCGGTGAGCTCGAGATCGAAGCCTCCAAGAAGACCCTCGCCATCGAAGTCGCCAATCTTGAGAAGAGCATCAGCGATTACCGCCTCGACATCGAGAAGAAGATCGCCGAGATCCGCAAGAAATCCGCCGACTACGAGCGTGCCTCCGCCGCAGGCGGCACGACTCCAGCAGCTCCTGGCGCCACCGAAGGCTTCCGCGTCGGCAGCACCGGCAGCAGCACCGGCCCCCACCTCGACCTCCGCAGCCCAACAGGCAACAAACAGGCCGTCATCGACGAAGCAACTGCAATCATCAAGGCTTGGCAGGGCCAAGGCCTCGAGTACATCGAGCTCAGCAACGCCAAGATCGACGTCAAAAACATGTTCGACGAGGCCGAGCTCCGCAAGGCGCTGGCCAAAGAGCAGGCCGTACACGGTAAGCGTTCTGGTGGCGGCGCCATCGACATCGCCGTCCCCGCTGGCACCCTCGTGCCCACTCCAGTTGGCACCCCCTCTTGGGGCGGTGAGGGCGGCTGGCAAGCCACCTCTCTGCAAACAGGCAACGTGTTCTTACACGGCCTCGGCACATCCGTCGCTAGCCCAGATGGTGGGCGCGCAGTAGCTCCCGCAGCGCCTACCGCTGCAGGCGGCGGCATGCCCGACGCCGGCGCTGCAGCACAGCGCTACGCCGACGCTGTTCGCAGTCTCGCTGGTGCAATGGAGCGCCTCCGCTCACTACAGGCAGCCATCACAGAGGCCAACACAGCCGAAGCTTTCGACGAGATCGCAAAATCTGCGTTCCCCCAAGTAGCCATCGAGCAGTACCAAGACCGGCTCCTTGAGCTACAGGCCAACTACGACGCTCTCGCGCGTAGTGACGCCGCAACCTTTAGCCCCGAGCGCGCCGCTCTCGAATCCAATCTGCTCGCCCAGCGCTCCACTGCCGCGCGCGAGCTTCAGCAGATTCTCGACGGTATCGCTAAACAGACAAAGCTCAGCGATACAGAACGCACACGCGCTATTGATGCTGTTAACGCTAAGCGTGCGGAGTACTTAAAAGGTTTAGACCAAGAAGCTCTACTAAAACAGCGAATTCTTACGACAGAGCAAGCTACAAACTTAATTCAGCAGATGCGCGGCCAAGCGCGCAGTATCTATGAAGATATAGAAGCGCTCAAACTACGCAATCGTTTACAGGCAGAAGGTGTTGCACCTGAATTCATAGCAGCTGAAGTAGCCAAGCTGGGTATTCAACGTGAAGTAAACCGCCTAACAACGGACCTTACTGCACAGCTGACAACCGAGCTCGCGCTACGCGACCAGCTCCAGCAAAAAATCGCAGCAACTTCAGGTACAGAAAAAGCAGAACTAGAGAAGCGCCTTGCGGATGCGTTGGCCACCATCGAGCGCTTACGCGCGCAGCTTGGCGGTGTCAGAGCCGCCGGCGGCGCGCTTGCCACTGCCGAGGACGCTCGCGCGAGGGCTGCCACCGAGCCTGGTACCCGCATTCGCAGCTTCATCGGTGATGCTCAGCGCCAACTCCAAGATTTGGAGGGGATGGCTATTCAAGTATCC
>Ga0213866_10001732_pt1 | contig 15969 bp, 18 predicted proteins | sample PICome_11_FD_160079 | JGI IMG/M metagenome (GOLD analysis project Ga0213866, IMG submission 160079) | Coastal seawater microbial communities near Pivers Island, North Carolina, United States - PICO284 | ecosystem: Environmental > Aquatic > Marine > Coastal | place: USA: North Carolina...
GCAATTAAAGTTATGGTACCTCCGGGAACTTCAGGAACTAGAGATGCGTGGGATTCTTTAGTAATGGGTAAAGGTATCGATAAAGCTTCTAAAGATCTAAAAATTGAAGCTGATGAATACAGAGAAGATGGTGCTGTAATCGAAGTTGGTGAAAATGACAGTTTAATTATTCAAAAATTAGTTGCTGATAAAGAAATGTTTGGTTTCTTTGGTTTCAGTTACTTTTTAGCTGCTCAAGACAAACTTCAAGCCGCAAGTATTGAAGGTGGTCAACCAAGTTTAGAGTCTATCCAAGACTATAGTTATGCAGTTGCTAGACCTTTATTCTTTTATGTGAAAAAGGCTCACGTTGGTGTGATCCCTGGCTTACATGAATTTGTAAAAGAGTTCACAACTACAAAAGCTATTGGTAAAGGTGGATACTTAGCTGATATCGGTCTTGTACCTTTGGATAGTAAAAAATACAAAACTACTAGAGACAATGCAATGAAGTTAATTGCAATGGGTAACTAGTATTTAGTATATTAATAATTTATAATAAAAAGGGGGTCCTAGGACCCCCTTTTTTTAAAGCTCTTAAAAGGTCATAAATTTGAACTTAATTATATTCACAACCATTCTTTTACTGGGCTTCACCACATATTATTTTGGAAGAAAAAAAGCTTTATTAATCCAAAACACCAATACTAGATTAACAGCCTTACCTAAATTTTATGGATATTATTTAGCTATCTGGTGCTCAATTCCGGCATTTATAATTTTTGCACTATGGTCAATTTTTGAACCAACAATAGTAAAATTATTAGTTCTTACTGATTATTCAAATCAAGGTTATCAAAGTGATGAGCTGAATTTGATTTATGAAAAAACTAAATCTTTAGCTAGAGGATTTTATTCAGGAGAGGTAACAGTATTTTTAGAAGACTCAGCTGCGAAATATCAAAATTTAAAATCAATAGCAATAAACTCTAAAGTAGTAGTTGTTTTGTCCATAATTATTGCTTCAACATTATTTGCTTATAAAAAAATTTCAAACAATACTAGAACTAGAGAACCAGTTGAAAAATTTTTAAATGCCATTTTATTTACATCATCTTTAGCTGCTATTTTAACAACACTTGGAATAGTTTTTTCTTTAATATTTGAAACAATTAGATTTTTTAGCGTAATACCAGTATTTGATTTTATTTTTGGAACACATTGGTATCCAGCAAAAACTTTTGTAAGAGATGCCTCTGCAGAAATTGATCCTGAAATGTACAAAGATGCATTTGGTTCGGTTCCATTATTTGCAGGAACATTTTTTATTGCATTTATTGCTATGTGCGTGGCAATTCCGATTGGCCTATTAAGTGGTATTTATTTATCTGAATATGCTTCAAAGAATGTTAGAAAATATGCAAAGCCATTAATTGAAATTTTAGCAGGAATTCCAACAGTAGTTTATGGATTTTTCGCAGCATTAACTGTTGGACCTTTTTTAAGAGAAATAGGAATAAATCTTGGTTTAGAGGTTTCCTCAGAGAGTGCTTTAGCTGCGGGAGGTGTTATGGGAATCATGATCATTCCATTTATTTCTAGTTTAAGTGATGATGTTATCACAAGTGTCCCGCAAAGCTTAAGAGATGGAAGTTATGCAATGGGTGCAACAAAATCTGAAACAATAAAAAAAGTAATTTTTCCAGCTGCATTGCCGGGAATTGTAGGATCAATTTTATTAGGTGTTTCAAGAGCTATTGGTGAGACCATGATTGTAGTAATGGCCTCAGGATTAGCCGCTAATTTGACTTTTAACCCATTAGAGTCGACCTCAACTATTACAGCTCAAATAGTTGTAATTTTAATCGGTGACCAACAGTTTGGTGACCCTAAAACACAAGCAGCGTTTGCTTTAGGTATGACGTTATTTTTAGTTACACTATGCTTAAATGTATTTGCACTAAAAATTGTTAAAACTTATAGAGAAAAATATGACTAAAAAAGAAATTTTATTAAAAAAAAGATACAACTCAGAAAAACGTTTTAAGTTATATGGACAATTTGCTATTGGTTTTGCTTTACTTTTTTTATTCATATTTCTATTTAAAATATTTTCTACAGGATTTACTGCTTTTCAAAAAACATTATTAAAAGTTGATGTTACTTATGATAAAGAGTTATTATATCTAGACGAAAATCCGACATTAGAAGATTTAAAAGATGCTGATTATTACGAATTAGCATTGAAATCAATGGCTGATCTTGATCCTAATGCTACTGAAGAACAACAAAATCAATTAAAGAGAATGGTTTCGTATATTTTTGATACTGAAATTAAAAATCATTTATTAAAAAATCCAGATTTATTGGGACAAACATCTTCAGTGTTATTAACTGCATCAGATGATCTCGATCAAGTATATAAAGGAAACTTTCCAAGAGATATTCCAGAAAAGCAGCGTAGGGTTTCTGACTATCAATTAAAAATTTATGATCAATTAGTAGACGATGGAAAAGTTATATCAAATTTTAATTTTAGTTTCTTTACTAGAGCAGATTCTAGAGAGGCTGAACTTGCAGGAATAGCAAGTGCAGTGGTAGGTTCATTTTTTACAATACTAGTGTGTTTAGTAATTTCGTTTCCTGTTGCAGTATTGGCAGCAATTTATCTTGAGGAATTTGCACCTAAAAATAGAATTACAGATTTTATTGAAGTCAATATAAACAATCTTGCAGCTGTTCCATCAATTGTTTTTGGTCTATTAGGACTTGGTGTTTTATTGGCAATTTTTCATTTACCTAGATCTACATCACTTGTTGGTGGAATAACTTTATCGCTAATGACGTTACCAACAATAATTATTGCTGCTCGAGCGTCTTTAAAAGCTGTACCTCCTAGTATAAGAGAAGCTGCATTAGCAATGGGTGCTAGTAAAATGCAAACAACAATGCATCACACTGTACCATTATCAATGCCAGGTACTTTATCTGGAACAATTATTGGATTGGCACAAGCATTAGGAGAAACCGCGCCATTGATTTTAATTGGAATGGTTGCTTTTATAAACACAATACCAATGTCACCAATGGATCCTTCTGCAAGTTTACCGGTACAAGTTTACCTTTGGGCCGAAAGTGCTGAAAGAGGCTTTGTGGAAAAAGTTTCTGCATGTATTATGGTTTTGCTAGGTTTCCTAATATTAATGAATTTACTTGCGCAAATTGTTCGTCATAAATTTGAAACAAAATGGAGTTAAATTAAATAATTATGAAAAAGATTAACGCTAAAAATGTAAATGTTGCTTATGGATCTAAACAAGCTTTGTTTGATATCAATATAGATATAGAGGAAAAGCAGGTCACAGCATTAATTGGACCATCTGGTTGTGGTAAATCAACTTTTCTAAGATGTTTAAATAGAATGAATGATGTAATCGATATTTGTAAAGTTACAGGTGAAATTTATATAAATGATTTTAATATTTTAGATAAAAAATGTGATGTTGTTCGTTTAAGAGAAAAAATTGGAATGGTTTTTCAAAAGCCTAATCCTTTTCCTAAAACAATTTATGAAAATATTGCTTATGGACCAACAATTCATGGCATGACCCAATCCAAAGCGGAAATGGATGAAGTTGTTGAAACAAGCCTTAAAAAAGCTGCTCTTTGGAATGAAGTGAAAGATAGATTGCATGAAGTTGGAACTGGTTTGTCAGGTGGTCAACAACAAAGATTATGTATCGCAAGGGCTATTTCTGTAAGACCAGAGGTAATTTTGATGGATGAACCTTGTTCTGCATTAGATCCAATTGCAACCGCTCAAATTGAAGAATTAATTGATGAATTAAAAAATGAACATACTATTATTATTGTTACTCACTCAATGGCACAAGCTGCTAGAGTATCTCAAAATACAGGTTTTTTTCATTTAGGAAATTTGATAGAATATGGTTCAACTGATAAAATTTTTAAAAATCCTGAAAACCAAAAAACACAAGATTATATAACAGGAAGGTTTGGATAATGAATACTAATACCCCACATACCGTAAAGTCTTACGAGGAAGAGTTAAAAAATTTAAATAATAATATTGTTAAAATGGGTACTTTATGTGAGGAGGCTCTAAGAAAATCTATAAATGCACTCATTACAAATAATGCAGATGAAGCGGATAAAATTATAAAAAATGATGAAGAGATAGATAAATTTGAAAATTTAATTGAGCAACAAGTTGTAAATTTAATTGCTCTTAGACAGCCATTAGCAATCGATTTAAGAGAAACGGTAACTGCTTTAAAAATCTCATCTGATCTAGAGAGAATAGGAGACTTATCTAAAAATATTGCAAAAAGATCTTTGTTGTTATCAAGTAACTTAAGTAAAAACTTAATTGATATTTTAAATACATTATCTGAAAATGTTCAAAAACAATTAAAATCAGTAATCGACTCTTATTTGGAGAGATCATCATCAATGGCTATCAATGTTTGGGAGAGTGATGAAAAAATTGATAACTTAACTAATCAATGTATGCAAGCATCCATAGATTTTTTAAAAGAAGACCCAAAAAATCTTCAAAATGGCACGCATTTATTATTTGTTTCTAAAAATTTAGAGAGGATGGGAGATCACACTACAAACATTGCTGAGCAGGTTTATTTTTTGGTTAAAGGAGAATACCTTGAAGGTGATAGACCAAAAAATTCGGAGATTGGAAAATAAATAGATTTATGCCTTCGCATATATTTATTGCGGAAGATGAAGAAAGTATTGTTTCTCTTTTAAAATATAATTTAGAAAAAGAAGGTTATAAAGTAAGTACCTCAGATAATGGTGAAGACGCCTTAAAGCAAATTAAGGATAAAAATCCAGATTTAATTCTTTTGGATTGGATGATGCCTAATCTCTCAGGAATTGAAATCTCAAAACAATTAAAGAAAGATAAAAAATTTAACGATATCCCAATTATAATGTTAACAGCCAAAGGTGAGGAGGAAGATAAGCTTAAAGCTTTTGATGTTGGTACAGATGATTATGTTACAAAACCATTCAGTCAAAAAGAACTAAATGCAAGAATTAAATCTATTTTAAGAAGATCAAAACCACAAAGTTCATCGGATATAGTAGAATTTATTGATCTCAAAATTGATAGGATTACTAAAAGAGTTTACAGAAACAAAAAAGAAATTAACTTAGGGCCAACAGAATTTAAACTTTTAGACTTTTTTATAAAAAATCCAAAGAGAGTTTACTCAAGGGAACAACTTCTAAATAATGTTTGGGGTGAAAATATTTATGTAGAAGCAAGAACTGTCGATGTCCATATTAGAAGATTAAGACAAGCAATTAATTTAGAAGGTACAAAACCTTTGATTAGGACCGTGAGATCAGCAGGTTACTCATTAGAGTCTTAAATATCTTTTGGTCTTATAAAGTTTTTTAAAAGACCAGTACGGTCATTTATCTTTGACCAATTATCTAAATCAAATACTATCTTAGCAAAAGCTGCTGTAGGAAATTTATAATTCATTAGTTTAAATAAACTATTTTCTTTATTTTTTACCAAGTAATTTACTAAATTTGTTACTGCTGGTTCATGATTAATTAGTAAAACTTTTTTATAGTCTTTTTTTATTTTTTTTATTTTTAAAGCAATTTTATTTTCATCAGCCAAGTATAATGATTTTGAAGTTATTATTTTTTTTGGTTTTTCTAATTTTTTTTGTAAAATTTTAAGAGTTTTTTTAGTTCTTATTGAAGAGGAGACCAAGACTAAATCAAACTTAATTTGTTTTTTAACAAAAAATTCACAAATCTTTTTAGCGTTTCTTTTACCCCTATCACTTAATGGTCTATCATGATCTGGTAGTTGTAGATTGTCCCAACTAGATTTTGCATGTCGCATGACATATAATTCAAGCATATAAATAAATACATGAATAAATCATTAATTGAAAATAAATTTAGTAACCAGGATAGATTTATTAACCGTGAAATTTCATGGTTAAAGTTTAACGAAAGAGTCTTATCCGAAGCTAACAATAAAGACATACCTTTATTTGAAAGAGTAAAATTTTTATCTATTGCAGGTTCTAATTTAGATGAATTTTTTATGGTTCGTGTAGCTGGCTTACATAGTCAAATCAAACAAGATGTAGAGTCATTAAGCTCTGACGGACTTACACCTAAAGAACAAATGAAGGGTGTTATAAAAAAAACTAAAGAGCTCTTATATTTACAAAATAAAATTTACAAAAATTTAATTCATTTATTAGAAAAGAATAAGATTACTCTTTCAAAACCAAATTTATTAAATAAAGATGAAAAGAAACAACTTCATAAAATCTTTTTAGAAGAAATTTATCCATTACTTACACCCTCTGCAATAGATCCTGCTCATCCATTTCCATTTATTGGAAATAAAGAAAGATCAATAGTTCTTAACTTGCAAAAAAAGAATAAAAATAAAACTTTAAATTCAATAATTGTAATACCAAAAGCTCTACAAAGATTTATCAAGGTTGGCAGTTCTAAGAAAGCTCAAAAATATATTGTTATTGATGATGTCATCAATTTCTTTATATCCGATATTTTTCCAGACCATATTCCAACAGGTAAAATGATTTTTAGAATTACGCGAGATAGTGACGTAGAAATTCAAGAGGAGTCCGAGGATTTAGTGCAGTCTTTTGAGCTTGCATTAAAAAAGAGAAGAACAGGGGATATTGTAAGATTAGAAATTTTAGAAAATTCAGATGAACAATTAGTTAATTTTATTAAAGATAAATTAAATGTTGTTAATGAATATATTTATACCGTTTCAGGTTTGGTAGGTATTCAGGATATAGATCAACTGTGTAGAATTAAACATTCACAAGACTCATTTAAGCCTTTCAAACCTAGAGAAGTTGAAAGACTTAAAGAACACAACAATAATTTTTTTGAGACAATTAAAAAAAAAGATTTAATTGTTCATCATCCATTTGAAACTTTTGATGCAGTTATTGAGTTTCTAAATCAGGCTGCAATTGACAAAAAAGTTTTAGCTATCAAACAAACTTTATATAGAACCACATTAGACTCGCCCATTGTAAAAGCTCTAATCACAGCTGCTGAAAATGGTAAAGTGGTTACAGCTGTTATAGAGATTAAGGCTAGATTTGATGAAGAGTCGAATATTCAATTATCTAGAAGTTTAGAAAAAGTTGGTGTTCAAATTGTCTACGGTTTTGCTAAATATAAAACACATGCCAAATCTTCTTTAGTACTTCGAAAAGAAGGAAGTAAAATTCAAACTTATTTTCATTTAGGTACAGGTAATTACCACCCGGTAAATGCAAAAATTTATACTGATTTATCTTTATTTAGTTGCAATAAATTTATTGCAGCAGATGTAGAAAAGTTTTTTAATTATGTAACAGGTTATGCAAAACCTAAAAATCTTAATAAAATTGCAATATCTCCGATAAATCTAAGAGAAACCATTGAAGACTGCATTAATAATGAGATAAAAAATGCCAAAAAAAATAAACCCTCACAAATTTGGTTTAAATTAAATTCTTTAGTTGATAGCAAAATCATAGATAAACTTTATGAAGCTTCATGCGCTGGTGTAAAAATTCATTTATTCATAAGAGGGATTTGCTGCCTGAGACCAGGTGTTAAAGGATTATCAGAAAATATAATTGTTAAAAGTATTATTGGTCGTTTTTTGGAGCATTCTAGGATTTATTGTTTTGCTAATGGAAAATTGATGCCAAGTAGAAATGCAAAAGTATTTATGTCCTCTGCTGATATGATGCCAAGAAATCTTAACCGAAGAGTTGAATTATTAATACCAATAGAAAATAAGACAGTGCATGAGCAAGTTTTAGATCAAATTATGGTTGCTAACTATTTAGACAATGTACAAAGTTGGCAATTAGATTCAGATAAAAATTATAATAAGATAAAATATGCTAAAAATGATTCTTTTTCAGCACATGAATATTTTATGAAAAATCCAAGCTTATCAGGTAGAGGAAAATCTAAGATTAAGTTTAAACCAAAAAAACTTCAACTTTTAAATTTTAGCAAATGAAAAGTTTAGACCAAGAAATCAAATATAATATTGATCTTGAAACTTCAAAAATTTCAATAATTGATATTGGTTCAAACTCAATACGAATGCTTATTTATGAAAATTTTAATTATTCAAGAGTACCTTTTTTTAATGAAAAAGCTGTTTGTGAACTTGGAAAGAATTTAGATAAATCAAGGAAATTGAATAATAAAGGCAAAGAATATGCTCTTAAGGTATTAAAAAGATTTTCAGAAATTTTAAATGTTTCAAAAATAAAAAATGTAAGAATTATTGCTACTGCCGTATTAAGAGAAGCAATTGATGCAAAAGATTTTATTCTAGAAGTTGAAAATTTATTTAACACAAAATTAAAAATTTTATCAGGCAATGAAGAAGCAGAATATACTGCAGAAGGAGTTAAAGTTGGTTTTAAAAATGTTGATGGTTTAGTTGCGGATTTAGGAGGTGGAAGTTTAGAATTAACTAAAGTAGAAAATAATATCATTACCGACAAAACATCTTTGCCAATTGGTGTTCTAAGATTAATGAATAATCCCCTTATCAAGAAAAGAAATTTAAGCAAATATGTTAGAAAACTTTTTAAAGATGAAAAATGGCTATCTAAAAAAACTTTTAATAATTTATATTTAGTTGGAGGTACTTGGAGAGCCTTATTTAAATTACATTTATTCGAAAATAGTCATCCAGTACATATTATCCATCAATATTCAGTTGAACGTAAACAATTGCAACCATTTGTGAATAAGATTGCTTCTTTTAATAAATCTAAATTAAAAACGGTAGAATATATATCTAAGTCAAGAACACCTTATTTACCCTACAGTTCAATAATTCTGGATGAAATTATGAATTTAATAAATCCAAAAAATGTTTTGTGTTCAATTAGCGGTATCAGAGAAGGGGCTTTAGCAATTGAATATTTTAAAGATTTTTCCCAAAATCAAATATTTAATAATTCACTTAATTATCTAGCTTTTAAAAGAGGCGATCTAGCCAATAATTACAAAAGGTACTACGATTTTTTAAAGCCAATTTTTGACGATAATGATCATTTCAATAATGAACTGCTAAACCTATCTTGTGTTTTAAGTCATATGGATTGGGGACTTGGAGCATTTCAAAAAGCAGAATTAGTTTTTAATGAAACTCTTAATACACCGTTATTAAGGTTAAATCATACTGATAGAATTAAGTTAGCCTTATCTTGTTACTGGAGGTATTGCAGTATTAAGTACAATCCACAAATTGAATATTTGAAATTTTTAAATAATAACGAAATATACGCTTGTAAACAAATAGGTGCAGCTCTTCGATTTGCTCATACCCTTACATCTATATCAACCATTTTTTTAGAAGAATTTAAACTATACAAAAGAGGGAATTCATTATTTCTAAAGATCCCCTTTGATCACCAGGAAATAATATCAAAACAAGTAACTAAAAGATTTAAGGCTTTATCTAGAGAAATGTTTCTAGAACCAAGAGTTCTCTATTCTAAATAATTTATATTAATTTTAGAAAATACAAAAACATTGCTATATGAGAAGCGTTATTAAATTTTTCATTTTTTATATAACTAAAAATTTGATTTTCAGTCATATACAATAGTTCAATTCCACTTTCTGGCTTATTAATTTTAACAATTTCATCTGTAAAAAAACCTGTAATTTTTGTATTAAGTCTGCCAGGCTCCGTGTAAAAAGAGGTTATCTTTTTAAGTCTGATTTTTGACTTATATCCAGTTTCTTCAAATAATTCTTTGTTTGCTGAAATGGTTGCTGTTTCATTTTTTTCAATTATTCCAGAAGGAAATTCATAGTTTTTTTTATTTATAGGAATTCTTTTTTGAGAAACTAAAATATATTTATTTTCAATTTTAGGGATTACTAATGAAAGATTAGAAGTTGTTAAATAATGATAGAACTGGTTCTTTTTAAAGCGTTTATTAATTAAACTTATATTATGAGTGAGTTTAATATTTTTCAATTTTTTTTAATAAATAATATTTTTACTAAATAAATTGCAATTATCATCCCAAGAAATTCTGCAATTATATAAAAAGGGGTATTTAAATAATTAATACCTGTAAAAGACTCTGTAAATGTTCTAGCTATTGCAACAGCTGGATTTGCAAAGGATGTTGATGAAGTAAACCAATAACCAGCTGTAATATATAACCCAACACTTGCGGCAACAGTAATTTTACCTGATTTCATTGAGCCAAAAATAATTAAAATTAATCCAAGTGTTGCAACAATTTCTGATACAAAAATATAAATCCCATCTCTACTTTTTGTCGATAATTCATAAATTTCATGTTCAAAGAAAAAATTAGCAAGTCCTACACCCAATAAACATCCTAATATTTGAGCCGTAATATATATGGGAAGTAATTTACTTTTTAAATTACCCGTATATGTCATTGCTATACTTACAAATGGATTAAAATGCGCACCCGAAATATCAGCAAAGACTGTAATAAGCACAAACAAACCTGCGCCAGTTGCAATTGTATTTGCAATCAATCTAACAGCCACATCTTCAGTTAATTGTTCGGCCATTAAACCAGAGCCAACAATAATCATTACCAAAAAACAACTACCAATAAACTCTGATAAAAAATATTTATGATTATTTTTCAAAATTTATCCAATCATTAATGTGTTGATTGATATTATTGAATGTTTTTGTAATTATTTCAAATTTTTCTTCAGGAGTTTTATTAATAAGTTTTGATACAGGATCTTCAATATCCCAATGATCTATTTGATTTTTACTGGGCCAAATAGGACACACTTCATTGTTGGCGTTATTACAAACAGTAATTACATGATCTAATTTGGTTTTTTCATCTATAAATTTTTGAAAATTTTTAGAACTATAATCTTTGAGATCATATTTTTTTACATTTTGTAAATATTCTTTTATATCCTCATTAATTTTACCTGAAGGGTTGCTACCAGCACTAAAAGCTTTAAAAGCATCACTGTGCTCATTATTAATTATACTTTCAGCAATAATACTTCTTGCAGAATTACCAGTACAAACAAACAATATACTTTTCATCCAATTATAATTTTATAAATACCAATAAAAAATAATGGAATTTGTAACCCAAAGTTAGTTAAAATAGCTTTATCTTTAGAAAGAAATCCGGCTATTGTCCAACCTACAACACCTAATCCGTGAAAGTATATATTAATTGGGTAGTAGTTAAGATTTGTCAGCAATATTCCTGTTAAAACAAGAAATGTGCTAATCCATTTTAAATATTTTTTAATTATCATTTTATCTACTTAGTTGAGAAATGTTACAATTTTATTAAATTTAAAACTTTACATGTTGACTTATTATATTGTTATGTTATAACATAACATGTCAAATACAGAGATAGTTTTAAATATAATAAAAAAAACCTCTAAAAATCTTACTGCTTATGAAATTCTAGAAAGACTTCAAAAAATAAAAAAAACACAGCCCATGACTGTATATCGTGCTTTAGATAAACTTATTGAAGAAGGAAAAATACACAAAAATAATATTAATAAAACATTTGTATTATGCAAACATGATCACAGGGAAGATGAAAATACCACTTTAGCAATTTGTAATAAATGTGGTGATACAGAAGAGTTGGAATCAAATTTATTTTTTGAAATTCTTTCTAAAAAACCAATTAAAAATTTTAACTTAAGTAATTTTTCTATGCAGATCATTGCCACTTGCAAAGGTTGTAATTAATGGAACATAGTCATCAGCTACCAGAATTCCTTCATTTTCTAGAGATATTTATGGAAGAAAATAATATGTTACGAGGTTTTGTTTTTGGATTAGTACACACAATAATTCCATTAATTGGATTTTATTCTGGCTGGAGTATTAACAGATTGTTAAAAGTTGCATCTAACGGTTATATCGCAGGTATCATTGGTGTTGTATTTGCACATGTTATTGCAGATTTTATTGCAGCTAGCCTTGACCCTAATCTTAGAAGCGCAACAATTGGCATTGTATTAGGAGGTTTAATTCCATTAATTCTAATACCCGTATTAGATAAATATATAGTTAAAAGTAAACACCATATTGTTGTTGGTGATCATGAGGATTTAAAAAAAGATTTGAAAGAAGAACATAAATAATATTTAATCATTTAATGACTACAATTCCCTTATCATTAAATGAAATATTTGATCTTGCTAAAAAAACTTTGTTAGCTAATGGTTGTGATGATGAAACAGCATCAATTTTAGCAGATTTAATTAGAAATGCAGAAAGAGACGGTTCTGTATCTCATGGTTTATTTAGGTTACCAGCTTATGTGTCTGGTTTAAAAAGTGGAAAGATTAATGGCAAAGGTAAACCAGAAATTAAAAAAATCTCTCCATCTGTTATTAAAATTTTAGGAAATAATTGTCTTGCACCTGTAGTCTTATCAATAGGTCTTCCAGAATTATCAAAAGCTGCCAAAGAAAATGGCGTAGCAGTCTTGGCTATTAATAATTCTCATCATATGGCTGCTATGTGGCCTGAAACAGAAAAATTAGCAGATGAGGGCTTGGTTGCTTTTGCTTGCACTTCTTATAAACCTGCAGTGGCACCAGCAGGTGCTATTAAACCATTATTTGGCACAAATCCAATTTCATTTGCTTGGCCAAGACCTGGTAAAACTCCAGTTGTATATGATATGGCTACAGCTTCAATGGCAATGGGAGAAGTTCAAGTTGCAAAGAGAGAAGGGCACAAAGTTCCTCTAGGAACAGGATTAACTAAAGATGGAAAAGAAACTACTGATCCAGGCGAAATAGCTGATGGTGGAGTTTTATTGCCTTTTGGGGGCTACAAAGGATCAGCTATTGCAATGATGGTGGAACTATTAGCAGGAGCACTAGTTGGTGATAATTTTAGCTATGAGACGGCTGCAAAGGATAATAATGATGGTGGTCCACCAAGTGGTGGAGAATTTATTTTAGCTATCTCTCCAGATAAAACTGCAGGAACAAATTGGCAGAAACATGCAGAAGAATTTTTTAATAAAATGAAGTCATTTGATGGAGTTAGATTACCAGGTGAAAGGCGACATAAAAACCGAATGGATACTGGCCCGCGACACATTAATGAGGAATTAGTTAATAAAATTAAATCTCTAAACTAGTTTTATTTCTATCGGAGTGTGATCTGAGGGTTTCTCCCTTCCTCTAGGATCCTTATTAATATTGATACTTTTAATCTTATCAATCATAGAATTTGATACTAAAAAATGATCAATTCTCATACCATTATTTTTTTGCCAGGCACCTCTCATATAATCCCAAAAAGTATAGCCTTCTTTATCATCATAGAAGTGTCGGTAAGCATCATTAAAACCTAGATTTATCATTTCTCTGAGTTTTTTTCTAATTTCTAATCTATATAATGCGTCATCTTCAAAACTTTTTACATTATAAACATCCTCTGCAGCAGGTATTATATTGAAATCTCCACCAAGAATAATATTTGGGTTTTTTTTTAATATTGATCTTAATTGTTTTATTAGGGTATCTAACCAATCTTTTTTATAATCATATTTATCTGTATCAACAGGATTTCCATTTGGAGTATAAATATTTATCAGTTGTATAATTTTTTTTTGATAACTTAATTCTGCAGAAATAATTCTTGATTGTTTTAACTTATCTTTAATTAAATCAGTTTTAATATTAGTTAATTTGTGTTTTGAAATTATAGCTACACCGTTATAGCTTTTTTGACCAAAAACATGAGATTCATAATCCATTGCAGAAAAATCATCATAGGGAAAATTTAGATCTTCCGTCTTAATTTCTTGCATCATTAAAATATCTGGTTTGTATTTAAGAAGATAACTTTTGATATTTTCAATACGAGCCCTAACAGAATTTACATTCCAGGACGAGATAAGCATTATAGTGAGAAAGAAACCCCACAACCACAAGAGGATTTGGACTGGGGATTAGTAATTTTAAAAGTTTCACCTATTAATTCTGAGACATAATCCACTTCTGATCCTTTAAGTAAATCGGCAGAGGTTTTGTCTATAAGTATATTTTCAAAATTTAGATCATCATCATTTTTATTTGAATCAAATGTAAATTCGTATTGAAAACCTGAACAACCACCGCCTTTAATTGCGATTCTAAAAAAGGAACCTTTATCTTTTTTAGTCAGTAAGTTATTGATCTGTTTTAATGCTTTATCAGTAAATTTAATTTCTTTAATCATGAGTGAACACTGTTATTAGTAATATAATGCTTAATTATTTAAATTAAAGTATGAAAAAATATTTAAACTTAGGACAATTTAAAACTAGCGGTAGATTACACAAGGAACCTACGTCTAAATATCGATCTCCGTTTCAAAGAGATAGAGATAGAATTATTCATAGCGCCTCTTTTAGAAGGTTAAAACATAAAACTCAGGTATTTGTGAATACAGAAGGGGACCATTTTAGAACAAGAATAACCCATTCCATTGAAGTAGCCCAGATAGCAAGGTCTGTTGCTAGATATTTAAATTTAAATGAAGATTTAGCAGAAACTCTAAGTTTAGCTCATGATTTAGGACACACCCCATTTGGTCATGCAGGAGAGGATGCCCTTAATGAATGCATGCAAGAGTTTGGTGGATTTGACCATAATTTACAAACATTGAGAATAGTGATGTTTTTAGAAAATAAATATTTAAAGTTTAGTGGCTTAAATTTATCAATTGAAACTTTAGACGGATTACTAAAGCATAATGGACCAGCTAAGAATATTGAGTTGATTGAAAGATTAATTGGATTAAAAAACTTTAAAAAAATGATTAATTTTAAACACTATCCTTCATTAGAAGCTCAAATATCAGCAATATCTGATGATATTGCTTACAACAATCATGATATCCAAGATGGCATTAATGCCAATTTGTTCAAAATTGAAGAATTAACCGAAATAAATTTTTTTAAAGACATTTATAAAAAATATAAAAAAATAATTAACAAACAGAATTATAAAATTGTTACATATCAAGTTATTAGAAACTCAATTGATTTAATGATTAAGGACTTAATTAATAACACAAAAAAAAATCTTAAAATTTATAAAATTAACTCTATTAATGATGTTAAAAATGCAAAAAATACAATTGTAAATTTTTCTGAAAAAATCCAAAAATCTGAAAAAGAGATTAAATCTTTTTTAAGATATAATATGTACAATAATAAAGAAGTTTTAAATAAAAATAATAATGGTAAGAAAATTATAAAAAAATTATTTAATATTATAAAAACAAATCCTAGAAAATTTATTAAAGATCGAGAATTAGATAAAAATAAATTTAGATCAATTTCAGATTTTATATCTGGTATGACAGATAGATATGCTATTAACCTCTATAAAAATCTTAAATGAATATTTTTGATATATATTTAGATAAAATTAAAAATTTAATTATAGATCTAAAAAAATCTGGATTAATTATTCTACCTGAAAGTTTAGAGGGCATAACAGTTGAAATTCCTCCAGTAAAATTTAATGCAGATATATCAACAAATGTTGCAATGTTTTTATCTAAAGTTAACAAAAAATCTCCATTATTAATAGCAGATCAACTTGTTGAAAAATTAAAGAATGAAGATCAATCAATACAAGAAATAACAACTATAAAACCTGGTTTTATAAATATTAAATTTAAATCTATTTTCTGGGCAAAATTTATTGAAGAAGTTAATAAAAACTTCAATGAATATGGAATTAATAATAAAGAAAATAAAAACAGTTATTTAATTGAATTTGTATCTGCAAATCCTACTGGGCCTTTACATGTAGGTCATTGTCGAGGAGCTATTCTAGGTGATGTTATTAGTAATGTTTTAAAATTTAACAAACATAAAGTTACAAAAGAATATTATG
>Ga0213866_10001736_pt1 | contig 15934 bp, 10 predicted proteins | sample PICome_11_FD_160079 | JGI IMG/M metagenome (GOLD analysis project Ga0213866, IMG submission 160079) | Coastal seawater microbial communities near Pivers Island, North Carolina, United States - PICO284 | ecosystem: Environmental > Aquatic > Marine > Coastal | place: USA: North Carolina...
TTTGTGTTCGGCCGAGTGGCCGAGTCATCAGAAGCAAGAGACCTCGACGAAAATGGTCACGTCTTTTCAACCGACGGCGGTAGCCTCTTCCAAACCGGCCCCTATTCGATCTTTGGCAAAAACACTCCGGTTTTGAAATATCCTCTCGGTCTTTAATAAACCCGCCTCTCCCTCTGTTGCTTCGCTTCTATGCGTGAGGCCATCTCAAAAATCCCGTTTGCCCATCTCACGACCTCTGTCATGTTATATTGAATTTATGGACGAACTAACGACCGACATCATTGTCAATAAAGGGGCTTTCATGCCTTACCCGGTTTCGACCCTGAGTCCCAAAATCGTTCCAAACGATCTCTCTACCTTCAAATCACGTGGCATCAGCCAGGTCGAGCGCGATCTCCAGCAGAAGCTCGTCCAGATGCGCGAGGAATACATCGCCACCATCGAGCACTTCAACTGGAACAAGCTCGTTTACGAGGCCGACATCAACTTCGAGCCCATTGTTGGTGAGACCTATCACCTCTATCGCATTCGTGGAAAAAACACCCTTTCCATGATCGCTCCCGACCAATGGCCCCACCCGCACCTCGCCAGTTTCCGGCTCAATGTTGACCGTCAATGGGAGCTGACCGAAGCCAGCGTGGAAGGACGCTCGCTTTTCACTGACGAAGAGGTTACAGATCTTTGAACGTCAGCATGATCCATCCCACCGCTATCGTCTCGCCCGACGCACAGATCGGCACCGACACCGAAATCGGCCCCTACTGCGTCATTGAAGCAAACGTCCGCCTCGGCAACCACTGCAAGCTCCACTCCCACGTCGTGATTCACGGCCACAGCGAGATTGGCGACGAAAACGAGTTCTTCCAATTCGCCGCCATCGGCACCAAGTCGCAGGATCTCAAATACGCAGGCGAACCCACCGCGCTCATCGTAGGTGACCGCAATGTTTTTCGAGAAAACACCACCGTCCATCGCGGCACCGACGAAAAAACCCCCACCTCCATCGGCTCGGACAATCTTTGCCTCTCTTACTCGCACATCGCGCACGACTGCCAAGTCGGAAACCACATCATTCTTTCCAACAATGGCACGCTCGCCGGTCATGTCCAAGTGGCCGACTATGCCATCATCTCCGGCCTCACCGCCGTCCACCAATTCTGCCGGGTCGGAGCCCACTCCATCACCGGAGGCATTTCGAAAATCGTGCAGGACATTCCGCCCTTCACCATCGTCGATGGCAATCCTTCCACCGTCCGTGGAATCAATAAGGTCGGCCTCCAACGTCGGGGCTTCACCAATGAAGACATCCGAGCCCTGCGGACTGCTTACAAAAAACTCTTCCTCAAGAAGGACACCAACCTCGCCGAAGCCGTTAAGGCGCTCGACCCGGAACTTGCCGAGAACGTCAAGGTTGCCGAGCTACTCCACTTTATTGGAACCTCGGAACGTGGCGTCATCCGCTAGCAACTGAGACCGCGAACCAAATTAAGCAGGCTCGCCTCGCTCTCATGCTTGGTATCAGCGATCTGGTGGATCGACGAACTGCCAAATCGACCATTCCTGAAGGTCACCACGCGATTGGTATCGCCCGCCAAAAGGTGATCGACAGCTGCCACCGCAAATTTGTAGGCCATGATCCGGTCATAAACCGTGGGTGATCCCCCACGCTGGACGTGCCCCAAAACAGTAAGCCGGGCATCCATTTTTAAGACCTCGCCCATCCACCGCGTCAGTGGCTCAGCCATTCCGGTTCCTTCCGCGACAATTCCCAAAACATAGCGTTTCCCGGCTTCGTGCTGCTCACGCAAGCGTTCGCCGACCGCATTGAGATCATATTCGATCTCGGGGACAAGGCAGACTTGCGCCCCGTTCGCAAGTGCACTGACCATGGCAAGATACCCGCAATGCCGACCCATCGTCTCGATGACGAATGCCCTCGAAAATGAAGAGGCCGTGTCACGAATACTATCCACGCTTGAGCGAATCATATTGAGGGCGGTATCGACCCCGAGACAGTAATCAGTCCCCGAAATATCGTTGTCAATCGTCGCCGGAATTCCCGCAAACGGCACCTCAAAATCCACATAGAATTGGTTCAGCGCTCTGAAGGAACCGTCTCCGCCAATGATAATCAGCTTCGAAATCCCCAGCTTTTGCAGATTTTCAAAAGCTTGCTTGCGGAATTCGTAGTCGTGAAACCTCTTCGATCTTGAGGAGCCAAGCGCAGTGCCTCCTCGGTAAAGCATACCATCCAACCGCTCGTGTGTCGCCTCCTCGATCCAACCTTCGATCAGACCTCTCAACCCCCATTCCACCACATAGGGCACCATCCCCTTCTGGCGGGAATAATCGGCGGCTGATTTCACCGCAGGATTCATTCCAGCAGCATCTCCACCGGAAGTCAGGATCGCAACTTTCGTGTTCAAGATGGACGTGCAATATCACAGATATCGGCGATCTCAAGTCCGGCGCCCGAAATCGACCCCCAGAATGCAGAGATCATCCTCAAACCCTTCGTGAGAGGCGAAATCGACGGCAGCCTTCACCATCCGGTCAATGGTCTCCATCCCTCCGCCACCGCTCTGAAGCACCTCACACATCCTGGTCTGACCAAATTCCTCCCCATCCGCGCCAAGCACTTCAAAGAGTCCGTCTGTGAAACTCCAGATTCCTTCCAAAAAGTCGATCGACAGACACATTTCAGGAAATTCAAAGTCAGGAACCATTCCCAAACCGGGCCCCTGGGCCTCGGCCTCCAATTCTAAAATTTCAGCCACGCCTTTCCGCCTCACAATTGGATCCGGGTGACCGGCGGAAGCAATCTTCAACTCGCCCCGCTCCAGATCCACGTAGCCATAAATGGCGGTCGCAAAAATCAATTGGCTGGTTCGCTCGAGCAAGTGGCTCAGGCCGTCGTTCAAGCCAGTTAAAAAAGCTCCCGGTTGACCACCGAGAGTCTCAACCTGCTTTTCAATCAATCCACGCAACATCGAGACAATCAGGGACGATCGTACGCCGTGTCCCATGACGTCGCAGACAAAAAATCCCGCCTTGTCTTCACCCAGTGGAATCACCTCAAAAAAATCACCCGCCAGATGAGAGGCGGGCTGATATCGATGGTAAAAGTCCGCCGTCCGCCCACTCTCAGCAGAAGCGATGGATGGAATGACACTGGGCAGCGCCGCTTGCTGAATCTCACGCGCCAGCCCTAGCTGCTCCTCCAGGGCATCATTTTGACGACCAAGAATCTTCGCGATTTTTTCAAGCTGTTGCTTCGTTTCCACCAGTCTCGTCACCTCCGAAGAGATCCCAAAAGTTCCGCGCAAGGTCCCGTCCGGCAAATACCACGGATATTTCGAAGAGACAGCCCAGGAAACATGACCATCCTTCCAACGAATCTCCTCCAGCTTCTTTACCACAGGTTCACCGGTGGCCATAATCTCCCGCTCATCACGAGACGACTCCTGAACCAACTTTTCACTAAAAAAGTCCCGGTCATTCTTGCCGACCACCGATTCCGGAGAGTCCGCCCCCACCAGGACAGACATCCGCCGGTTCACCAGTACGAAGTTTGAATCCACATCCTTGAAGTACACCAACACCGGCATGTTATCGATGACCAGTCGCAGGAGGTGACGCTCTTCACTAATTTCCCGATTCACCACCTTCAGCTTATCCGCAATCTGCTCAAGGTTCCGCTCTGTTTCGATCAACTCGGTCACATCGTGGGTCAGGCCAAAAGTTCCGAGTAATTCTCCATCCAAGCCCCGCCATACCTTCTTGGTCACCAAACTCCACGAATCATGACCGTCCCCCCAGATCTCATGCTCCAGCTTCTCTTCCTGGCCAATCCCAGTTTGCATGATTTCAAGCTCCCGCGCCCGCGACAAATCGGCATGCTCCTTCTCAAAAAAATCGTGATCCGTTTTCCCCACCAAATTCGCGACCGTCCCTGACCCCACCCGTTTTGCGGTGGAAAGATTTGCTCGCTGAAAACGGGACTCCTTGTCTTTGAAATAAACATTGATCGGCACCCGGTCCAAGACGAGATCGATCATCCTCCGCTCCTCTGCCAGGGCATCCTCGGCAAATCTTCGCTTGGAAATATCAATCAAGCTCCCCACCAATCGCTGCAAACTCCCATCATCGCCGCGCAAAGGTAATGCACGCGCCCGAAACCATTTCCACTCGCCCTCGTTTGTCCGAATTCTCGCTTCGTCCGCAAACAACTTCCCTTCAAGGTGCAAGACCCGGTTCAGCTTACGGGTAAACCGCGCCAAATCATCGGGATGCACATGCTTCTCCGGCTCCTCCAAAATATTTGGCGCCCCAAATCGCCCGTATCCCAAAAAACCAAGCAACCGATTGGAGTAATAAATTTCTCCCGTCTTGAGATCCCAATCCAGAATTCCCTCATTCGAGGCCTTGAGGGCCAGATCAAGCCTCTCCTCTTCCAAAGTCATCTCGTGATCTCCCATCCCAGTAAGCAAATCGCATTTCCGAATTCCTGATCCCCGCTAAAAACCTTCACCGCCTCAGCAAGCCTTTCCATGACGCGCTCCAAATCACCGCCCCGCTCGATCTCTTCCAACATCCGGGTCACACCGAACTTCTCGCCCTCCGCATTACACGCATTCTGGAATCCCTCGGTGAAACAAATCAGCCTTCGTAAGCCTTGCAACGGTGCGGTCACCGTTCCATAACGTGTTCTCTCGTCAGCTCTTAAAGCCGGCCCGCGAGCATGATCCGGCGGCACCAATTGACGAACGCCATCCACGAAAACCGCGATCGGATTCACGTGCCCCGCCACCGAGAGCTGAATCTCGGCCTTCGTCAAATCCACCACCCCATAAAACGCCGTCGCTTTAGCCTCATGCCCCGATTCCACCAACAAGTGAGCCAGCCCTACGTTGATTCCGGTCAAAAAAGCCCCCGCATCTCCTGCCGAAGCAATCTCCTTCTCGATCAACCCCCTCAACATCGATACGATCAAAGCCGAGCGCACTCCCTTGTCAAAGACCTCACCCATTAAAAAACCAACCCGGTCCGAACCCAGCGGCACAACCTCAAAAAATTCACCCGTCAAGAGGCGGGCCGGTTCATAAAGACGGCAAAAATCCATCGTCAAACCTCCAGCCGAAATCGACGGGAATTCATCAGGCAAAAGCGCCTGCTGCACCTCACGCGCCAGCTGCAGTTCCTCGGCCATTTCACGATTTTTCTTCTCGTAGGTCGCTGCCAGTTTACGGAGGTCGGACTGTGCCACCATCATGTCAGAAATATCGCTCGAGACCCCAAAAGTTCCGACTATGTTCCCCTCACTGTCGCGCCAGGGATATTTCGAGGTCATCACCCAGGTGTCCTTCTTCCCCCCCCAAACCTCCTTCTCGATCGTTCCCACGATCGCCTCTCCCGACTCCATGATTTGTTTCTCATCGGCCTCCGTTTTCCTCCAGTGTTCCTCGGAAAAAATATCCCGATCCGACTTATCATAAAGAGTTTCAGGACCGCCGAACCCGAACCACTCCGCGATAGCCTGATTAGCGATGACAAATTCATGGTCCCGATTCTTAAAGTAGACATGAAGTGGCACACTGTCGATGACCAGACGCAGCCTTTCCCGCTCCTCCTCGATAAGCTGATTCTGCGCATTGAGCTGCGAAGTCACCTTTTCCTGGGCTTCGCGCGTCCGCATCAATTCGGAAATATCAATGGTCACCCCAAAGGTCCCCCGCACCTTGCCATCGTGACCGATCCACGCATGCTTCGTGCTTTTCACCCAGGTGTCTTCACGGTTCGCCCACTTCTCATGCTCGGTCAAATCCTCCACTCCACCGCCCGAAGCCATAATCTCCTTCTCTACCATTCGCGCGTGACGGGCATGCTCCTCACTGAAGAAATCAGCATCGGATTTCCCGACCAACTGATTGACGGAACTTAAGCCCATCTTTCGCGCTGTCGGCAGATTCGCCATCACAAAACGCGACTCCTCGTCCTTAAAATAAACATTCATGGGAATGTTATCCAAAAGAGTTTCGATGAGATGACGCTCCTCGGCCAACTGACGCTCCGCCTCTTTGCGCTTTGAGATATCGATCAAGCTACCCGCAATCCGGGTCACCCCCCCAAGTCCGTCCCGCACCGGAGTGCCCCGCACCCGGAAAGATCTCCAATCCCCCCGGTTTGTCTTCACTCTGGGCTCCACCGCAAACAAGTCCTCACCCTCCTGTAAAACACGCCGCAGGGCTTCGTTCACGGCTGCCACCGAGGCCCCGTCCATATGCTCACTGCGATCCTGAAAAAAATTCGGCATCTCATCCTTGCGATACCCCATAAACCGGCAAACCCGCGGCGAAAAATAGATGGTCCCCTTCACCAGGTCCCAATCCCAGATGCCCTCTCTCGAGGCTTGGAGCACCAACTGCAGCCGGTCTTCTTTCCAACTCGCCATCTTTAAGCTCTGAAGAAACACCACTTGCCCTCTGGCCTCAACGCAAAAGACAACAATCTCAAAATCAATCCAAAAACTTGCCGGGGTTCAAAATCCGATTGGGGTCGAAAGCATCCTTCACCGTCAGGTGGGCAGTAAAACCAGCCTCACCAAGCGCCTCATTAATCCACCGCTTTTTCGCCAATCCTACTCCGTGCTCCCCCGTGATCACCCCCCCGTTCTCAAGCACCCAGGTGAAAAGAACATCCAGAGCCGCATCGGCTTGTTCGCGAACGTCCGGATCATCGTCGTCCTCCACCATCAAATTTGTGTGAATATTGCCGTCGCCCGCATGGCCGAAACAGGCCACCGGAATCCCGGTCCGTTCCTCAAGCCCCGCCGCAAAGTTGGCTAGCTCCACCAGCTTGGAGCGCGGCACCACAATGTCCTCATTCAACTTCGTCAGACCGGTCGCCCGTAACGAATAAGAAAAATCCCGGCGCAACTGCCACACCTTCTCGCAAGCCTCCTCATCACCATGCAACTCACTCGACAAGGCCCCAGCCCCATTCAGCACTTCTTGCAGTTCCTCCAGCTCACCCGCCACCGCCTTCACCCGACCATCGATCTCGACAATCAAATGCGCCTTTCCCGGCGGCAAGGAATCCTCTCCCAAATAAGCCCGCGCCGCCTTCAAAGTGAACTCATCCGTAATCTCGAGCGCCGACGGTAAATGCCCCGCATTAAGAATCGCCTGTACCGCTCCCGCCGCATCGACAAACTCCGGAAACGTCGCCGTCAAAATCGCCCTCGTCTGCGGATGCGGAATGATACGCAAGGTCGCTTCGGTGATCACTCCCAGCATCCCCTCACTCCCGACAAAGAGATGGAGCAAATCAAAGCCCGTCTTGTTCTTATGACACCGCCCTCCGACATCTAGAACTTCGCCGCTCGCCAAAACCACCTCCAGTCCCAAAACGTAATTCTTCGTCACCCCGTATTTCAAGCACCGGGGACCTCCCGCATTGGTCGCCAAATTTCCACCGATCGAACACTCGTTTAATGAAGCCGGATCCGGCGGATAATACCAACGGAGTTCGCTCACCGCGTCCTGCAGATCCTTCAAAATGACTCCCGGCTGGGTCACCACCACACCATCCTCCGGCGCAATCTCCACCAGCGACTTCATCCGCGCCACCGACAGTGCTATCCCGCCTTCAACCGGGACACAGCCGCCCACATAACCCACCCCCGCACCCCTGGTCGTTACCGGGATCAGCCGTTCATTGGCAAACTTCATCACAGCCACCACATCATCCCGACATTCCGCAAACACCACCACCTCCGGCACATGAGAAAAATTCCACCGGTCGGTGCCATGCTCCTCAAGCACCTCCGCCATCGTTGAAACCTTGCCGTCCCCCAAAAGCTCACGTAGTTCGTCAATCACAAGTCCTACTTGCCAAAATCCCCCAAAAACACAAACGCGAACTAAGGAGTCCTTAATTTGATACAGTCCAATGACTGCCTCATCTTTTCAGGATGGAACATTGGCCAAAGAGAATGCTGATTCTAATTCCCTCCAATTCATCAACTCGCACCGATGCCAATCCAAGTCGAACTATCACCCCTTACGAACGACGAAATGTTGTTGTTCATGCCAAAATCGTTTCCGCAAAAATCTGCCTCGCCGCATTGGTGCGGGCTTACCATGCTTTTCACGATAAATACCAAATCTTGCCGGGCAGCGATTCTTCGGCAATCGACGCCGGCGAAATCTCAAACAATCCTTCAATGGCTTCCCTGATTGACTTGCTTGTTGCTGTAGACGACAATTCGGGGTTCCAGACCTTTTCGAATACAAAAGTTCCGGTGATTTAAAGAAGGACGACCTCTTCCGCGTCCCAAACTTGGCCGAACTCTTTGACAACTCTTTTACCCACAAGTCAATTACGACCACCTCAAATCCCTCCGTAGGGACCGATTTCAGCAACCGCCTTGTCAACGAAGACGCCATTTAGTGATCGCATCAGCAAGGAATTTCCGCAAAACTCCCCTATGCGTTTTGCCCTAACAGCCTTACTTCTGACATCACCTCTCATTGCGAAGGACTTTGCCCAAAGCCCAAAACTTCAAGCCAAAGACTCCCGGCGACTGCACGAACTTACTGCAGACATCGCCGGACTTGAAATCATCGAACTCTACGTCAACGACCTCGGCAATGAGTCCCACGATTGGGCCGCCTGGATCGACCCAACCTTCCATACCAAGGACGGAAAAAAGATCCCGGTTATCAAGGAATTCATCAGCAACCACGAACAGGCCTGGGGAAGCCTGGGAATCAATCACTCGGTCGGGGGAGGATCGCTTTCCATCGATGGCAAAACCTACCAAAAGGGCTTGGGCACCCACGCCAAGTCGGTCATTCAGCTAACAGTCCCAAAGGGAGCTGTCAAGTTCACGGCCCAGGTCGGACTCGATGACGGCGGCGCCAAACAACAAGGCAAGATCACCGAAGCCGCCGTTCAATTCGTCGTCCGCGCCCCCAAGGATCCCAACGCCCCGTGGGAATCCGAAATCGATCATGCGCTCGTCGACCTCGCCCAGTTCAAGCTCCCCGAAGATCTCGAAATCACAGTTTGGGCCACCTCGCCCTACCTTTACAACCCCACCAATATTGACTTCGACCACGCCGGACGCATGTGGGTTGCCGAAGGCGTCAACTATCGCCGCCATAACGGGCGCCGCCAAGGCGGTGACCGCATCGCAGTCGTACAAGACACCGATGGCGATGGCAAAGCCGACACCTCCCACACCTTCGTGCAGGAAAAAGGACTTGTCGCCCCGCTCGGCGTCGCCGTTTTTGACAACGTCATTTACGTCTCCCAGCCACCCGAACTCCTCGTTTACACCGACGTCGATCGTGACCTCAAATTTGACCCCGCCATCGACAAACGCGAAGTCCTCCTGACCGGCTTCAATGCCAAAAACCACGATCACTCCCTCCACTCTGTCACAGGTGGGCCGGACGGAAAACTCTACTTCAACAACGGCAACTGCGGCGCTGTTTTTAAAGACAACTCCGGCAAGAATTTCTACATGGGCGGCCCCTACAAAGGCGGCGGCGGCGAATGGCCTGCTGATCACCTCGCTGTCTCCGGCAAACGCTCGGACGACGGACACATTTGGACCTCCGGCTTCACTGTGCGCATGAACCCCGATGGAACCAACGCCGAAATCATCGGCCACGGCTACCGCAATTCCTACGAGCAATCGCTCGACTCCTTCGGCAACGCGTTCCAAAATGACAACGACGATCCACCGGCATGCCGTGTTTCCTACATACTTGAATACGGATGCGCCGGCTACTTCACCCGCGATGCCAAACAAGGTTACCGCGCCGTCAAACGTCCCGGTCAGGATCACGGTCGTGCCCACTGGCGTCAGGATGACCCGGGCACGATGGACGTCGGTCACATCTACGGAGGCGGCTCTCCTACCGGAGTCACCATGTATGAAAACGGAGCGCTCCCCGAAAGCTACAATGGATCCTTCTTTGCCTGCGAACCCGGCAAAAACACCGTCTTCCACTACAAGCCCGAACCCCAAGGTGCTACCTTCAAGCTCGAGCAAGGCAATCTCACCACCACTAACCCGAACAAGCAATACGCGGGTTCCGACTTCGTTGGCGGTGGCGCTGACCCGAACGATACCAAGATCCTCTTCCGCCCGTCCGACGTTGTCGTTGGACCGGACGGAGCGATCTATATTTCCGATTGGTATGACGCCCGCGTGGGCGGACACGGGGACCGCGATGACTCCTGCTCCGGCACGATCTACCGCATCGCGCCAAAAGGCTTCAAACCCGAGATTCCAAAGTTCGACCTCAAGACCGTCGAAGGAGCCATCACCGCTTTAAAAAGCCCCGCCATCAACACCCGCTTCCTCGGCTTCACCGCCCTCAAGGAAATGGGAGAACAAGCTCTCCCGGCGTTGGCGCAGTTTGCCGATGAAAGCAATCCCATGATCGCCGTTCGCGCCATCTGGCTTCTCCCCCACCTCGGTGAAAGGGGCCTTGAAGCATGCGTGAACCTTCTTGATCATGCTGCCCCTTTGGCCCGCCTCACCGCTTACCGTGCCCTGCGCCGCGCCGACCAAGACATCTTGCCCCACGCCGAAAAAATGGCGAACGACCCGGACCCCGGAGTCCGACGGGATGTCGCCCTCTCTCTCCGTGATCTTCCCGCTGCCAAGACGAAGCACATCTTCGCCAAGCTCGCTCCGCAAGTCGACCACACTGACAAGAATGCTGTCGAAGCCATCGGGCTGGGCTCCGCCAATCAGGAATCCGAGATCTGGCTCGCCATCAAAGCGGCCATGAAGCCCGGCGCTCCTCACGAATGGTCCGACCAATTCGCGAAGCTCACTTGGCGACTCTGGCCCGCCGCCGCCGTCAAAGACCTCCACGCCCGCGCCAATCATTCCTCGCTCACTCACGAGCAGCGCGCCTTCGCCATCGAATCGCTCGCCTTCATCGATGATCCATCATCGGCCGAAGCCATGCTCGACCTCGCCGCGAAAGGCCTGTCCAAAGGTGAAGCCGCTCTCTGGCTTCTCCGCAACGCCAACGGCGAGTGGCAGAAATACGGAGTCATGGAGGAGCTCAAAATGCGTGGTATCTACGATCCTTCCAAGGTCGTCGTTGCCTCAATCACTGCTCCAAAACCAGACAAGCCCAAGTTTTCGGTCGAAGATGTCCTTAAGCTCAAAGGTGACGCGGCCAAAGGAAAGGTCACCGCAAACCGATGCATCATGTGCCATGAATTCAATGGCGTGGGAGTCAACTACGGTCCTAATCTAAAAGGCTGGGGTGAAGGGCAAACGCCAGAAATCATCGCCCTCTCCATCATCGATCCTTCTGCCGAAATTTCCCACGGCTACTCCGGTTCCGGAATCGAGCTCAAGGAGGGCGGACACGTTCACGGCATCGCCTCGAGCGATGGCGACCCCATGATCATCACTTCCACAGGCGGATTGACCCAAATGATTCCACGCAACCGCGTGAAGAGCAAACGCCCATACAAGCTACAGCATTCCCTCATGCTTTCGGCCGACCAAATGGGTCTCACTCCTCAGGACGTCGCCGACCTCGCCGCCTTCCTCAAAGCTTACAAGTAAGCGTAGCCGAAAGTTCCAACTTTCGAATCACTTCTTCTCAAACCAGCCCTCGTCCCGAGCGATGGCCGGTTTTTTTGCCCGAGTAGGAATGACAGGAATCGGCTTGAAGCAGACTTTCACGATCACCATATCCCGAGAGGCTATCCTCCGTTCGTAAAAATCTCCCCGGAAGACCGGTTGATGATCACCGATTCTGAGCGTCTCGCCGACTTAAGTGCCCGGAACCGAGGAGTCGATTCGTCCAGCCAACCCATTCCCCCTTCACCGATCACTCCTTTCTCATTTGATCTTCCTTACCCGATAGCCCATACAATACTCCAATTACTAACCGCGGTAATCTTCACAAGTCCCCCGGCCATCAACTGATTAATGAAACTCACCTCCCTACCTTGGAGGCTATCTGAATGGGGGCCCCAAAAAAGAGGGCGAATTTTTTCACCAGCCCGTTAGTATATAATAAATCATGAAACACTTTCTCCTCCCTTTGCTTTTCTGCACCACCCCCGCCCTCGCGGATCCCCCCATCAATCCCAACATCGGGCACAATCATCACCTTCACCATCACGGCGAGAAACACGAAACGGTCGCTCCCACTCCTGCACGCTTCGTGACCTCTCGAAAAAGTAGCGTCGAGCTCCCGCTCCCCAACGAGAAGGATGCTTTTACCTTCATCGTTTACGGTGATCGCACCGGCGGTCCTCCGGAAGGGGTTTCCGTTCTCGCTGACGCCGTCCGTGACACCAATCTCCTCGAGCCCGACTTCGTCATGACGGTTGGCGATCTCATCAATGGATACAGCAATGAAGAAGTCTGGATGACTCAGATGAAAGAATACAAATCCATCATGAACGAACTGGCCTGCCCGTGGTTTCCCGTCGCAGGAAACCACGACATCTACTGGCGCGGCTCTGACAAGACGAAGAAGCCCGAAGGCGAAATGGAATCCGCTTACGAGATGCACTTCGGCCCGCTCTGGTATGCATTTGAGCACAAAAAATCCTGGTTCATTGTCCTCTACTCCGATGAAGGTGATCCCAAGACCGGAGAAAAGACCTTTGGCAAACCAGCCGCTCAAAAAATGAGCCCGGAGCAATTCACCTGGCTCGATCAAACCCTGACCAAAGCCAAGGATGCCGAACACGTCTTTCTCTTCCTCCACCACCCGCGCTGGCTGGGACGTGGCTACGGAGACGATTGGGATAAAGTCCACAAACGTCTCGCTGACGCCGGAAATGTCTCCGCGGTCTTTGCCGGACACATCCACACCATGCGCTACGACGGCCCCAAAGATGGCATCGAGTATGTCACTCTCGCCACCACCGGCGGCGGCCAATCCGGAGCCATTCCGCAGGCCGGCTACCTGCATCACTACGACATCGTTACGGTACGCAAGGACCGCATCTCCCTAGCCGCCGTTCCGGTTGGCGAAGTCCTCGACGTTCGTGAAATCACCGGCGATCTTGTCGCTCAGGTCAACCGTGTTAAAAGCGCCCCCGTTAAGATCACCCCTCCAATTCCCCTCACAAGCGATGTCGGAGGACGCCACGATATCACCGTGACTCTCACCAACCCGAGCGACCGTGCCATCGCGACCGTTCTTTCTCATAACACCCCTAGTTCTTCCTTCAGCTGCCAACCTGACCACCATCACGCCACGCTCAAAGCGGGGGAATCCCTGGACTTCGTATTTACCCTGAATTGGGAAGCCTCCACTTTGGCCGGGAATTTCATCACTCCTTCGTTCAATCTCGATGCGGAATATCTCGCCAAGGGCTTTGCCTATGAAATCCCAAGACGTTCGATCAGGATCCCCCTCGACTTTCAACTCACCCGCGACGACGACCTCCCCAATGGAGCCGCCCGGTTCAACGGACAAAACACCGCACTTTCGATCCCGTCGAACCGTTTCAAAATCCAAAAAGAGCTCACCCTTGAGTGTCGTTTCAATCCCACCTCCTTTGTCGGTCGGACCGGGTTGGTGACCAAAACCGAGAACTCGGGCTATGGCCTTTTCATCAGCGATGGCCGGCCTTCTTTCTCGATCAATCTTGATGGAAAATACCTCGTCGTGACGGCCTCATCCCCCGTTTTAAAAACCGACACCTGGCATGACCTCGCGGCAGTCTATGACGGAAAGAAAGCCCGTCTCTACCTGGATGGCAAACTGATTGGCTCGCAGCAAGGACAAGGCAACCTGAAGGACAACAAACTTCCTCTCATCATCGGAGGTGATGTTGACGGAAGAGGTCAGGCCACTTCCCACTTCAACGGTCTGATCGATTATGTACGGCTGACTCCCAAGGCTCTATACCAGGCGGAAAACGCCACCTTCCAGGAAGATGCCGATGGCACCATCATCGACCTCCAGCTAAATGAAAATATCGGCCCTTGGCACCCCGACTCCTCACCTTCAAAGGCCCACTCCATGAGCACCGGCGGCGTGGCGATCGAGCCCATAAAATAATATGGCTCTGTAATATTTTACTCGCCCGAATCACCACCACCCAGGCCTAATCCGGGATCACACGGATGTCATTTCTGTGTGAGGCCGGCGGTGGATTCTGAGCTAACTTCGCCCCGCAGGGAGCAGGAGGCGATGAGATTCCCGCTTCCTTCTCCTTGAAACCGGATAGCGGCTTTCGCTCGTGGTGTACCGCGGGTGTCGGCAATGGTGCAACCGGTTACGACGACATCGCGGCAGTCAAGTGCATCAATTCCACAGGGGACGCCATTGCTGAAGTTGCATCCGCTCACTGCAATTCGTTGACAGTTTTGCAGCTCCAAAAGCGAGGCTCCGTTTTTCTGGCCTTCCTCGGATTCGTCATGGAAACTACAGCCTGAAATGGTGCAATCCCGGCTATCAATCAAGCGGATCCCGGTTCCAGCAGTGGCGGTGTGGCGGCGAAAATGATTGCTCCCAACGGTGACTAAGCGTGAATCCTCGATCAGGAGATTTCGATAGGAACAGGAATAGATCGAGTTGCCGGTTAGGGAAACTCCGTAGCAGCCGCTCAGATGAACATTCGTCTCCTGCGAGCCGATGATATTTCCAGTGATGGTGATCAGACCAGGTGGTCTCGAGCGATCAGATCTCTCCATGATGCGGATGTTCCGTCCGTCTTTGGAAGCCGTCGCCTGGATGGTATTGGAAACGATAGTCACTTCATTGACGCTTGCTCCATCCGTGGCAGCATCGATCCAAATTTCAGCCGTTGGCTCATTTAGCAGCTCCGGGAAGGATCGCGGGGTGTTATTATATTCGATATCGTTCCCGGTGATCTGGAGGTTACGAATCTCCGATCGCTCAATACGAATTCCACCCAGCCGATTGTAACTGATATGGGAATTGGCGATGTTGATCTGATGTAGGTTGAGACCGTCCATAAAGATAGCAATTCCCCGGTTATGATAGAGGTGGCAGTTCACGATCTGGATGTTCCGATTACGCTCTACAAGGTGAATGGCATGCCTGACGTGGCGAATCATGACGCCGTCAAAAATGGCCTGCATCGTCCCTTTGACTTCGAAGCCATCCGCTTCCGCATGGGATCCTTCAATTGCGATTCCGCGAACAGCGGGCATTCTTTCCGACTGCCACACGGCTGGTTTTAGCGAACCGGGATCGCCTGTTCCTCCGTGGTTCCCGAGAAGACGGAAAGCAGGGCCGGGACCCGCCATGACAATAGTGGCGGCACCCAGTGTGCCGGAGATCCCGAAGGGGCCCGAATCTTTGAGATAGATTTCGAGCGATTTAGTAAGCCGATAAGTCCCCCGCGGAAACTCCAACAGGCCATCACCATCCGTGATTGCATGTTGGATCGCTACAGTATCATCGGTCAGTCCGTCGCCGGTTGCCCCAAAATCCTTGACGTTACTCATTGGAGGATCCTAGGCCAACGCAACCCTCCTAGGAAGAGATAAAGGGGCTCACCCAGGAACAACTACTCGAACCCGATCGCCCCAAATCTTTTCAAAAAACCCATTCCTTGAATTAAGGCAATGGCTGTTTTCCGTTCTTCGGGAGAAAGCATAGAGTCATTATCTTTATCCAGCGCCTTTAGCATTCCCACTGCAATCTGCAACTGCCCTTTCCTATTCCCATTCCCATTCCCAACATCGGCGCGGCGCTCCCAGATACGATCAATAAATTGATTTGCCAAGAAAAACCGCAGCGCATTGTGGGTCGCTTCTTTCTGCTCCTTGGTCTCAAACATCGCAGCCAGGGTAATCGACCCCATCTCGTCGGTCGTCTGCGGTCCCCACTTCACGTTTTTAGGCGGGCTTGTGGGATTATTGGGGTTCGATGCAGAGTTATCGTAAGAGATT
>Ga0213866_10001738_pt1 | contig 15931 bp, 11 predicted proteins | sample PICome_11_FD_160079 | JGI IMG/M metagenome (GOLD analysis project Ga0213866, IMG submission 160079) | Coastal seawater microbial communities near Pivers Island, North Carolina, United States - PICO284 | ecosystem: Environmental > Aquatic > Marine > Coastal | place: USA: North Carolina...
GCGAAATTCTCCCTGAAGCGTTTTATTGATGTCTTTAAGGCTGTCTTTACCAGCTTCATAGGCAATGCCGCCGTGCATATAAACCTTGTCGTTCACTTTCAGTACGAAGGGCTTGTCCAGCAACCAACGCCCGATCCTGCCTTCGCTGGAATACGCTTTTCGCAACGCGAAAAACCCCGGCGGGTAACTGGTATCGAAGCTGGCACGCACGGTGGCATCATTGCCGCCGCTATTGAAGCGACGGTATTGGGCAAACGCGGCGTCGCGATCTGCCGCACTCTCGTCCGCCGCAAAATCGGCAAACTCTGCTTCCGATACGTAGCGAAGGTCTCCCGACATCACCATGACCTCGTGGTTGCCGAGCACCAGGTGCACGGCTCCACCAGCGGCATCGGCCTGGGCGTCCAGTTTCATCAACAGCTCTACCACGCTGCGTGAACCGGGCCCGCGATCGATCAGATCACCAAGGGATACAAGGTGGGTGTTGCCTCCCGCCCAGTTCAGTTGTGCATCAACAATGCCAACCTCTTCCAGCAATGCCACCCAATCATCGTAGGCACCGTGAACATCGCCAAAAGCCACGACGCGGCCGGGGGCGCGCACGTCGAAGTCATCAGCGAAAGCGCTGGCCGGGGCGATAACCAGAATAGCCAGAAAAGCGGCGCACAGCAGTCGTAGATTGAGCATGTAAAGCAGTCTCCGGATCGAGATTCAGATGACACTGATTGTAGCTGGCAGCGCGGCAATTGCCACGTGACGCTTAGTCGACCCAACCCAAAACGTCACGAATGACCGACCATCGAGGGCTCCTCGGTCGCGACGCACCACCGAGCATCCAGTACTCGTAAAGCGCGTCGACCGTGCCGTCTTTTCTTTTGAGGTCGACCCAGTTGCTCACAAAGCCCTGCATTTCGGTATCGCCCTTGGGCACCGCGTAGGCAGCGGGGTAGCGAATGCCCCCATCGCGAGCCCGCGCCACCGTGTAGCGTGGATAACGGTAGGCGTATGCGGCGCCCTCTTCCGCCGACAGCAATAAGGCATCGGCGCCGTGGTCAGACTCACTGAAGAAATCTTCCGCCGCTTCCAGGATCACGATATCGGCGTCAGGTAACAGGGCGCGCAGGCGCGGCTCAAAATAGTGGGAGCTAACCAGGGCAACGGTCAGATCCTTTCGCGCCCGGAGGTCGTCGACATTGGAGTAAAGCTCGCGCTCGTGATCGGGCACGATAAAGGACAGATGCAGGTCGATATTAGGCTGGGAGAAAGAGGCGATAATAAACCGGTCAGGCAAGGCCGCGATACAGGACATCGCCATGTCAATCTGGCCCGACGCGAGCATGCGCTCCAGGCCGTCAAATTCGAAAGGCACAAACTCCAGATCGACGCCGATGTCCTCGGCCAGGATGTGCGCCATCTCAACATCAAAACCCACCAATACGCCCTGGGGCGTGAGGAAGCTGCAGGGCAGGTTTTTGGGGCGATACCCCACCTGCAACACCCCGGTGCGCATAATGTGATCCAGGCGGGTACCCGACAGCTGCGTCACACTGGCCTCGGGCACTGTTTCAGATATCCGCGCGCTGACGCGCTCTTCCATAAGCTCGATTTCAGCCAGCACCTCGTCCCGGGGCGGCGCATTGGGAACAAATATTGAAAAGTAGGTTCGCAGGAAGATCACCAGCACCGCGAGGGCAACCCCGCTCACCACCAGGTAGCGCAAGACGTCTGCCGCTCTCACCCGAACCAGTCCACCGAGCGCCAGCGTGCCGAGCACACTCACGACGATAATATGAAGGGCTGCCAGCATCGCACCGAAGCGCCCGACCACAATACCGGTGATCAGAAACAGCTGGAACATGTCTGAGGGAATGCGTAGCGCATCCAGCATGTAGGGCACGGCAACGTTAATACTGCCAAACAGGCTTAGCAGGCCATTGAAGGCCAGGCTCATGCGATCGGCGAAATCCAGGGGCGTGTCAGTGAACCAGGCAGCAAAGAGCACGAACAGCAGCACCAGCAACTTGCCCAGTGACGGAAAGTTGAACGAGACCGGGACGATAATATCCACGGCAGATTCCATATCCTCACCAGCCACGCGATGGCGGCGCAGCATGGTTTTGCAGTTTTCCGCAATCTGCGGCAGCACGACAAACTGGTTGCCCGTGGCAAAGGCTGTCACCAGCGGGTCTCGGAAGGTGGCGAGCACTTCCCTGAAGGGTATTCCGCTGACTGTCGCCACCAGGCCGGGAAATACCCAGAAGGTGATCAGCAGTGCCAGGCTGATATAGGTCACCAGGTAAACCTGTACCCGACCCAGTTCATCAATGGTCATGGTTCCCGCTGCTGCGGCAGCGATCGCGAAAATGCCGTAGGGCGTCAGCTGTACGACGGCGTGGTTTATCTTCGCAAGCGCCTGCGCCATCCCCTCAAATATATTAACCAGCGTGTCCTTTTCCTCGACGGAGATAAGTGCCACCCCCACAAGAATGCTGAAGAAAACCACCGCCGGCACAAGATTGTTGGCCAGGGAATAGAAGACGTTGGACGGGAGGTAAAGGTCCAGCAGGTTGGTCTGTTCCGGAATCTCACCCTGCATACTGGAAAAGAAGGACGCGGTATCCAGGTTGGGGAAAGCCAGCGCTGCACCAAAGATCATCACCAGTGCCAGGCCCCAGATCGCAAACAGTACCGCAGTCCCCCGAACTGCCAGACGCTTGGCCTGGTGCAACTTCAGCCGGGCAAAGCCGGAGATCAGGGCGACGATTATGTAGGGGAGTACCGTGATCTGCAGGAGTTTGATGAAGACATCACCAACCATTTTCAGGTCGGCCACCAGTTCACCAAAAAACAGGCCCGTGGCAATACCGGCCAGCAGGCCCACGAGAATGCGTCCAGAAAGTCCCATCAGCCCTGCTAATCTGCCACGATTGTCTGCTTCATATCATACACAATGACACTATCTGCCAATACGAACCTGGTTGGTAAGGAATGGCCAGCCAAGCGACAAATAGATTGCGCTCAGGTTCTGCTCGGTATGACCATAAGCCACGTAAAGCGGGCCCACGGGTGAATCGATACCCAGGTAAATGCTACCGGCAGCCACCAGGTCACCAAAGTCCACGTCTGAGCGATCCGACCATAGCTGGCCGCCTTCCACGGAGAAGCCGGCGTATACAGGCAAATTGATCGGCAACACGCTGTTGTCGGACAACCTGCGCTGGTACTGGGCCATCACAAAGGCCATCTGCCGGGCGGAAAAGTAGTTCTGTGGAACACCTGACACGTTGAACAACCCCCCCAGCTGGAAGTAGTTCTGGGGTTCGCTGGCTGCCCCACTGCTCTGCCCGGTGCGAGCGGTAACAATCACGGTATTCGCCTTGTCTTGCCCAAAACTGAAGGCGGCCTGACCGAAGGCCTGCCACCGTTCAAAGGAGTGGTCAGAGCCCAGTTCCTCGCGCATCGCCTCGTACTCGGCAAACAGGAAGCCGCCCTCTGTCGGGAAGAACAGGCTGTCCATGCCATCGTATCGCAGGCTTGTGTATACGCTGCCTTCCCGGTAATCGTCTTCCGGAAGGTCTTCAGAACCGAACGCGTCGATTCGGTAGTCGCCTGATATCTGCCGCACACCCAGTCGCACCTGGGTTCGACGCCGCAGGTTCACGCCGGCGGCCAGGTCAGCCTTGTATTCCCTTACCCGCCAGTTACCCAGATTGTCGGCAGGATCGAACTCAGGGCCGATGGTAAACACGTCGTAATCGCTGTAACCAAGGTACGGCACCAAAAAGAAGCGCGAACGAAGATCCAGCGGCTGGTAGAACTCGCTGCTGATATCAATGGTGTCGCCCAGTTGGCCCCGTGCATACAGCTCACCGCCAAGACTATTCAGCCCCTGCCAGAGATAGCTGGTGCCCAGGTTGAACTCGCTGGCGCCATCCAGGTCGGTCACCAGGTTGAGGCCAAACTTCAGGCGATCATCTCCCCAGGCTCGCTCGCGAGCATTGATATGCAAGACGTTGACGGAGCCTTCCAGGCTAACGTCGTAATCGATAATCTCCCAGTAATTCAGGGCGTAAATCTGGGCGATATCGTCAAGCAGCTGTGCGCGATCCAGCGGCTCACCGACCGCCTGACTCAAGCGCACGCGAATGATGTCGTCGGACACCCGGCTATTATTGTGTACCGCGATCAGGTCAATCGGGCGCTCTGTGAGCCCGTCGACGGTTCGCCCCGCGAGGTAGGCTTCCCAGGCCTGGTCATCGACAGCCAAACCCGCCAATTGCGGCTCCAGCGCTCGCGCGGCGTCATAGCCCTGGCGATAGATTTCATCGGCCCGATCAAAATCCAGCATGCCGATGCCCACCAGTTGCGGGGACACCAGAACATCGTTATCTGTTAACTTGGCCAGTTGCTCCTCAGAATTCTTGCGGGTGAGGAAACCCACCATCTGGTCGGCGACTGCCACCACCGAATTGATATTGTCGCGATCACGCAGCGGCGTACCGATGTCCACCACGATCACCAGATCAACACCCATGTCGCGCGCCACGCTCACGGGAACGTTGTTGGCGATGCCGCCGTCGATGAGGAGCAGGCCGTTATGTTCTACCGGCGCCAACAGCCCCGGCAAAGACATGCTCGCTCGCATCGCGGTAACGACATTTCCGCGATCGAAAACAAATGCTTTTCCCGTCTCGATGTCTGTTGCCACGGCACGATAAGGTATCGGCAATTCATCAAAGTTGCGGATCTCGGCGACATCACGCATCAATTCCTTGATGATCTGCTGCACTTGCTGGCCCTGGATAAACCCCAATGGCATCGACACCGAGCCGTCCTTCAGGGAAAACTTGATCTGGGTGGGATAGTCGTAGTCGTCTTCCTTGCGTCGCTGGGGCTGATCCGAGCGATCGACACCGTCCTGGAACGCGCGCTCCCAGTCCATCTGTTCAACCACTAACGCAAGGTCTTCAGCATCTAAACCTGAGGCGTAAAGTCCGCCAACCAGTGCACCCATGCTGGTTCCCGCTATCGCATGGACGGGGACCTGCATTTCCTCCAGCGCGCGAATCACTCCTGCGTGAGCAATGCCACGAGCCCCTCCCCCGGCCAGCACGAGGCCAATGCGCGGTTGTTCCGCTGCCACGGCTGATGCCGTTGCAACCAGAACCAGACACACCAGAAAGTGATTAAACATACTGCAACTCCTCACTCTTACGGCACATTATTACCGAGATCAGCTACCATGTGCCGCGCAATAGTTCCGAAGACAATGCTATGAACAACGACCCGTTTGCTGACTATGTACTGGATCCGCGCCTGCGGCTTGGTCTAACCGAGCTGGGGTTGTCGGTTCCGACCAAGGTCCAGTCGGCGGTGCTTCCCCTGGCCCTGGCGGGAGGTGACCTGAGGGTTAGCGCGGAAACCGGCAGCGGTAAAACCCTGGCCTATCTAGTGCCGGCGGCACAGGACATTCTCGCCAACCCCCCTTCCCGGCACGAGGCCACACTCGCCGTGGTGCTCGTACCTACGCGCGAACTGGCCCGCCAGGTGGTGAAAGTGGCGCGTACGCTGCTCGCCAAGTCTTCGCTGCAGGCCGACGCCCTGACTGGCGGTGCTGATTTCAAGTACCAGCGGGCGATGCTGCGGAAAAACCCCGAAATCCTGGTGGCCACGCCCGGTCGGCTGTTGGAGCACTGTCAGCGCGGCAGCGCCGATCTGTCGGATCTCAGAACACTGATTCTGGACGAAGCAGATCGCATGCTGGAACTGGGTTTTCGTGAGGAGGTACTAAAGCTGGCGAGCGCCGCCTCAGGACGCAAACAGACTCTGATGTTATCGGCCACGCTGGGTTATCGAGGCCTGGGAGCGCTTGGCAAAGAACTGCTGTCCGAACCTGAGACAGTAGAGGCCAGCGAGGAACGGCGCGCGCATCGCAACATTTTTCACCAGCGCGTGCTCGCCGACGGGCCAGAGCACAAGGACCGACTCCTCATTGGACTGCTGAAGGCGGGCGGATACAAGCGTGTACTGGTGTTCGCCAACAAACGCATCACAGCCCAGAGACTGTCGGGATTGCTAAGCCATCATGATTTTCGGGCAGGCGTGCTCCATGGCGAACTTAGCACCGAAGCACGCAAGGCCGCCGTCGCGCGCTTTGCTGACAACAAGGTGGACATATTATCCGCCAGCGATGTGGCTGCCCGGGGCCTCGACATTCCAGATATCGATCTAGTGATCAACTACGACGTGCCCTACAGCGGCGACGATTACATCCACCGTACAGGTCGAACCGGAAGAGCCGGGGCCCACGGATTGGCAATCAGCCTGGTGAGCGCAGCTGAGTGGAACCGAATGATCGGCATTCAGCGCTACTTGTCACTGGAGCTGGAATCCAGGGAACTCCCCGGCCTGAAAGCCCGGTACGGGGGCCCTCGTAAACAGAAGTCCTCCGGCAAGGCAGCGGGCAACGCCAAGCGAAAGAAGCAGGGGGCGAAGAAGAAAGACCGTCTGCGCGACCGCAAAGCCAAGGGCCGCCCACGCCGCAGCGAATCGGGGAATGATGGTTTCGCACCATTGACGCGCAAGAAGCGCGACGAAGACGACTAGGGTGCGCCTGTTCTTCGGCTTTAGCCTTGGTATAGGCGAGGCGCTGGCTCTGGATGACTGGCGCCAACACAACACGCACTGCGACGGCAATGCAGTTCCGGTCGCCAACTTCCATATCACGCTCGCCTTTATCGGCGAGATGTCGGAGAACCGACTTGAAGCACTGATCGACCGTGCCGATGGCCTGCTGGAAGGCACTCAGACACATAAAGCCGAGTTGCCCATCAACAGCGTAGGCTACTGGCCGAAGCCGGGAGTTTTCTGGGTGGGACCTGACCAGTGGCCCGAGGAGATGTCGCGCCTGGCTGCATCGTTGAAACACCTGGCCATGCAGTTCGGTGCTCGCAAGGATCGAAGCCCCTTCCAACCTCACATAACCCTGTTCCGCCGCTGCCAGGCGGCGCCCGCAGCCCCAGCAGTACCGCCTTGTATGACTGTTCAGCCCACTGCCGTCACCCTGTTTGAATCACGGCAGGGGCGCCAGGGTGTCAGCTACCACTCGCTGGCGGACTGGGCGTAGGCGAGTAACGCTCAAACCACGCAAGGATCGCCGCCACCTTGGCTATCAGCTGGCTGGGCCGTTTCGCGATGCTATGGGATGCTCCGGGAATTCGCACCATCGCCGTATCCACGCCGCGTAACTTCAGGGCCTGGTAATACTGCTCGGTTTCAGCAATTGGTGTGCGTAAATCCTCGTCACCTGTCAGTAGCATCGTCGGCGTATTGACCTTGCCGACCAGCGACAAGGGTGAGCGGCGCCAGTATTCGTCCTGCACTTCCCAGGGCATGCCGTCAAACCAGTAACGGGTGAAGTAGGGAGAGACATCCGCGGTTAATACGAAGCTGGTCCAATTGATCACTGGCTTGGCCACAACCGCTGCCCGAAAGCGATCGGTGTTGCCAACGATCCAGGCTGTCAGCACGCCCCCACCACTGCCGCCGGTGACGTAGAGTTGCTCGGGGTCGACATAACCCTGCTCGATCACAGCATCCACCGCAGAAATGAGGTCATCGTAATCCTGGCCAGGATAGGCGTGGTGAATCAGGTTGCCAAACTCTTCGCCGTAACTGGTGCTGCCGCGCGGGTTCACATACAAAACAACATAACCTGCTGCTGCGAAGAGCTGCACCTCGGTGGAAAAACGAAATCCGTAGTTGGTGAACGGCCCGCCATGAATTTCCAGAATCAAAGGGTAGGTTTTCGCAGGGTCAAAACCTGGCGGCTTGGCCACCCAGGCCTGGACGTCTCTTCCGTCCGCGGAGGACTTGAGCCAGAGCTCCTCGACCTCCGCCAGTTCACGGTGGCCTAGAAGGTTTTCGTTGACCGACGTTAACTGGCGCCGGAAATCAGCACCGCGACGGCCGATGGAAATATCGGCCGGCCGCGCCGTACTGCCTGAGGTGTAGGCAAACACGTCCTTGCCGCCCACAGAAAAGTCAGAGCCTGAGTAGGGCCGCCCCAAAGACTTGCCGCCGAGGCCGCGGGCCAGCTCTTCCACCCGACCCGAGAGGTCAGTGACCGCCAAAATTGTGTCGCCCTTGTCGTCGTAGCTGAAGAAAATACGCCGTCCATCCGCGGACCACTGTGGCTGTGCGACATCGCGATCCAGATCCGGCAGTAGTTCACGTCGCCGCGATCCATCTGAGTCCATTACATACAGTCGGGTCCGGTGGTAACCCATGCGCTGGTCGTCCCATCCGGTGTACACAATCTGCGTGCCATCCGGGGACACATCGAGTCCGCCGTCTGGCCCCTCTCGATCGGTTAGCGCTGTGACGGCGCCATCGGCGAGCGCCACCTGGTAAATGTCAGAATTTGCCGGATTCAGCGCCCAGTCCTCATTGCGATTGGCAGAGACATACAGGGACTGGCTGTCGGCCGCCCAATCAATCGCGCCTGAGTGGTGGAAGTCGCCGCTGGTGACTTGCCGCGGGTTACCGCCGTCAGCAGGAATGACATACACATGATCAAATCCATGCTTGCGATTGCCCGCGCCATCATTGCGATAGACCACGCGGTCAACCACGATGGGCGGTGGTGCCCACTCGGCTCCGTCCGGTTTCGCAGGCAGTTTTCCCATAGTTGGCGGTGTCGCGGGAGTGCGCATGGCAAACGCAATCCACTTGCCATCAGGTGACCAGGACAGCCGTTTCGGCGAGTCCGCAAGCCGGGTGACCTGCGCGGTATGCCCACGATCCAGCCAGTGCACGAAGATTTGCGACCCGGTGTCGTCCTTGCTCACAAACGCGACCCGATTGTCGTCAGGTGCCAACGCCGGGCTGGAGACATTCATCGGACCAGAGGTAATGGGGAAGGCCTGCTCTGCCTGGGTATCGGCAATCCAGAGGTTAGTGCGCACTCGATCTTTCATGATGTCCATGCTGTGACGCAGGTATACCACCCTATTGCCGGCCTGGTTGACCGTGGGTGAGCTCGCATAACCGAGCTGAAAGACATCCTCATGCGAAAGCGGGGGCAGTGTATCCGCCGAATAGCTGGCAGCGCTGATAACCGTGCCCAGCAGCAGGGCCATGAAGATCGAGTGATTCACCCTGTTTCCTTTTTGTTTCGGCTAGAATGGCCGCCTCTAAAGGCCCAGAAGTATACCTCCATGACCAACCCCCTGCTTGAAGACTCTCCCCTGCCGCCCTTTAGCCGAATCACCACCGAGCAGGTTGAGCCCGCTATAAAGACCCTGATCAACCGGGGCAAAACTGCGATCGAACAGCTACTGGCAGCAAATTCGACGTTCACGCCCGAAAACCTGCTCCAGCCGCTGGAGGACATTGACGATGCACTGGCCCGTGCCTGGTCGCCTGTCGGTCATCTCAACGGCGTGCTTAACAGCGATGAACTACGCGGCGCCTATAACGCATGCCTGGGTGAGCTATCGGCCTACAGCACCTGGACCGGCCAGCATGCAGGTCTTTTCAACGCCTACAGCGAACTGGCGGATGGTCCTGGCGCGCCGAGCATGACTGCAGCGCAGAAGGCCAGTGTGGAGCACGCGCTGCGAGATTTCAGGCTTGCAGGTGTTGACCTGGCTGAGAGCGACCAGCAACGGTTTGGAGAGATTCGCAAACGCCTGTCAGAACTTGGCGCGCGGTTCAGTGAAAATGTTCTGGACGCCACCGATGCCTGGCAGAAGTCTGTCACCGAGGACGACCTTCAGGGTTTCCCCGAGACAGCGATTGCCAACGCTCGCCAGGCCGCCGAGAACGCAGGCCAGGAGGGCCTACTGCTGACGCTGGAGTTTCCATCTTACTTACCGGTCATGACCTATTGCGACAACGAGGCCATACGGCGTGAAGTCTACGAGGCGTTTTGCACCCGTGCCTCTGACCAGGGTCCACACGCAGGGCAGTGGGACAATAGCGAGATCATTGGTGAAATTTTGGACTTGCGCCTCGAACTGGCAAGGTTACTCGGGTTTTCCAGTTACGCGGAGTATTCACTTGCCACCAAGATGGCCAGTACTACCCGGGAGGTCATCGAGTTCCTGGAAGAACTTGCGGGTCAATCCCGAACTCAGGCCCAGACGGAGTGGGCTGAGCTACAGCAGTATGCACGAGAGCAACACGGCAGGACCGAGCTACAGGCATGGGATGCTGCCTACTACGGTGAAAAACTGCGACAGGAAAAATTCCAGGTATCGCAGGAAGAAATCCGCCCCTACCTGCCGGTGGAGCGAGTGCTGTCAGGCATGTTTGAGGTGGTACAGCGCCTCTACGGCGCGACGGTCTCAGAGGTCAGCGAGTTCGACAGCTACCACCCCGATGTTCGCCTGTTTGACATACATCAGGACGGTGCGCTGACTGCGCGATTCTATCTCGACCTTTACGCCCGGCCGAACAAGCGCGGGGGGGCATGGATGGATGACTGCCGGGTGCGGCGCCAGCGCGAAAATGCCATACAGGTTCCGGTGGCCTACCTGGTGTGTAACTTCACGCCACCAGTGGGCGACACTCCGGCACTGCTCACGGAGTCAGAGCTAACAACCCTTTTTCACGAGTTCGGCCATGGCCTGCACCACATGCTCACCCAACAGACTGTGGCAGCCGTATCCGGCATCAATGGCGTGCCCTGGGATGCGGTAGAACTGCCCAGCCAGTTCTTTGAGAACTGGTGCTGGGAACCCGAGGCACTGGCGATCATCTCCGGCCATTACCAGACCGGCGAGCCACTGCCGCAGGCATTACTGGAGCGAATGCTGGCAGCGCGCAACTTCCAATCGGGAATGCAGATGGTGAGGCAACTGGAATTTGCCCTGTTCGATTTCCGCCTGCATCGGGATTGGGGCGACGGCGTTGACGACGTGCAGGGTCTTCTTGACCAGGTGCGAGCCGACGTGGGAGTGATCACACCCCCCTCCTACAACCGTTTTCAACACGGCTTTTCCCATATCTTCAGCGGTGGTTATGCGGCCGGTTACTACAGCTATAAATGGGCAGAAGTCCTGTCGGCGGATGCCTTCTCGCGCTTCGAGGAGGAAGGCATTTTCAATGCTGAGACCGGAGCGGACTTCCGTCGCCACATTCTGGAGACAGGTGGCTCGCGGGAGGCCATGGAGAACTTTGTCGCTTTTCGAGGACGGAAGCCCAGTATCAAACCGCTGCTGCGGCACAGCGGCATCGCAGCCTAATCGAGCATCGCGAGCGAGTCCTTGACCGCCAGACGGGTGCCGTCAATCGCCGCAGCTGGCACTAAGGTCCACTATCAGTCCGACTTTCACCCAACTCACCCGGGGTTGCACGAAACCGGGTACTGATCGTAGTGGGCAGCAAACACCAGTTGTCCCAACTCGGCCAACTGCAGCAGGCTTTCAAAAGAGGCCTCGCGCACGCCGCTGTTGTGCTCGGTGACCTCCAGACGCCAGACGTTGTAGGAGAAATCCAGCAGCGCGAAGACAATGCTAAACAGCGCCGTTGCCTAGTACCACTTCATTCGCCTCAGCAGGCCGGCATTCTTCATCACGCGTCAGGCTTATGTGATTCAGCCCTAGCTGCCCAACCACTTATAGACCACGCCAGCCAGCAGTGCCGATGAATTCGGCTCCCAATTTTTTACTCATGGACATTTTGGCTTACCTCGCGGAATTATCATTGTTATCAGCCGCCGGTTGACCGCTGCGGCAGCCTTATCTCAAGAGTAAGCAACCGTCCACAGGAAGAAACCGCTAATCGCCAGCGCGCCAGACAGCACAGCCTTTCTGGCCCGGTCCAGACGCAACACAGACTTCCACTTCGCGCAGGTCATCACCCGCAGATAGCTGCAGCAACTTGCCCAGGAGATAGTGGGAGAATTCCTCTACCGTGGCGTTGAGAATCGGCAAAACCAGCGTATCTGCGCGCAGGAAGCGCATGTGGTCATCGGCGTAACGCACGTGGTATTCGTCTCCGACCTCTTCGATCGTCTGGTAGGGGGAGTTCCCCGCCAGGATCAAATACTCGTCCAGCTCCTCACAGAGCGCGTTCAGCCGTTTCTTGTAGACATTGTAGTCGGCCGAAAAACCGTTCTCACCCATGGGCGCAACGAAACGGCCAGAAACGGAGTAATTGTGGCCGTGCAGCCGTTCACGCTCACTGGCGGTGAATATAGTGTAGTGGGCCGCAGAGAATTTGTGGCTCTGCTTGTCAATGTGAAGCGTGGTCAGTCTTGCCATAGCGCCGATACCGCCAGAATGTCGGACTGCATTTTGATCGGGCGATCACCAGGGTGCAAGCCGGGGCCTAACGTGCCCGCCAGCTTTTAAAGGCCAGGTGAGCCGGTGGCGTCGCGGGCTCAAGCTGAGTTGCCTAATCTCCCAACCATTCAAACCACTCGGCCCAGCAGGGTTGCGCCTGCTCCTCGCGGATATCCCGCAGTCATTGATCAAGCTTTCTACGCATAACGGCGACGATTCCGCCGGCAAGATCGAGTACCAGGCCCATGGAAGCAATCCCCTTGTAGACCAGAAGACCCATTGTTTCGAAGGATGTAGTCAGGGTAATCGCAGCCTCTTCACATTCCCGGCCCAGCTCCCTTATTTGCCTCAGGTACGCCCCGTCGGGCACGTTCTGCATGAGCGCAATAGACTGCGCAAAGTCTCGATTGTAAAAGGTCTGGGCCAGGTTAATTGCGGCAGCATTGCGCTGCTGGGCTCTGTGATGACGCACTTGAAACCACCCGACAGCCAGGCCGGCAACAATACTGAGGCCGCCGATGATCTCGGCGATCATTGCCTACGTAGCAAGAGGTATTCCAGTCACAGCAACTCCCCGGCTGAAAAAACCAGAGCATAGACCAGTTACGGGCACACTGCGTCGCCGCCGTGACAGGCGCCCGCAGAGCGCTGAGTGCGCTATGATGTTTGTCATCACAGGCGCGCCCTTGAAACGCCCTTATCGAGCAAGAGGAGCCTCGAACAACCAATGAATGTAGCGATATTGACTGGTGCCAGCGTGGGTATTGGCAAGGCCACCGCCGCGCTGTTCCTGGAGGCAGGATTCACCGTGTTCAACCTGTCCCGGCGTGCATGCCCCCTCGCTGATGTACACAACATTGCCTGTGATCTCTCTGATCCAGCTTCTATTGCGTCTGCAGGCGAGGCGTTGCTGGGCGGGATCAAGGACGCACAGTCCGTTGCCCTGGTACACAATGCCAGCCAGATGCGGAAGGATACGGTGGCAGAGTGTGAAGACGGAGACCTCCGCGCGGTGCTTGAAACCAACGTGGTCGCTGTGAACGCCCTGAACCGCACACTGCTGCCGGCGCTCCCGCCGTCCAGCAGCATCATCTACGTCGGTTCAACCTTGTCCGAAAAGGCTGTGCCGGGCTCTTTCAGCTACGTGCTCTCAAAACATGCACAACTGGGCATGATGCGAGCCACCTGCCAGGATCTTATGGGCAGCGGCATCCACACTGCCCTGGTGTGCCCTGGATTCACAGACACAGAAATGTTGCGCACTCACCTTGGCAACGACCAGGAAGTGCTGCAGGCAATCGGCAGCATGAACAGTTTTGGACGCCTGATAGATCCGCAGGAAATCGCTGGCCTGATCACCTGGGTTCACCAGAATCCGGTTATCAACGGGGCGGTTCTGCACGCGAACCTGGGACAGAAGGAAGCCTGACATGGCGTCGTTTGAAGTGGTCTGGGAGCGCCGAGAGCGAGTCTTCCTGATTCTCGCCGGAACTTTCCTGTGTGCGATGACACTGTTGAACGTGATCGGCATTACCCGATTTATCCAGCTGGGTCCGATGGCACTGGCCGTGGGCGTTCTTCCCTACCCGCTGACCTTTCTTTGCACTGACCTTATTTGCGAACTCTACGGCAAGGCACGGGCAAACTTTCTGGTCAGCGTCGGGCTGGGGCTGAATTTTCTCATTCTGCTGGTGCTGTTTCTCGGCAATGCCATCCCCTCGGTGCCCGCTGACAGCATGCCTCCCTGGCAGGTGTTGCAACTGGCCGAGCCGGTTGCCCTGCCCAACGGAGAGGTGGTTGAAAACAGTGTCGGTCTTTACCAGCTGATTTACGCGACAACATCCGGCGCCGTCTTCGCCTCCATGCTGGCTTATATCGCGGCCCAGTACTGCGACGTGCAGCTATTTCATTTCTGGAAGCGAGTAACCAAGGGCAAGTATCTCTGGGTGCGCAATAACTTCAGCACCCTGATGAGCCAGATGGTGGACTCGGTCATGGTTATCACGGTCACTTTCGGTGCGGCGTTCCTGCGCGGGGAAATGGCACTGCAGACAATGGCCATCCTTATCGGTAGCAACTACCTGTTCAAGGCCACCATAGCGCTGATCGATACCGGGCCGTTCTATCTTGCCGTGCACTACCTGCGGCGCTACCTGCAGTTGGAACCAAACGAGATTGCCACCCCCGGGGGCGGCAAGCCCGTTACTGACTAACCTACTGCCTGCAGCTGCGCAGGGCTGGCCGATGCATCGCGCAAGATTTCTTCGGCCAGCTGCTCTGCAATCACGCGGGTCTGCTGATGGCATTCATCCGAGCGACGCAGCACTTCGGCCAGCGTGGTTTCGATGCGCTGTATATGGCTGCGCTTTGCGGCCTCCGCTGACCCAACGCGCTGGTGGTAAACATCCACGATGCCGCCGGCGTTAATCAGGAAGTCCGGGCAGTAGAGAATACCGCGGTCCTGCAGGCTGTGGCCGTCATCCTCGGTCTCGAGCTGGTTGTTGGCTGCGCCCGCTATGATGCCGGCTCGCAGCGTCGGGATTGAGCGACTGTTTAGGACCGCACCCATGGCACAGGGGGCCAGCACATCCACTTCCAGGCTTAGCACTTCATCGGCTGCTACCGGAATCACGCCCAGCTCCGACACCGCGCGCTGAAGGTTTTCCTGATTCACATCGGCGGCATAAACGGTCGCTTTCTCAGCCACCAGGTGCCTGGCGAGGTAGTATCCGACATGGCCCAGCCCCTGGATTGCAACCGACAGGCCAGACAGGTTGTCTACGCCAAGGCGATGCCTGACCGCGGTGCGTATACCCAGGAAGACACCAAAGGCCGTGCTGGGCGATGGATCACCACCATACTCGTTATCATCCAGCCCACTCACGTAGGATGTTCTGGCCGCCATAGCCCGGATATCGGCAACTCCCGTCCCGGAATCCTCCGCAGCCACGTAGCGACCACCCTGCGATTCGATGAAATCGCCCATCGCTTCCAGCAACGCCGGCGTTTTGTCTGCTCTGGGGTCGCCCAGGATCACCGACTTGCCACCGCCAAGCGGCAGTCCTGCCAGCGCTGACTTGTAAGTCATGCCGCGAGACAGGCGCAGCACGTCGTGCAGCGCCTCCTCGTCACTCGCGTAGGGGTACATGCGACACCCGCCCACCGCGGGGCCAAGGGTCGAATTGTGCACAGCTATAATGGCGCGCAGGCCAGTCTGTCTGTCCTCACAACAGGCAACCAGCTCATGCCCGTCGAAGGCAGGGGCAGAAAAAACACTCATTTTCAAAGGTCCTCGGGGTTTAGCGTGCCGTCTATGCGGCCTCGACAATTTTCACGGCGCTGGCGAGGTGGGCCCCGCGCAAGCGACGCAGCAATTCTTCTTTCTCGGTCTCCAGCCGCTCCCGGTTACGGTCTTTAACGTGGCCAAAGCCCCGCAGCTTGGCCGGCAGCTCAGCCAGCGCCAGTGCTGCTTCGTAGTTTTCCGGGTTAACCTCGCTGGCAAGCACCGCCAGCACAGCCTCATAGTCGGCAATATCGGCGCGTTCCTGTTTTCGTTCGGCGGTGTATCCGAAAACATCCAGTGCCGACCCGCGCAAAAACTTGAAACGGGCCAGCCAGCTGAAGGCGGTTTCCATCCACGG
>Ga0213866_10001740_pt1 | contig 15921 bp, 19 predicted proteins | sample PICome_11_FD_160079 | JGI IMG/M metagenome (GOLD analysis project Ga0213866, IMG submission 160079) | Coastal seawater microbial communities near Pivers Island, North Carolina, United States - PICO284 | ecosystem: Environmental > Aquatic > Marine > Coastal | place: USA: North Carolina...
AGCCGCCATTTCATGTTGTAAACTTTCTGTGAGAATTTGTTCAACACTATGATTGTGATTTTCTTCGATAGCAGAAATGTTTTGACTTGGGTGTCCACCGAAGCCTGTGATGTACTCACCTGCCTGTAAGGCGTGTGCTAAACTTTCGTTTGCTTGTTCTTGCAAGAAGGCAACAATAGGAATCCTGTTTGGTCCTGTCACCATCAGTGAACTGTGAGCATAACGTACAACTCCAGCCATTTCTAATTCCACAATTCTGTTAAGTATATCGCATACTTTGGATGTGTTTAATTCTTTCAATTCCATATGTCCTTATTTTCCTGGTAAGCCTGCTTCTATAAACTTACCGATTGTTTCCATATCTTGGTCACTAAGCATTCCTGCCTGTGCCCACATAGTACTACTCATTGCACCAACTTGTTCTTTGTTCTTGTATTGCACAAGTCTTTGAACAATGTATGCTTTGTCTTTGCCTTGTAAACTTGGGAAAGGTCCCATACCGCCACCATCTTGTCCGTGACATGCGGCACAACCTGCCCATAAACTTCTGATACTGCTGAACTCATCTGCGTTAGCAAGTTCTTTTTTACGTTGTTCTATTTCAACAACTGTACCGTTAAGTGCTACATACTCTTCGTAGCATTCTCCTGTACACGACCCCTGACTTGAATATCCTGTGTATTCTAAATCTGGGTATACTTTAAATCCAAAGAACAATGCTATTGCCATTGTTCCTAATAAAGCCATTCCTAATTCTCTCATTATTCTCCGTAGTTTGGTCCAACATCCAATCTTTTAATGTCGGTTTCTTCTAATATTTCTCCTGCCCAAACTTCAACTATACGCAACGGCACTTGGCCTGGGTTGCTTAGTTTATGTGTTTGTGCTGGCCTAATATATACACTTTCGCCTTCTGGAATATAAAATTCTCTTTCAGGCATTTGTCTGGTAGCACCTTGCTTAAGATGTCCTATACCACTTAATACTATCCAATGTTCGCTTCTGTGAAAATGAAATTGATCGCTTAATTCTTTACCTGGATCTATCTCGAGTTCCTTAACAACATAACCTTCACCGGTATATAGTTGCCTGTATCTACCCCATGGTCTTTCTATAACTGTGGTTGTATAATCTTGTAGTAACTTACTGCTACTTGCAACTTTGGCTTCACCGCCAATACCGAACTCTAGTGCTACATGGTATTTATTGCATACATCTGTTTCTCGTATTCTTTTGGTGTCACTACGATCACCTCCGTTACAGAAACATATTTTTGCTTCAGGATGTCTTATAGCAAAGTTCATAATAGCATTACTGCTACTGTCATCTGCATCTTGGGACTGTATGATTACTTGACTAACACAATTCATTTCTTCTAGTATGGCTTTTCTTTGGACTTGGTCCATAAAAGGTCTGCCCTTCTTTCTTGTCAGCCATTCGTCGCTGTTAAGTAGCACTACTACATTGTCTGCTAACTTACTTGCTTCTTGAAACATTTGTAAGTGTCCTAAGTGTACAGGATCAAACCCACCACTTACAAGTGCAAAGTCATATTTCATACTTACTTCCTTGCCCAATCTCTTTGTTGTAGGAGCCTCTTAGTTGCACGATATTTGTTTAGCGATCTTTTACCTTTAAGATGTTTTTGCCCACCTCTAACAGGAGGCATTGCTTCGCCTCTCATTACTTTTTCACGAAAAGTTTTTTGTGCTTTTTTAATGCCCTGTGCTTTTTTGCGTTTTCTTTTTTCACATGGCTTTTCGTAGTACTCTCTTTTAGCAAGTTCTTTTTGAAAGTTATCTTTTAATAACTTTTTCTTAAGAGTTCTGATTGCTTGATCTACATTACCATTACGAACATATATAGCAGGATCAAATGGATCACGTGGCTCGTACTTCTTTTTGAAGTCTTGCTTCTTTTTGCGATCATATTGATATCCTTTCTTGATATCGTTACCTTTAAATTTATTACTCAAAATTACCTCTTTTTAATATTATTTTTATTATACTAGTTATCTTCTGCATTGTCAACCTCTTTGATATATGAAATAGTTTCATCATCAAGATTATCGATATAAATTTCTTTGACTTTTTGTGCCTTGAGATCTGTAATGTTATATGTTAGTTCAATAAAAAATTGTTCTAATACACTTCGTATTCCTCTGGCACCTGTTTTTAATTTAATTGCTTCTTCTGATACAATTTTATAAAAATTATCTGTAAAACCTACATCAATACCTTCAAGTTTATACAATGCTTTGATTTGATTGCTCACACTATTTTTACTTTCTTTCTGTATGTGTGTTAAGTCATCAACATCTAAGTCTGTTAAACCTGACAATACAGGAAGTCTACCCACTAGTTCTGGTATTAAACCGTATTGTATAATATCTTCGTGTGTAGCATGTAAGTACACATCTTTATCTAATTGGTTTTCGTTATCAAGTGCAGAATTAAATCCTATTTTATTTTTCTTGTTGAGCCTAGCCTTAATCACTTTATCTAAACCAACAAATGCACCGCCCAATATAAACAGAATGTTTTCAGTACTGAATTCAATTTTTTCACTTGATAATTTATTGGAACCAACGTTAATGTACGTTGTTGTGCCTTCTATTAATCTTAAGAGTGCTTGTTGCACACCCTCGCCACTAACATCACGTGTAGACGTGTTAGATTCACTGCTACGGGCCTTTTTATCTACTTCGTCTATGAACACTATGCCTTTTTCTGCTAATGTTATATCCCCATTAGCGGCTTGTATTAAACGTTCTAGTACACTTTCTGCATCTTCACCAACATAACCTGCTTCAGTTAGTGTTGTAGCATCTGCTATTGTAAATGGCACTTTTAGTTTTTTAGATAATGTTTTTGCAAGTAATGTTTTACCAACACCAGATGGTCCTAGCATAAGTATATTGCTTTTTTCTATTTCAACATCATCTACTACAGGTGACTCAATCCGTTTGTAATGATTGTATGCACTTACACTTAAAACTTTCTTAGCATAATCTTGACCAGTAATATATTTGTCCAAGTATTCACGTATCTCTTTAGGATCTGCAATATTATCTAATTGTAAATCTTCTTCAGTGAACTCGTCGTCTATAATTTTATATGACAATTCTATACATTCGTTGCAAATGTAAACATCTGGACCCGCTACAAGTTTATTAACTTCGTTCCTGTGCTTACCACAAAAATTACATGATAGCGAGTTTTTATCTGTACTGTTGTCTTCTGTCATTAACTTTTTGGTTTCTTAATGTAGTATTTACTATCTGTGTCTTTATCATCGTTATCTACTGGCAACTCCGTCTTGGGAGTAAATGTCCAACTATTAGGTACTTTGGTTTTTGGTTTTGGTTTTACCGGAACTTCAACAATCTTTTCGACTATTCTTTCTGGTCCTGGGACTTCGACTTCGACAATTCGTTCCACGATTCGTTCTGGTCCGGGAACCTCAACAATACGCTCGGGTCCTGGGACTTCGACTTCGCGAGTGACCACAACCTCCTTTGGGACCTCAACCTTGCGTTCGACTTCGACAATCTTCTCGACCTCAACAGGAACCTCCTTGATAACTTCCTTAATGATTTCTTTTTCTATTATAACTTCTTTTGGTTTTATGTCAAGCGAATTCTTGGCATCTTCGAGATTTTCTAGTGTTCGTTTATACTTATCGTTTAATTCGTCTAATTGCTTTTGATACCTATATTCTGAATCTTTTAATTCAGTTTCTAGTTTGTCAATTTTTAAATTTTTTTTTTGGTGATACTGTCGTAATTTTGTATAACGTTTGCTACCATTTCTGCTTTGCTTAATTGTGCAGGTAATTCTATTCCGCCATCTAATGCCATCTGCATTAATTGTGCTTTTGTCTTGCCGCCTAATATTTTGTTAAGGTCGTCTTCTAGTTTTTCAGTTTTCTCAATTTGCTTTACTATATCTTCTGTCTTTTGATTGTCTATGTTTACAATAGGTTCGTTTATACTTTCAAAAAATGTTTTATCTCTGCCATCGTAATTACTCATTACATCAGCGGCATCGTCAACAGCACTTGGCAGTGGTTTGTAATCTTCGTCTGATATTTCCTCTACTATTTCTCTGCCTGTTGCTTCGTCGATTTCAAATTCTTCTTTGACACTTTTTTCAGGCTTTGGATCTTTAGGTGGTATCGGAGGACCACTGCTTTCCAAGTTTATACCATAACGTAATAGTGTTTGGTTAGCGGCAATAACTAGCATAACTGCTAATGGGTCAAATACAAATACTAACATCAATATGAATAAACGTATTGCTTGATCTAATACATCTCTTTCTTCACTGCCGTATATTAATTGTGCCAAGTATTTGATAGGCCCAACTTCTCTGTCTAGATCTCTTATCTTACTTTCGGCACCAAATTTCTCGTCTTTAAGTGTTACTATGTTGGCGTAAATGGAGTCTATCTCCTCGTTAAAAGCATTTATCTTGATTAAGTTATCATCTGCCTGTGATGAACTTTGATTACGCAATCTGTTTATTTCGTCATCAGCACCTTTAATTGCGTTTTGAGCCTGCTGTCTGTAATTGTCAATTGCATCTTGAAATACTTTGATGTCTTTACTTGCTTGTTCCCTTAGTCTGATTTTTTCATCTCTGATTTCATTTCTTTCATCTGTTTGGCTATTTCTTAATTCATTTGCCTGTGCTACATAATCTATCTTTTCAGTTTCAGCACCTTGGAATATTCCACCTTCGTCAGTTGTGATTACTTCAATTCCTTTTGCTCTGAGATTTTCTACTGCTTGATCTAATGCTGTTAGTCTACTATCTTGTTGAGCAATGTCTACTTTGAGTTGTTGTCTAACGTTCTCGATTTGCTCTTGGTTATAATCTATATCGCCTTGTACTCTTGCCCATGCACCAGTTCTAATATCTTCTTGTGATTTAATACTTTCACTAATATCAATACTTCCGCCTATGCTGAGAATTCTGTCTTCGATTAAATCTATTTTGTTTTCTTCTCTTGATATTTGAGCATCAATTCTTTCTACTATTGCTACTGCATCACCAACATCACCTGCTTGATCACTTGCGGCTTTACTCAAATAACCAAAGATACCTATGCTGGTAACAACCATTAACACAACAACTGCGATCGTGAGGTAGGTACGCAACATTATACTGGTTTCATTCCAGTATCTGTATAGCCAACTTGCTGTAAGTAGTTTGCCTACTTCAAGTGTGCCAGCCATTACGGCGATACTCATAGGCATACCGCTAAATAGTAGCATTAAGCCGACAATGGAAAACCATGCGGCAACACCGGCAATAGCCAGTGCAGTAATTAATGTTAGAATACCAAATAACATACACATATTTATCGGATAATATACACATATGAGAACAATTTTCGTGAACGCAACTGTAAATCCTACAGATCACAGCACAGTTCAAAAAAAAGTAGCAAAAGCCTTTATTGCAGATTCGTTATTTGATAAAGAAAACAATTTTTCAAATTATGTTAATAAACACGAATACATTGGGTGGTTAATTAAAAGCACAAAGGCACGTCGTAGAGAAATTTCCATAAATTTAACATCTGATCATTTTATATATCCTGTATCAATTGATATAAATGAGGCCATTGATGTAGAAAGTGGTTTTTGGGTGGATTTAATAAAACGTTTCGAACCAATACAAGATTGGCGTGTAGTAATTTCCATTTCCGAAAAAGCCGCATTTATGCTAAATGGTAATATTTTTAGTAAATTCTTTAATCATCCAGAGTTCAGTGGTATGATTTCTGATATATGGGAATGTGGTCCCCAATTAACTACAAAACCAAATTTAGGGCCAGATGGTCATACTGAAATTAGCAAGTTAAATGTTTGGGAATATTTTGTAGAAAATTGTAAAAGACATCTTAAGCCTGCAGGAGAATGTAAAAATAAAAGATTTTATATAAAATCAAATTCTGATAAAGATTATACAGTATTCTTGCAGTCACAAGGTATAGATTTTGAGGTTGTGCCGTTTGAGTACTTTTTATTTGATACCAGCAATACATGTGGTATAAAATCTAGTAGAAATATGGATATGATGGATTGGGAAGAAGCAATGAACGACCAGCCGTTTGACATAGATCAGATTATGGACAGTATTTGGCACGATAACAAAGAGTACGATGCATTGCTTTTAAATAGAATGCCCAAACAACACAGACTCACAACTATAATAGAAGCAGAAAAACGCGGATTGCTAGATAACATGATATGGAGTTGCGGATATGAGCCAGATGGCCTAGTTACACCAGGCGATGATCATGAATTGGATTCTCGTGTAATTAGCATGTTGCCTAAACAGGCAGAATTTGAACCCTATGATAATATATCTGGAAATGAAATACCTATTCACCATGACAGAAAATTTAGTTTGAAATGGCCACAAAAGTGTAGAGTAAAAATTATCACAGAAAGCCAAGCAAGAGATTTGATTATAGAACACAATCCTCCCCATCCAGTTAGATTTTTAACAGAAAAAACATTTAAAGCAATGGCTTGGGGAATGCCATTTTTATTTGTAGGCAATCAACATGGATTACAACGTATAAGAGACTTAGGATTCAGAACATTCCCAGAATGGTTTGATGAAAGTTACGATGAACTAGAAAATTTTAACTTACGGATACAAGCCATGTTTGATTCATACGAAAAATTCCTATCAGAAGAGCATAGCATTGAAGAAATTAAAGATTCGCTTGTACATAATTTTAATATGATACATGATACCTATTGGGTATCTAGTAGATTAGTAGATCCGATGCGAATTATAATTGATAGGATTAACGAACACAATATAAATGATTAATATTTTTGTACCTTTAGATATTAGCACTTATGCAAACGGATATTTTGTTGATGAGACAAAAGTCCAACGTATGGAAGACGAATTAGGTTTAAAAGGTAATGACTATATTGAACATGATATTTTTCATGTACTTTCAAGATCTCCGATGTACGACAGCGACTTGGATTTTTCGCAATATGGTAAAAAAGTTTCAATTAGTCCATTTAGACTTGCTGTAGATGATATTGATTTGTTAGATCAAATCAGTAGACGCCTATCAGAATCATATAATGACGAAGTAATAATTTATATTACTATGAGTGAGCATCTTGCATGTGTGCTATCACGTGAATTTTGGTTAAAAGCAGTTCCTAACTTTAATTTAGTTATTTCGGATGTATGGGAACCAGAGTTTTTAGATCATGACCCAAAACTGTCTATGTATAATGTGTTCGAATTTATTAAGGAATGCAATGATGCAGTAGCACCTTTTCATATTAATGTTATAAAACCTAATTCGCATAATGGGTTACAAAAATGGTTGTCTGTAAATAATATTCCTGCAAATATTGTGGTTTTTGAGTATTTTTTATATGATACATGGGTGCAAAGCGGTGTTACATATCACGGTTCTAAATTAGATAACAAAACAGATTTTGATGTTGATTCATTTTTTAAACTACAACAAAAAACAGAAAAAAGCAAGGATTTGTTACTATTAAACCGTACATACAAAGCACACAGAGCCGCTATAGTAAACGATTTATACAAAGACGGATATTTGGACAATAGTTTTTATAGTTTGCAAGAAATTAATCAAAAAGGCGAAGCAAGTGATATTTTAAAGGATTTCTCGTTGCCTATTCTTGCAGATAGCGAACCAGAATATAATATAGGTGATGATGGATTTATGCAACATGATTCTGTTGCAAATTATGATTGGATTCTCAAGTCAAAATTATATATTGGCACAGAAAGTTATATGTCAGTAGAATCTCAAACACTACAACAAGGTTATACTCATTATCCTATTAGATTTATTAGTGAAAAAGTATTCAAGCCTATTGCTTGGGGCATGCCTTTTATAATTTTAGGAAATGCTTTTAGTTTACTTAAAATTAGGCAATTAGGATTTAAGACTTTTGGAGATTTAATAGACGAAGACTATGATAAAGAAACTGATCCAGAAGTTAGATATCAAATGGTTATTAACACAATTAAGAACTTTTTAGATAACCCACCAGATAAGGAAAAGATTTTAGAAATTTGTAAATATAATTTAGATCTATTTTACAGTACGGATTTTCAACTAAATCAATTTGCTGATATGACCAATCAGTGTGTAAACAATTATTATAATTTTAGAAGAAAAGTAGACGAAGAGTTTGATCAGTAAAGGCACCGGTTACCTTTTCTACGTTTATCATATATTATCATATATCTAATTGCTCGAGCAGTTAAGGGTGCCGTCCTCTATGCAATTAGGAATAGTTTGATCTATTCTTTCTCCGTTTATTGTACGTTTTCTAAAAAACGTATTCTTTGTGTATCAGCAAGTTCAACAGTTGCACTATTGGCCTCATGTTCTCTTACTGTCACACTTTGAACCCAGCATCTTCCATCTGTTAATTCCTTAACAATTTCTTCTGCCTTGTCAAATGCCATCTCGGCAAACCTTTCACAACCTGTAGCAGTAACAACTCGCATATCAATAAGACCTTTGTCTTGTAACATTTGAACTGTTTCCATTTCAGGATCATCTTCGGCTACCAAGTATGTATGGTCAAACATTTCTTTTAACCATTCTTTAAGTGGCTTCAGTCCCCCAAAGTCCACTATCCAGTTACGTTCATCTAGTTCAGTTCCACCGAAGGTGAACTCAAACTGTAATGCGTAACCATGGATTAAATTGCAGTGACTATCTGCTCGCCACTGTCTAAACGCACAACTGTGACCAGTTGCATGTGTATATGTTTTACCTGAATAAAATCTCTTGTTCATCACATTGCCTCAATAATTTTATTATTATAAGATCTATTTAGGCAATAGTCAACCTATTTTTAATTAATTTTGGTAATTACTTCTTTTTCTTTTCCATTATGGCAACTGCTTTATCATAGTCTGCTTTCTTAACTACACCTTCTTTGAGCAATCGCTTTCTGTTTGTCATATGTCTTTCAGTTAATTCTTCTTTACTACCACCATAGTAATCAACACAATGACCTGCGTCCATTAATGCATCTACAATACTGATTGGTTTACCATTTAAATCAATAATAAAGTCACCAAGGATACGTCCGAACTTGCCTTTCATATCTTCGCCGTCTTTGTTTATTTGGGTTTTTAGAATTGAGGTTTTACCTAGCATAGCCTTGAGTGCATTTTTTGCCGCTATACCAAAAAGTTTTTCTACCTTATCGCTGGTTCGACTTTCAGGTGTGTCAATTCCCATTATTCTTACTCGTTCGTCGCTGAGTACCACACCAAAGCCTAAATCTATGTCTACGTCTACTGTGTCGCCATCAACAACTTTGAGTATTTTACATCTATACTCGTACATTGTTTACTCCTACTCCCACCTACGGGATTATAAGAGTATTTATCAGTTAGACTTATAAAATTTGTGGTTACCAATAGTGGTGACGAGTGTCATATGAGGCGCCCAAAAAGGTGTGATAAAATCTGCATGATAATGGTCTGAGCCATCAGTTAGTCCTAAACCAAGATCATGATTCATTACACCATAAGCAATGTCTAATGCTCGTTGCCAACTGTCTGGCTCTGTTGGGTCATCGCTTTTACCATCGCAGTACCAACTAAATTGACACATACCTTTTACAGGGTTGTAGATACGTTCACTTTCTGGTAAGTGATCAAACCTAGCAGTTTTCCAACTTTCATATACAGGGCCTTGATACACTACTTCGCATACGGTATTGGGATATGATATACTTTTAACTCTGTTAATAGTTACATCTGCTACTGCCCACATACCAGCAGTTCTTTCACTTCTTGCCTCATGATAAATGTTCATTGCGAGACATTCTACTTCAGCATTAAGATCAATAGGACCTGTAAAGTCGGCTTTTACTTGTGGTGATAAAAAGACTGCCAATAACAGCAAATTTTTATAAATGTTCATATCTCTTGCCCTTTCTATAAACTATATTATAACAAATTTGTGTGAATGTGTCAACTATTTATGATTTGTTATCTTCTGCTGAATGTACTCTTTTGCGTAATGATGTACTGCTAAAACTGTGATCTCTACCGTTGTAAACTATCTTACTACCACGTTGTTTAGCAATATCTTTGCCTGTGAAGTCTTTGTTTTTGTATTCGTCGCCTAGTACTCTAACATCTATTGGTAATGTTAGTAATAAGTCAACTAGGTCTTGTTCAGTGTTGTAAATTACAATTTCGTCGACGTATTTAACTGCCGCTAATTGTATTTGTCTTTCGACTATTGTCTGTACAGGTTTATTTTTTTCAGGCCTATCTTCAGTGGGGTCATTTTGCAATCCTACTATCAAATAATCACAGTGATGTTTTGCTTCTTCTAACATTGTGATATGTCCAGCATGTAGTAAATCAAATGTACTACATGTAAAACCTATTCTACCGCAATCTTTATAATTAAGTTTCATGTCTAATTACTGGTCTCTTGCAAGGTGCCAGTTCGCCTGCCTGTGTTTCGTGTGGTATAAAATCAGTATCAGCAATAACTTGTTTTAACTTTTTATTAAGTTTATCACCGTAATTCATTAGTTCATTTTCGTACGGAACTTCTACTGTGATTGTTGCTCTAATAATTTTCATACTATATGTTGTTCTCTGCTTTTATGTGCTGTATGCTTTGTTCCGCTTTTTGTTATATATGGTTGTGTAATACCTTTAGTACCGCCATCATTATTAATTACTTGAAACATTAAACTGAACAAGCCAATTATGGCTGGCACTACTACTGCTACTAAAACTACTCCGTCCATTATTTGTATTCTACTCCTACGGCCATGCCGTTGTCTTGAACAATATTTATGTATTCAAACTCAAATTCTTCACCTGTTACTTGTTTCCAAAGTTGCCATTGTGTCATTACAGTTTTGTCTGCACCTCTTGTTCCGTGCAAGTGCATAACTTTTGCATCATCTATATTTGCACCATTCCATGCTTCTATTTGTGCTATGTAATGTGGATTAAATATTGCCTGTGGCACAGCATTCATCATTTGAAAATTCATTGTCGGGTCATGCCAATGTTTAACATCTTTATTTTCGCTGTACATCATTTCATTAAATATTATTTGTTCTGTACCCCAAATATTATAGTCCCAATCACTTGCATACTTCCAACCTAAGTCCCATACTTCCTGTGACATTGTTTTAGGATAGTATCGTACGCCTGCATTAAAGTAATGTTGATGTTGTAATCCATATTTGTTATTTGCATCTTTGCCCCCAAGTGTTTTAGGATCAGTGTAATTAAACATTTGAAAGTGTTCTAGTTGATCAAACACATTTACTGGCTTTAGCATAATTGTATCTAAGTCTAAGAAAAATACATTGTTATTACCACTGTCCCACATTTCATAAACTTCACCAAAGTTTTTATCAAACACTTCTTGATAACTGTCTACTTCATTTTCAATAATTTCAAATTCCCAGTCACCTTCCAAAAATGTGTCTACACTTTCGCAAACTATTTCACTCATGCTAGAATACAGTTTAAAGGTATTATCGGCACCCTGATCTGTGTTGTATTCTAGTTTATCATTGTTTTTAATACGGCAAAGGGCCATACTGACTATGTTTGACATGGTTTTATCCTTTTCTTGCTCATATTTAACAATTTTTTACCTATTTTAAAACGGTTTAAGGCAGATCCTGTAAATATATTATGTAAATGAGGTTGTGATAAAATTCTCACAACCTTTAACAATTTGAGTCCCTCTGATGAAACTCTAAGATACACGATATCAGAATACATCCACCTCATTTACTTTTTTAGTTTCAACTGCTCTATTGTACAGTTGTTCACTTGCTAGATTCTTAGCCTTAGCCTCACATTGTATATCAAAGTCGTCCCAAAAACTCAATGCCCAATCATTAGCATCTTGGTTAGGATAGTAGTCAGAGTGTGCTCTAAGTTTTTGTTTCTTAGCACCAGACTCTAACAGCACCGGAATGGAATGTAAGGAATTGTGCCTGTTTCCATCATCGATTGATGTACTCTGGTCCAGCCATTCATCTCTGCTGTAACTATAATGTAAAGTAGGCCTGACACCACGCCAACTGTCAATGACCATTTTAACACGGTCGTCATCTGCTTGAATATATTCTTCATCTCTAATCCAATGATGATGTATGTCTAGTACTAGTGCTACATGATCTTTCAGCATAAGACTTGCGTCTAAGCCATGACACATTTCGTCATTCTCAATAGCAATAGTGTTCCTAGCCTCAGGGGAAAGCCTAGGCAATACATCTATGATACCCTGATATCCACGTCTACCTGATATGTGTACGTTAAGTTTCATGTCCATAAACTCCTGGCCGTAACCCATCCATCTGGCCATATCAGCATGATACTCGAATTCGTCAATGCTACGTTCTACGACGTCATCATTGTCCGAAGCAAGGACACAAAACTGACCAGGATGAAAACTGATCCTAACGTCACGCTCACGAGCATGATCACCAATTCTTCCGAATCCACGGGCAAGTTCCTTACGAACTGTTTTATCTTCGAAAACATATCTCCAACTGGGTTCAGTTGCCATTGGTATTTGGTTACTGCCCAGTCTAACCATTCTCCTGCCAGCGGGTAAACTACCGGCGTAATCAACGAGGTTGTAGGCACTTTGCATGTTGTGTTCAACTATGTCTAATAGTTTTTGTTCAGCAACATTTTTTTCTTGTCTATTGCACCACGCAACAGTTGTGCCTTTCTCGGTGTATTGTTGTTGTATTTCTTTTAATACTTTAGGTTTCTGTGTTTGATCGCTGTCTAAGTATTTACAACAAAAACCAATTCTTTTAACTGAGTTGTTAAACATTATACACCTTTAGGAATGTTGATATATGTTTTGCTTCATATATGTATTTTTTACGTTGTTTGAACTTTGATTGTGGTTCTTCAAGTGATGTATAATGTTTGTACAAATGTTCTGAAATTTTTTCAACTTTACGTTTTGAGTAATGCATTGGCTCTCCGTTTTTATATACTTCGTAAAATGGCTTATACATATCTGTTCTACCTAGTTTACTAACATCACCTGTTTGATTGTATGTATATACACCTTCGAATAATGCAGGTGTTTCATATATTGTAATATCCACAAGCATATTATACTCGTTTAGACTGATGTTTGTCAAGTCTATTATGGTTTTACCTGCTTCGTCTGTGGGTTCGCCTATAATTGCTATATCTACGTCCCATGTAGGTTCATAAGGGAATGCCCCACACATAAAAATATCATGTCTTGGAAACGCATTTACTAGATGCTTAGTTGCAAACTTGCAAAAAGTTTTGATGTCCGGAGGATTCCACCCAACATTTGTTTTTATGTAGTCGCCTGCCGTATATGTAAAGTTGTTTGTATCTGACTCAGAAACCATTCTACCCAATCCGTTTTTGTAAGTACATTGTAGTTGTGTTCGCAAATTTCTTTAGTTTTATCATGTATCTCGGATATTTCTAATTTAGATAAATTATAACACAAATCTGCTATGCGGTCAACTCTTTCTTTTGGTGTGTCTGCATCAAAATAAGATTCATCCCAAACAGAATCAAATGTTTGAAATCCCATATCAGTAAGTTGCTTGTTAATGCCTTTTCCTCTGCCAATACTTGCAATAAATGGTCTTTTATGCAAAATAGGTTTTACTATTTTTTTAGTATAAAAAGATGTTCTTCCTAGTTCTTGTTCTACATCATGCCATTTGCTATTATATAGAGAAGGTGTAGTGTTTGCTAAAGTATCTAGTATAATAGTTACTGCACTATCTTTAAATATTTCTGCATCTGAATTGTTAGCATCCAGTATAAAACTGCCATCTCTATATTGTGCAGGCTCTAACAAATCTTCTGGAAATTTATTATATACCTCTAAGTTTTTCATTGTTCTGGGTATATTGTTTTTGCAAAAATCTATAAAACTTTCTGTGTATTTGTGGTCTGGGAAAAGATCTATATTAATATTTCTGTACGCAGACCAATGCGTATTTTTTAGTAGATCTTTTTGATACAATTCTTGAAGTAGCATAAATCTATCATGATGAAAGTTTCCTGCTAGATAATTAAAATGTTTAGTAGGCTCACATTCGGGCAATGTTTCAAACTCGTCTATTATCATAAGATTTGCAGGACAATGTACATGAATTAAAGGTGTATTATATGATACACTAAATGCATTTTCTGGTACTAGTACATTTGCTGGATCTATATTTTTGCTGTCGCAATGCTCTAGTATTTTAATTAAATCCTCTTTGCGCCACTCTTCGCTACCTTTAGCACCGTTTGGTAAATCTAAATCGTATACATATATAAGATTATTTTCATTTAAGAATTGTTGTACTTTATGTTTACTGTCAAAAGGTATTAGATCTAATATGCCCATGACTATATTTACAACTGTAACTAGTGGATAACTTAAAATTACGATAAATACTTTTATCAAACATACACACATATACTATAACCGGTTAAAAATATAAGTGGAGAAAAAATAATGGCAGACACTAAAAATTATGGATTAAAAGGTGTAGGCGCCAATATAGAATTAGGCAAAAGAGGTAATACAATCGAGAGCGATGGCGGAAACGTTATCCTTAAGACTGCCGCTGGAGCACTGGCCACAATCTCAGGAGCAAACGGTACAGCCGCAAGTCATTTTGTAACTAAAGCACAATTTGACTCAGGTATTGCCGGGAGTGCAGATGGATTCCAAATTAGTTTGGGAGATGTTACATCATACGGCGACGGAAGTTATGCCGGTGGTGCAATTACACTAACAGATAGTACTAAAATTTCAAGTGCGATCGATACACTAAATGAAACTTTAGGCTTGTTAGTACCAACAGCACCTGGAGATTTTCCTAACAGCGAAACTTTAACAGTTTCAAGTGTAGGAAGTTCACCATATCTTGCAGATGGCTCAGTTCCAGATAGAACTTCTGGAGGAACACTACCAGCAAGTGCTGGGGCAAGTGTTACTCGTGTAACTGATACTACTCCAAATTCAAGTCAAGTAGATAACTTTAGATCAGACTCAGGAACGTTAGCGGCTGTAGTCAATGGCTCTACCTCAGGTAGTGTAACATTCGACGGCACAGACAAAGATGGAACTTATACAGATCTAAGAGTTAGCGGCTATGCTGATTCACCAGCAGATACACCAGGATTTTATACAGAAAGTGATGCTCAAATTAGAATAGCATCGGCCCTAGATACAGGGTGGAATAGAATCCAAATGACAAAAACTGATACAGATGACACTAATGAAGTGTACTTTGTAGTAGATGATCTAACAGGATCACCAACAGTTGCGTCAGGTACTATCACAGGTGATACAAACGGCACAACAGCATACAGTTCAGGTATCGAACATTTTGGTACCAGCGGTGCAGTTGCAATTGGTAACTTGACAATGACGAATTTGGCAGGAGAAACATACTATAACGGAAACCCAATAAGTGTTTCGGGTTCAGATAGTATTATTAGTTCACAGTCTTATTCTTATTCAGATGTAGGCGTAAGTACTCCAATAACCAGACAAACAACAAGTGCTCAATCATTGAGTGCTTTGACAGTAAATGTAAATGGATCTAATAGACATACGTCAGGTTCATTAACAGTGACAGGCACAAACGTAAACGGATCAGGCTCTCAGAGCATATCCGGCACAATCTTACTCAAGGCAGGCACGGCGCGAAGCAGTGATGTTGACGAGCAAAACATATCTATTCCATCAGGAGCAACTGGTGGTAATAGAGTAGACTTAGGTTCAAGTGCGACAGGTGATACACCTTTAGGCGCAGGCAACCTTCCAAGTAGTAGTTTAACATGGGACAGTACCCAAGACTTAACA
>Ga0213866_10001742_pt1 | contig 15918 bp, 19 predicted proteins | sample PICome_11_FD_160079 | JGI IMG/M metagenome (GOLD analysis project Ga0213866, IMG submission 160079) | Coastal seawater microbial communities near Pivers Island, North Carolina, United States - PICO284 | ecosystem: Environmental > Aquatic > Marine > Coastal | place: USA: North Carolina...
TCTCTGCTCAATGCTTGGGAGATGCTACGCCTCACACATCGTGAGGTACCTGCACAAGCTGTCACTGTTCTTCTCTATGTAGCTAGCCACAACCCTTGTCATAAGCAAGCCATTGAGGAGGACACAGGTCTCACAACTGCATCATGTTCAAGGATGATCACATTCTTGACAGGTGATAAAAGACCTGGCGTTAAGCCTAGTGAGATGTGTCTCATTGAGAAGTACACAGATCCTGGCAATAAACGTAGACACATGTGCAAGCTGACACCCAAGGGTGAGCAACTTGTCCACCTAATCAAGTCCACCATCTATGGATGAGATCAAGACATGGCAACAAGCCATGGATTACACATTCCAAACACGCCACTCATGGAGACATGGCAATGGAGCAAAAACGTCGCGAATCAATTGCGGCCACTTTACTCGGCTTAGAGGACTTTCTTTTCCTGTCAAGAAGATCACTCAACCTATCCTCACCCAAGTGTGCATCGAGCTTGAGGACGAAGGAAAAACTGATGCAACTATCAACCGTGTTGTATCAGCTGTCTCGACAGTTCTCAACCATTGCGCATTCGATGGACTAATCGACAACGTACCTAAGTTTCGTCGTCGTACTGAATCAGAGGGTCGAGTCCTTTGGTACACCAAGGATGAGGTTGATCAGATGTCTTTCTTATCCACTGAAGTATTCATGCGTGATGACCTACGGGACATCATCATGTTTGCCGCTTACACAGGTATGCGACAGGGTGAAATCCTGAAGCTACGAGCCAAAGACATTGACCTTGTAGCTAACAAGATCCATGTCGGTGGTGTACCCACTCAAACCACAAAGGCTAAGAACTGGCGTGCGATTCCTGTCCACGACAAGATCAAAGCCATTATTCACAATCGACATTCTGCTGTTACACGTAGTGACACACGATTGTTCGGTGATGAATGGCGCGACAAAGACCAACTGTTGCGTGCATTCAAGAAAGTAAATCGTTTGCTTCCAAAGGAGGATGCTTATGTATTCCACACCCTTCGACACAGTTACGCGACATGGCTCGCTGAAGCTGGCGTCCCAATCAGATCCATCATGGCTCTGTGTGGGCACAAGCGTATCGAGACAACATTACGATATGCAAAGGCTACAGATGCAGCACTCACGGACGCAATGGCTGCTATCTGAGCGCGACTAATGGGTGCGCTGCTACACTCTTCCGGTCGGGAACGCCGACAGTTCTCAGCGAGTCCAATCGCTGGAATCCACACGCGGATGTGGCGGAATTGGTAGACGCGCTAGTTTCAGGTTCATGCGTGAAACCTGATCGCTGACGTATACCTCAAGCATAAACAGCTTGCACGTCAGTCATATTCATATGTACGCTAACGTATGAATCTATTTACCGGATCTAGCGAGGAGTCTTGTTACCAACACCTGCACAAATTGAGGAACAAGTTAATTTTGAAAGAGATGCAATCCGACTCGGACTTGAGCGTCTACGCAAAAACACAAAAGATCTCGAAGACAAAACATATGCTTCTGCAACTGTATACGGTTGTAGCTCTATATCTACTTTGCTCCCTGTTGTTACCGAGCGTATTAAAAGAACCAACGACAGAATCAGATCAAGAAAAAACGGTGTCGCCTTTGCAGAAATCCATCAGTATCTCGAACCCATAGATCCTGGTGCAGCTGCTGCAATTGCGCTGAAAGTTACCTTTGATAAAGTATTCAGCTACAAAGACAAGGCCAACCTGTTGCTCACTGTATGTGAGTCAATTGGCACTGCTGTTGAGCAAGAAGCACAGATGCAGTTTTATGAAAAGAACTGCCCTGGTCTACTAAATACAATCAAGAAAAACTATTGGCATAACACAACTGGTACACACCAAAAGTTTGTCGTTGTTCGTACACTTATTCAGCGTTATGACGTACCTCAGTGGACAACATGGAGTAGGCCATTACGTGTGAAGCTTGGAGGTTGGCTTCTTGATTGCATCATGGAGTCAGGTTGGTTTACTAAAGAGACAACGCAGCAAGGTAAGAAAAAAGAGAATCTAGTAGTTCCAACGCCTGAGTTCTTGTTAATCAAAGATGAGGTGATGGCAAATGCTGAGTTGTTCTCACCTATTGCGTATCCAATGCTCATCCCACCGAATGATTGGCGTCACAATCGACAAGGCGGCTACATACTAAATGAGGTGATGCGTGGTCACGATATGGTTCGTCGGGGCAATGGGGTATGTATACAGGGAGAAATCCCCTACCAATTTTTGAACAAGATTCAGAAGGTAGGCTATCGCCTTAACTCGTTTATTTATGGTGTCGCCGAGACACTCATGGAAAAACGTTATCAGGTTGGTAAGTTTGTCCCTATCGTAGAGATACCTCTACCAAATAAACCGCCTGATATTGCAGAGAACTACGATTCTCGTAAGCAATACAGACGTGATGCTGCTGAAGCAATGAACAAGAACGCAGCGTCATTCAAGAAGTCATGTAGAACACGCATGACAATGGAAGCAGCTAAGTTATTCAAAGATAAGAAGGAATTCTTCATTCCATGGAGCTTCGATTATCGAGGCCGTGCTTATCCAATCCCTGCTTTCCTAACACCACAAGATACTGACTTTGGTAAGTCATTACTTAAGTTCAGTGAGGAGTCATACATGACGCCTGAAGCTGAAGAATGGCTAGCATTTCAAGTAGCTACAACTTATGGTCTAGACAAAGCACCAATCCAGGAACGACTGGACTGGGTAGCCGAGAACGATGAGGTGATTTCTGCTGTCGCACTAGACCCCATCGGCAATATCTCTATATGGGAAGCAGCCGATGAACCCTGGCAATTCTTAGCAGCTTGTGAAGAATACCACCACTGTGTAATTACTCGTGACCGAAATTTTACTTCTCTGCCAGTTGCAACTGATGCCACCTGCTCTGGTCTACAAATTCTCGCCGGATTATGCCGAGACGCAACAACTGCAAGTCTTGTCAATGTCCTGCCAGGAGAAAGACCAGCAGATGCTTATGCCGTTGTCGCCGAGCACGCTAAACCAAACGTCCCTGTAAGTATTCAACCTTACATGGATAGAAAAACCGTCAAGCGAGTAGTTATGACGGTACCTTACAACGCTAAACCTCACAGCAATCGCGGTTATATCCGTGATGCACTTAAGGAGAAAGGCGTTGAAGTTGAGAAAGACGATCTGACTGCAACTGTTAATGCTGTCAGAGATGCCATGGATGAGGTTGTACCTGGTCCTATGGCCGCGATGAAATGGATTGAGTCTGAAGTAGCAAAAGCTATTAAGCGTGGTGCTACTGAACTTGAATGGGTAACACCATCAGGGTTTGTTGTCAGCCAGAAGCTGAACAAGAAGCTATTTGAACGAGTTCGTTTGCAACTTCTTGGTCAAGTAGATATCCGTGTTGCTACTGAAGATAGCGATCAAGTTGACTTATTGCATCACAAGAACGCAACTGCACCGAATCTTATTCATTCACTCGATGCAAGCCTGCTCCACCTTTCTGCACTACGCTTCGACGATCCGATATCCCTCATACACGATTCGGTTCTATGTCGTGCTACTGACATGGGCACTCTTTCACGAATCGTCCGTGAAACTTACATGCACCTGTTTGCCGAAAATTCCTACCTGGAAACATGGGCACAACAAATAGGTGCTGAAACTGAACCACCGATCATTGGAGATCTGACACCAGAGTCCGTGATTGATTCCACTTATTTTTTCTGTTAATTAATCCACTAACGTATGGCACGTACCATCCACAAAACTGAACAGCCTGTTGTCCTTGAAGGATTCCAAGCTGTGATGAAGCCAAGCAAGTTTGGCTATTCACTTGCAACCACTATCCCTGCAGCAATGATTGAAGCCCTTGAGGTTGATCGTGCTGAGAACTTGAAGTGGGCTGAATCAAAACTAAAAAACCCCAAGCGTTCAACTCTTAAACCTGAACCCTGGGAGGAGGTAGCTGATGGACAATACAAAGTTAAGTTCTCCTATAACGAGGAGGCCAAGCCACCTATTGTTGACACTGAAGGAACTCCAATTACAGACGAATCAACACCTCTATACTCTGGATCAAAAGTCAAGGTCGCGTTCTATCAGAAGCCATACATTCTCAAGGATGGCGTTACGTACGGTACTTCACTTAAACTTGTGGGTGTGCAAGTTGTGTCTCTCAGCTCTGCTGCGGGAACCGACTCAGGGGACCTCAGCAGCGAAGAAGTCGCGGAACTTTTCGGAAACACGAAAGGATATAAAGCTTCCGAACCCAATGTAGTCCCGGCTGCTGAGGAAGCAGACGATGACTTTTGAATACTACCGTGATTTCGATGAACTTTATGACGACTGGATAAATGGCATTTCGATCAGGACTTGAGGAAAAAGTCGCTGATCTTATGGTTGAACTGGGAGTGAAGTATGAATACGAATCGACGAAGGTTCCCTATCAAATTCAACATAACTACACTCCTGATTTTCTTCTCCCTAATGGTGTTTATCTTGAGTGCAAAGGGTACTGGGAGGCGGAGGATCGTCGTAAGATTAAAGCCGTCAAACAGCAGCATCCAGAGATTGATCTAAGGATGGTGTTCCAGGCCCCTTTTAATAAGATCAGTAAAAAATCTAAAACAACGTACGCACAATGGTGCGAAAAGCACGACATACCTTGGACGAGCTTTGCAAACATACCAATCGACTGGCTCGTCTGAGTTCTTAAGACACGAAGCGTGTATCACGTGTGGATCATCCGATGGACTTGCTGTCTATACGGATGGTCACACCTTTTGTTTCGTATGTCACCAATGGACACCAGGAGCCACAACTTATTCACAATCGACAACAACTCGCATGAGTTACAGAGGCTCAGCTCAAAGGCTGCAGAAACGCAATATCTCCGAAAAGACTTGTGAGAAGTACAAGATCTACAAAGACGGAGATATCCTGCGGATGTATTACCACGACTCTAATGGGGTCCCCATTGGGTCAAAGGTAAGGACAAAAAACAAAGTCTTCACTTATGAGGGTGAGTCTGACGGTTCATTCTTTGGTCAACACCTCTTCTTCCGCAACAGTAAGGAGAAGAGTGTTGTCATCACTGAGGGTGAGCTTGACGCTGCTTCTGTATGTGAAGCACTAGGAGACTTTCCAGCTGTGTCACTTCCAAGTGGAGCTGCCGCGGCCAAGAAAGCAATGAAGACTAACTACGAATGGCTACAACAGTTTGAGAAGATCATCCTGTTCTTCGATAACGACGAAGCCGGTCAGAAGGCTGTAAAAGATGCTGCCAATGCACTACCACCTGGAAAGGTTTTCATCGCCTCTCTAGACGCTTACAAGGACGCCTCAGACGCTTTACAAGCGAATGACTACAAGGCTGTTGAAAGTGCATATTGGAGTGCTAAATCTTATAGACCTGACGGAATCGTAGATGGTCGATCACTACTTGAACTTGTAACTACACCACAACCACCAGCTAATCATGATTACCCGTTTCAAGGACTACAGCACAAACTACACGGTATCCGATACGGAGAGCTTGTCACAATCACTGCAGGCTCTGGCATTGGCAAGTCAAGCTTCTGTCGGGAGCTTGCATGTTCTCTTCTCCAGAGCGGAGAACGGGTCGGTTACTTGGCTCTTGAAGAGTCCAATCGACGAACAGCCTTAGGGCTGATGTCATCAGCAGTAGGTAAACCACTACATCTAGGGGAACATTCCCATGAAGAACTTACTGAAGCCTTCGACTCTACGATGGTTAATTGGGACCTCTATTTGTTTGATGGTTTCGGCTCCTACGATCCTGATGTTATTTATAATCGGATTGAGTACCTGGCACAAGGTCTCGACTGTAAAATCATTTTCTTGGATCACCTCTCCATCCTCCTTAGTGGACTCGATGGAGATGAACGACGGATGATCGATAACACAATGACTCGATTGAGGTCATTGGTTGAACGTACTGGCATTTCTTTATTCCTTGTCTCACATTTGAGACGATCTACTGGAGACAAAAATCATGAAGAAGGAGCCCGAGTCACGCTCGGACAATTGCGCGGATCTGCTGCGATCGCTCAACTCAGCGACTCGGTCATTGGATTGGAACGCGATCAACAATCCGACAAAGATGGAAGTGCTACGACTGTGCGAGTGCTTAAAAATCGTTATTCTGGCGAAACTGGAGTAGCTTGTACACTTGCGTATAACTTAGAAACTTGCAAATTTGATGAAACAGAACCAGATGAAGAATTCGACGCAACAACCGACTTTTAAGCGACCCAATCCACCTACGGAGGAACAAATCAAACGAGCACAATTCGTTGACAAAACCTACGTATGGAAACAGAAGTGAGTCTGGTCTTTGATTTAGAAACAAACGGATTTCTTAAAGATGTTAATACCATCCACTGTCTTGCTATCCATGACCTCAAAACTAATGAAACGGTGTCGTACAACGACGAAGGTAATCAAGAACCTGTTGTACGAGGGATACAACGACTCCAAGATGCTGATTGTATTATTGGTCATAATGTTATTGGTTACGACTGCCCTGTTATCCACAAACTTTATCCTTGGTTCAGTGGCCCTGGGATTGTCGTTGATACTCTTATTCTCAGTCGTCTGTACCATCCGGACATGATACGTCTGGACAAGAAACATAACTGGAAAAATATGCCACTACAGATGTATGGCAGACATTCTCTTGAATCCTACGGATACAGACTAGGTGAATTTAAAGGTTCATTCGGCAAAGACACTGATTGGAAAAGTTGGAGCCAAGAAATGGAAGATTATTGCATACAAGATGTTCACGTTACCACCAAACTTTGGAACCATTTTCAACCTTACCTGAATGGGTCTCGTTAGAACACGAGGTCGCTCAAATACTTACTAATCAAGAAATACATGGATGGACGTTTGACTCAAATGCTGCATGGGAATTTGCATCTGCTCTCCGAGAAGAGCTACGACAGATTGAAGGAACACTACTCAGGAAACATCCTTACGTTGCAGGAGCAGAATTCACTCCTAAACGAAATAACCGCACGCAAGGATATGTTGAGGGTGCACCCTTTACTCGACTGAAAGAAACCAACTGTACTTCAAGAGACCACATTGCATGGATATTAACAACATTCTATGGCTGGAAGCCCCAGCAAAAGACGACTACTGGGAAGCCAGTCGTAGACGAAGTTATTCTGACCGAGATTGGATCGGAGATTTCTACTCAGTTTGCGAGATGTTTGACGGTAACGAAAATGCTTGGGATGCTGTCGAACGGCACGAACGGTTGGCTGAAGCTTGTTACGAATGAAGGAAGAATCCATCACCACTGTTCGGTCGCAACCTCCACGCATAGATGTGCCCATAGGTCACCAAATCTTGCACAAGTGCCAAGCGACAAAAGATTTAGAGAACTTTTTATCCCAAGTCCAGGTCTCACTATGGTCGGCGCTGATCTTAGTGGGATTGAGCTTCGGATGTTATCTCACTATCTTGCGCGATTCGACGGCGGAAGATATGCCGAGATCCTCCTTAATGGAGATATTCATCAGGTAAATGCTGACAAGATTGGGATTAGCCGTAAGCAGGTTAAGACCGTCACTTACGCGTTTCTCTATGGTGCAGGTGACGAAAAGATTGGTCATTCATTCGACCCGCAATTATCATCGACCAATGCCAAGCGAAAAGGAAAAGAAATCCGTAGCGCATATGTTTCAGCGGTTGACGGGCTTGGTGATCTCATTGCCGCTGTTAATAAAGCTGCGGACAGAGGGTTCATCAAGTCTATCGACGGTAGAAAAATTGCGCTTGATTCACCTCACAAAGCCTTGAACTACCTGCTCCAATCAGGAGCTGGTGTCGTCGCAAAAAGGTGGATGCTTATTAACCATGAACACATAAAAGAGTTGCAATTGTGCTGCTCGCAACTTGCGTTCGTACATGACGAACTTCAATTTGAAGTAGATCCACAACATGCAAAAGACCTTTGTTCATCCTTGGTACTTGCAGCTACAGAAGCTGGAGAGTACTACAACATCCGCTGCAGGATTGATGCAGAAGCCACCACTGGAAAAAACTGGAGTGAAACTCACTAATGCTCTACGGAAAAAAGAAAAAGACTGAAATTAAGTCTACTAAAAAAACTACTCGCCAAGGTCAAGGTCGTCTTTCTAAGCCTAAAGGTGACAGAAAGATGAGTCGAGGCCAAGGTAAATGACGACACTACTAATCGACGCTGACTATATCGTCTACAAAGCTTGTGCTGCTGCGGAGTACGACATTGATTGGGGCGATGATGTAATTATGGTTGGCTCTCGTTTCTCTGAAGCTTATGCATACACTATTAGAGATATCAATAAGATCAAGTCAGAGTTCTTTGATGCTACTGTCATCCTGTTTTTCAGTGACAGCAGTAATTTTAGGAAGCTGGTTGATCCGGCGTACAAGGGACATCGTAATCGTAAAAAACCCTGTGGATACAGAAGAGTAATCCACAAACTACACGATGACTATCAAGTCATTCGTATGCCGTCACTGGAAGCTGATGACGCCATGGGTGTATATGCAACTTCGAATGAAGACTGCATTATCTGCTCACCAGATAAGGATATGAAACAAATCCCTGGAACTCTCTACAACATGGATGAGACGTTCACAATAGACAAACAGTCTGGTTGGGAATGGTTTCTTATTCAGACACTATCTGGTGACCAAACAGATGGCTATTCAGGTGCTCCTGGTTTCGGCATAAAAACTAGCCAAAAATTTTTCGCAGAATACGGGTACACCTGGAATTCTGTAGTGAGAGCTTTCCAGTCAAAAAATCTAACTGAGGCTGATGCTTTGAAAAATGCACGGCTAGCAAAGATCCTCACTGCAGATGACTATGACAATGGACCCATCTTATGGACTCCCACCAATGCCGAAGCTTGTCCTGACAATGGAGCAGGAATTCAAGATGAGGAGGATGAAGGATCTCCTGGACAAGTGTCCGAAGGAGGAACTTATTCCTTTATTTCTTGAGTTGCAGCGAACTAATTTTATTCTTACTAACAACATAGGCGAACTACTTAAAGCATGGAATCTCCCTCCCATTACACCCGAGGCTCAGTAGAGGTTTGGGATTTCATTCGTGACCAACAACTAAATTATCATCTTGGCAATGCTATTAAATATATTTGCAGAGCCGGTTTCAAAAGTAATAACACAAAGGCTCAAGACCTTAAAAAGGCTATCCACTACCTTGAAAATGAACTCGACAACACAACACTGCAGGAACCAATCACTTTCGGATCAAGCGATTCACTTCCGTTCAGCTTATGGGATCCTGAACAGTTCGGAGAACCGGACTATGCAACTGGGTTTGATCGTTGAGGAGTTTGAAGAGTTCAAATCAGCGGTAGCAAATGAGCCTTTTGAAAATGAACTGAAAGAGTTGGCAGACTTGGTCTATGTCTGCTTTCAGTATGCAGAAAATATGGAATGGGATCTAGAAGAAGCACTTGATCGTGTCCATAAATCAAACATGTCCAAGCTTGGTTTGGACGGTAAACCAATTCGCCGTGCTGACGGCAAGGTCTTGAAAGGACCTAACTACTCCCCCCCTGAATTGAAAGATCTGATCAATGGCTGAACTAATTTCTAGAACTGGACGAGTGCAATCGTGGATTGATGATCCCGATGGTCGTCTCCCTGTGTCGTGCACAGTATTTGTAGTAGATGATTCGATGGAAGGACCTGAGGGTATCGAAGCCTCTTGGCGTTTCGCCTCACATGCCCTCAGAAATGGAGCAGGGTGTGCAATCCACCTCTCCAACCTCCGACCAAAAGGACACGATAATGGCAAAGGGTTACTTGCCAGTGGTCCTGTCTCATTCGGGAAGATCTATTCTACTTTGAATGAAATCCTCCGACGAGGTGGTAAGTACAAGAACGGTGCAATTGTTTTGCATATCGATGCAAACCATGCTGACATTGATGAGTTCATCACTGCTCCACGGGATCAACTGCCGTGGGTCAAGCGATGTGTCAACATCACTGACCAATGGTGGCAAGAGATGGATGTCATCACTCGTCAGAAACTAATCAAAGGAATCAAGGCTGGTGATATCTGGCTGAATAAAGTTAAGTACCATGGACAACAACGTATACGCGGAAACGTATGTCTTGAAGTGTACCTGCCCTCCCGAGGAACCTGTCTACTTCAACACGTCAATCTTGGAGCATGTGAATTCGAACAAATACCTGTTGCTTACCGTCAAGGGATGCAAGAACTTTGCGACCTCCATTCTCGGACAGGTGTTGGAGAGACTGGAGAATACCTCAGTTCAGACGTCGATCGACAGGTTGGACTTGGAGTCTTGGGTCTCGCAAACCTCTTGCGTAGGTATGGTGTTACGTACGAGCAGTTTGGACGAGCACTATCTCAGTTCAACTCAGGAGTAGAGAAAGCAACAGTTGCATACACGTTGGTCAAAAAGATCAACGAAGGTATCCAGGAAGCCTCTGCGATTGCCCGTCGTAGCGGTATGGTCCGAGCCTTTGCTATCGCTCCTACAGCGTCTTGTAGCTATCGCTCACAGGATGTTGATGGGTTCACCTGTGCTCCAGAGATTGCCCCACCTATTGCACGAACAGTTGACCGTGATTCTGGTACCTTTGGTGTTGAAACTTATGACTACGGAGATGTAGAAATTGCATCTGAAGTTGGCTGGGAAAACTATCGACGTGTTGCTGATGGTCTAATGGAACTCTATACACGTAGTGGACTTCTTCACGGTTACTCATTCAACTGGTGGTCAGACTTGGCTGTCATGGATGAGAGCTTCATTGAAGAGTGGCTTAGGTCTCCACAAACATCTCTTTATTATTCATTGCAAGTAATGGGGGACGTTCAGGATAAATCTAATGCGTATGCTGCTCTTGACGAGGACGACGTTGATAAGTACCTGGACAGTCTTTTTATGGATGCAGTGGATTCACCTGAACCTCAATGTGATTGTGCAGAATGAACCCTTATCAGAAACTAATGGCGCGAAAGCGCAAATGGACACCAGTGAAACCTGTTGCTGGTTTATGCAAAGAAGGCGCGGAGGAGACAATCCACCGTGCTCTTGCATTGAGACATATGGAACTACCTGTGGGAGATTTTATTAAAGATGCTCTTGCCACTGAAGTTCCGTCTCTATCGAGAGAGCTTTTGCTCTCCAACGTTACAGATGAAGAGAACCACGATCTCGCTCTTGGTTATATCGCCGGTGCTTACGGCATTGATGAAGCGGCTGAGAAAGAAGCCATGGCTCTCCGAAATGCATGGACGCAGCATCCAGATCATACGGTCCTCAAAGCGATGGTTGCCGAGCGTGCAATCTTCTTCGTTCTTCTACCATTCTTTCGCTTTAATGGTGACGCTGCAATGCGAACAACCTCTGCAGATATAAGTCGAGATGAACAAATTCATGTTGCAACCAATAGTTTGGTTTGTCGCGAGTTGGGGCTTGATATCTCTCCTAGTCTTGATAAACTCCGCAAAGCAACTATCAACTGGGTGATGCAGCCTCTTAAGGTTGGAGCATCCGATAAATATTTAGATAAAAAATTTTGGCTGGATTCCAGTGATCGCCTTATGTATGAGGGCAAAGCTCCTGAGCTGAGTGCTACGAAGGCTGCACGAATGCCAGCTTTCTTTGAGCATTCAAATGTCAACCTCCCTCAGTATGCTTGAGACTCTTGGCATGGAACATCATGCCATGGTCAAAGAGCTTGAAGATAATTTTCCGCCCTTAACACCTACTCCTGGAGACACTATCGAACAGATCATGTATAGATCTGGTCAACGTTCTGTTGTGGAGTGGCTGATCAATCGCATTGAAAACAATGGGTAAGAAAAACAAAGGTAAAAACAAATTTAAATTTAACTCTCGTCCTAGTTTATATGGACCTGGTGGTAAGCCACCTAGTGCTGACAAGGGAAAATCTGACAATAAAAAAGCTGACGATAAGGATACTAACCCACAAATGAAGGTCAACAAATCATCTTCTAAAGGTAAGGGAAACAAGTACAAGCCTAATCGTACAGTCAGTGCAGCAGCTCAGAAAAATATCAGAGATACTGAGAAAGCAGCCCAGACTCTTCGCAACTACAAAGCTCCAGAAATGAACGTTGCTGAGAAAAATTATACTCAGAATCTTCCTGATCGTCCTAGCGTTCCCAAGCTTCCGACTATTACTACACCTGGAGGTAACTTGAATACTACCAATGTAGCCAAACCTAGCGGTCGTCCTGGCACTATCAATTCCTACACTGCTCCAGTATCTGATTACAAGAACGTCTATAAAAACTTGAAGCGTAAGCAATTCCAAAAACCGTAACATGACAGCTAAGCAAAGGTATGATGTTCTCCAAAGTGACCGCCAACAGTTTCTAGACAAAGCATGGGAAGCTTCACAGCTAACTCTTCCATATCTTGTTCGTCGTGATGACGAATACACTAAAGGAAATAAAGTTTTAAAAACACCATGGCAATCAGTTGGTGCAAAGGGTGTTGTAACTCTTGCATCAAAGCTGATGCTTGCTCTTCTTCCTCCGCAAACTACTTTCTTTAAGTTGCAGGTAGATGAGTCTGCTATTCCTGAAGGACTCTTTGAAAGGAATCCTAGTGTTAAGACGGAGATGGATACTTCTTTCGCAAAGATTGAGCGAACGATCATGGAATCTATTGCAGCTTCTGATGATCGTGTTGTTGTACACCAAGCTCTTAAGCACTTGGTTGTAGCTGGCAACGCTCTGATCTTTATGAATAAGAATCAGCTCAAGCTTTACCCTCTGAATCGCTATGTCGTAGAACGCGATGGTAACGGTAATGTTGTAGAGATCATCACTCGTGAAACGGTCAGTAAAAAATTAGTTGAAAAATTTTTACCTGATCAAAAACTAAATCAAGCTGCTAATGACTATGAAACCAATCCTGGTGAGTGTGATGTATACACACATGTCAAGCGTGATAACAATCGCGTGACGTGGTACCAAGAGATTTATGGAAAGGTAATCCCTAGCAGCTATGGCAAAGCTCCATTAGATAAAAACCCTTGGCTCCCTCTACGTTTTAACTATGTAGACGGTGAAGCCTATGGACGTGGCCGTGTTGAAGAGTTTATGGGTGATCTCAAGTCACTCGAATCTCTCTCTCAAGCCCTCATTGAAGGCTCTGCAGCGGCTGCAAAAGTCGTGTTTGTAGTGTCACCCTCTAGCACCACAAAGCCAGCTACCCTAGCTGCTGCTGGTAACGGTGCAATCGTACAAGGAAGACCTGATGACATTGGTGTTGTTCAGGTTGGTAAGACTGCTGACTTCCGAACAGCATTTGATCAAGCGCAGACCTTTGAGAAGCGTTTGTCTGAAGCATTCCTTGTCATGAATGTACGTGACTCTGAACGTACTACTGCTGAAGAAGTACGTATGACTCAACAAGAGCTAGAGTCACAACTTGGTGGACTGTTTAGTCTGCTGACTGTTGAGTTCCTTGTTCCTTACCTTAGCCGTAAGCTGGATCAACTCCAGAAATCTCGTGCCATTCCAAAGCTACCTAATGATCTAGTTAAACCTACGATTGTTGCTGGTATTAATGCTCTTGGACGTGGTGCAGATCGTGAAAGCCTGAGTGAGTTCTTGCAGACACTGTCCCAAACAATGGGACCTGAAGCTTTGCAGACTTACATCAATCCAGAGGAAGTCATTCGACGTCTTGCTGGCTCGATGGGCATTGATCAGCTTGGTCTGGTTAAAGGTATGGATCAAGTTAAAGGTGAACAGCAAGAACAGATGCAACAGCAAGCTTCAATGGATCAAAATCTTGCGCTCACCAAGCAAGCTGCACAATTACAACAACTACCCAATGACTCAAGCCAAGCCGGTCCGCCCCCCGAAGAAGGCGGCTCCCCGCTCCCCCCGCCAGCCGGTCCAGAAGGCGGAGCACCTCCAGCCCCTGGAGGAATCCCCGGAGGTCAAGGACCTCTCGGTTAAAGATAGACGTTATCTCAGTAACCAAACTAATAAATACAAGCGCCAACCCAAAGTCGGTACACCAACTCTCGGTCGCAGCACTGCTTACGTGACCGAGGTTGGCCTTGGCAATCTCCGCTCCCAAACTGCATATGACAACACTGACCTATCAGCCTGATCAAGGACAACCTGAATTCTCTGAAGATGAACTTAACTCCATCCAGGTAGGAGAACAGCTTGAACAGGAACAGCAACAACTGCTTGCTGGGAAATACGAATCCGCTGAACAACTTGAACAGGCTTACCTAGAGCTGCAACAGAAGTTCGGTTCTAATCAAACTGAAGGAACTGCGCCAGAAGAAACTTCTCAAGAATCAGAGGAGCAAGAAGCTGACTTTGATTTGATGGAAGCTTTGTGGCAACAGTCACAGTCTGAGTATGACGAAGACACCCTTGAGGCTCTTAGCAAAGCTGATCCTGCTGATATTGCACAGGCTTATCTGGAATACCGTTCCGCGAACCAACCACATGAACTGACATCTGACGAGACTTCTAGTCTTTATGATGTTGTTGGTGGTCAAGAGCAATACACAAACATGTTGCGCTGGGCAGCTGATAACTGCGATGAGCAGACTATCGAGATGTATGACGCAGTCATGTCTAAGGGTGATCTTGAGTCTTGCTTCTTTGCTGTACAAGCAATGGCATTCCGTATGGCTGAGATGGAAGGTTGGCAACCTGATGACTTCTTGTCTGGCCGTACACCAGTACAGACCGCTGATGTCTTTAGGAGTCAAGCGGAAGTTGTTGAAGCTATGAGTGATCCTCGTTATGACAGAGACCCTGCATACCGTCAGGACATCATGAATAAGCTTGAACGTTCAACTGAACTTATGTACTAAAGAAAGATGGCAAACGTTAGCCTCAAAATCGGAGAACATAAATCACGCTCTGGAGGTCTTACTAAGAAGGGGCGTGAAAAATATAACCGTGAAACTGGGTCTAACCTGAAGGCTCCCCAGCCTGAAGGTGGTCCTCGCAAGAAATCTTTCTGCGCTCGAATGAGCGGTGTCAAGGGTCCGATGAAAAAGAACGGTAAGCCAACTCGTAAAGCTTTGGCACTACGTAAATGGAAATGCTAACTATGGCTAAGAAAGGATGTTCCTCAAAGGGAGGAAAAGGTGGCTACAAAAAGTAAGCCTAAGGCTATCAAGCAGCGCCTTGATCCTTCCTGTTGGAAAGGCTACAAAAAATCTGGTACCAAAGTTAAAGGTGGTACCCGAGTAAACAACTGCGTAAAAATTAAAAAGTAAATGACCACCACCACCGAAGATGGCGGACGTTACAACGTCTATGCCAAAGAACCACCTATGGAAGTAATTGACGTGTACGAAACTCACAATGAAAAGGCTGAGAAGCTTAATGGTCGTCTTGCAATGCTTGGCGTCATGGCAGCTCTGGGCGCTTATGCAATCACTGGACAAATCATTCCTGGTATTTGGTAATGTACAAAAAAGGTACGAAGAGTAAGAAAGTAAAACAAAAAGGTAAGTTGATGGCTGCTCTTGGTAACCCTATCCTTGCCAATAATAAAAAAATGAAGATCACATCTAATACGCCTGACTCTAATTATGCTTAACAATAAAGATAAGGATTCCGATAAAGTCAAAGCTAACACAGCTATCAAACGTACCAACACTATCAAAGGTATTGCCAAAGGTTTGAAGGCTGTCAAAGCTATCTCTAATACACTGGGTACTTCTCCTACTGAAACACCTGATGTAGATACCACGGTTTCTAAGACGTACGACAAGGATGGTGCTACAACTGGTAATAATCCCAGTGACCGTGAGTATCGTCTTGATGAAAATGGTGTTGGAAACTTCGTTGACGAGAAG
>Ga0213866_10001745_pt1 | contig 15909 bp, 25 predicted proteins | sample PICome_11_FD_160079 | JGI IMG/M metagenome (GOLD analysis project Ga0213866, IMG submission 160079) | Coastal seawater microbial communities near Pivers Island, North Carolina, United States - PICO284 | ecosystem: Environmental > Aquatic > Marine > Coastal | place: USA: North Carolina...
CAGCAAACTGACCAGTGCTCAGAGTGGTTTGTGCCGTTGTGGTTACATCACCTTCAATGAAAGATTCTGTAAAAGTATATGCACTACCATCGGTGGTGAGACCATATGCGGTTGGGGTATATCCAACTGCACTTCCTGCAGTAAGAGAACCAAGTCCACCTACAGTTGATGGGGTGATGTTGTTACCACTTACAGAATATGTAGAACCGATTCTGTTAGTTTGAACAACAGGACTATCGACAGTCAGTTGAACACTAGAGGATAGTTTATGAGTAATATCGGCATAAACAGGTGTTGTCATCAAAAGCATACCAAAAGCAATCAGAGCTTTTTTCATTATTTGCTATCAGCAATTTAAAATTATTTATCTTATAAAAATTTATAAATAAATCGATAAGTATTGAAAAATACGATGAACGAACAACAAGAACATCTTTCGCAATTGATTGAGCAGAGAAATAATCTTACATCCCAGTTAGAAAATATTCAGGGTCAAACAGCAAGAACTAGAGAAGTTCTTCTGAAAACACAAGGTGCCATTGAGTATCTGGAAGCAGTCGGAGTCACACTGCCAGAACCAGAAGTCACCGAAGAAGCAGCAGAAGAGGGTTGACGGATACAGTTTGATCCCTTATAATATGAGGGTCAACAAGGGCACGTAGCATAATGGATAATGCCCCGCTCTTCTAAAGCGTCGATTGGGGGTTCGAGTCCCTCCGTGCCTGTTGTCCTTCTTTCATTATGGACTCAATCAATCCAATAAAAGTTTTAATACTCATTGGAGAACTTGAAGGGTGTTATGCCCATACCAAGAAGTTGGGTTTTGAAGAGGACAATAAAATCCTTGATGAGATGAAGCAGAGGTATTATAAACTCTACTTCAAACTCTGTAAGGAACAGGGTGTTAAACCCCTATAATCCCGTTTAGCACAGTTGGTAGTTGCGTTGGACTGTTAATCCGAATGTCGCTGGTTCGAGCCCAGCAACGGGAGTTATCGGTATAAATAAAAAAAGTTATACCGATAATAATGGCTAAGATAGAAACCAGAACTTACGCTGAAAGAAAAGCGAAGAATCCTGAATGGGCTAAGAAAATGGGAGACCGTGTTTCTGCTACCAGAAGGAAAAATGTAGCGATTCTAAAAGAGGAAGCAGGAAACTGTTGCTCTCGGTGTGGTTATGATAAATGTCTTGCCGCATTAGAATTTCATCATACTGACCCAACTGCAAAGGAAGGTGGTATAATAGGTTCTACTGCTTCTCTTGCTAAACAACGAGCAGAAGCAGAAAAGTGTATTCTTGTTTGTGCTAACTGCCATAGAGAAATACACAACCCGCCACTCTAACTCAGTTGGTAGAGTAGGGCTTTTGTAAAGCTCAAGTCGCAGGTTCGAGTCCTGTGAGTGGCTTGACAATCTAAAATGATTGTTGTATGATACTCCTGTCCGTGTGGAGGAGTGCGTTGGGAGAGCAATCTCCCACCACTTGCGAAATTAGTTCAGTGGTAGAACGCCATCCTTCCAAGTTGGATGTCACCGGTTCGAATCCGGTATTTCGCTTTCTGGTTAACCGTAAAACCAGAATTTATACTAAGTATAAATACTTTACCTTTTGTAATATTACAAAAAGTAACAAACGGGGAGTTGTCGATTCCCTTTTCATCTGCGGGTAATCATTCCGCAAGTAAAAACGAGGTTTAAACAAATGATCAAATCTGTATTCGCAGCAACTGCTGCTCTGTCTATGTCCGCTGGTGCTGCCCTTGCAGGTCCCTACGTCAACGTGGAAACCAATGCTGGTTGGACCGGAGACAACTATACCGGAGCAACGACAGACATCCACGTAGGTTACGAGGGAGAAGTCGGTGCTGCTTCCTACTATGTTCAGGCGGGTCCAGCAGTAGTTGCTGTTGATGGTGCCGATACCGAGACTCAGTTCTCCGGTAAAGCAGGTGTTGGTATTCCTGTTTCCGATGCTATCGGAGTCTATGGTGAACTCTCTTTCCTGACTGCAGACGATTCTGACGATCTGGGTGTCGGTGGTAAAATCGGACTGAAGTATAACTTCTGATTCTAAACCACTAGTTAATAAGGATATCCTAACGACCTCCCTAAGGGGAGGTTTTTTTGTGGTTAAAATTAAATTAACCTACTCTATATACTGCGGTTTACCTTTTCTTAAAGACAGGATACCTTCATCCTGTTATAATATTCAGGTAAACAAAGCAATTTACACACACAAACAAATGAAAGCATTCGCAGTTGCCCTGCTCGGTTTGGCGGTTACCGCCCCCGCAATGGCAGGTCCATACGTAGAGTCCAAGCACGAGTTTAAAGGAACTGATGAGGACTTCTCTAAGCAAGTTCACCAAGGTCGCGTCGGATATGAATGGAAAATGGGTAAAGCATCTCCCTATGTTGAGGGTGGCATTGGTCACTCTGTTCCTGATGCTGGTGAAGGAGAAACCTTCTATGCACTTGAAGTTGGTAGCAAACTGAAAATCACTGACAGTCTGTCTGCCTATGCTAAGTATGAGAATCTCTTCCAAGAGGATGAAACTCGTGATTGGAAAGTTGAACTCGGCACCAAGTACAAGTTCTGATAACTGATAATGAAACTCAAAGCACTCGCAGCAGTTGTTGCTGCCACTCCTCTGATGGTTGCCTGCGGTAGCGCAGAGAAAACATCTTTCAAATTGAATGGTGCAGGTGCTACTTTCCCTGCTCCACTTTATAATGCATGGTTCGCATCTTTTGCCAAAGAAACTGGTAATCAAGTAAACTATCAAGCAGTTGGTAGTGGTGCTGGTGTCCGTCAGTACACTGCTAAGACTGTTGACTTCGGTGCTTCTGATGGTGCCGTGAGTGATGCTAAGCAGAAACTGCCTATGGTTCACATCCCAATGACTGGTGGTGCTATCGTCCCTGCTTACAACTATCCTGGTTGTGATGCCAAGATGACTCAGACTCAACTTGCTGATGTCTTTCTTGGTAAGATTACTAACTGGTCTGAGTTTGGTTGTGCTGACAAGCAGATTACAACTGTGCATCGCTCAGATGGTAGTGGTACTACCAAAGGTTTTACTAATTCCTTATCAGCATTCTCTTCTGAGTGGAAGAAGAATGTCGGCACTGGTAAGGCAGTTTCTTGGCCAGTTGGTGTTGGTGGTAAAGGTAACTCTGGTGTTGCTGGAACTATTCAAAACCAACCTGGTTCTATTGGATATCTAAATTATGGTTATGTAAATGGTGGAAAGTTCCAACAGGTTGCTCTTCAAAACAAAGCAGGAAACTTCGTCAAAGCAAATGCTGAGACCTCTGCTGCAGGACTTAGTAAGATTGTACTTGATGATCAGCTTCGTGGGGCTGACCCTAACCCTGCTGGTGATAATGCTTACCCGATTGTTTCATTGACTTGGATCCTTGCCTATCCAGAATCTGCTCCTGGTGTTAAGGAAACTCTTCGTTATATGCTGAGTGAGAAGTCGCAAGGTCTTTCAGATTCTCTGGGTTATGTACCTCTCCCAGAGTCTCTTCGGCAGAAAGCACTTGCTGCCGTTGACACTATTAACTAGAAACCGTATAATGGGGAACTATTGTTCCCCTTTTTTTATGAAAAAGAAAGTACAGAAGATGTTAGAATGGTTCTATGATGAATCTGATAGAGGTGAACAGAATATTTCTGAGTGTAAAAGTCTCTATGATCTTGTAGAACGTCTTCAGTATCGTCTAGAAGACATGGAAAATGAGCATATGCAGTTAACCCGTGAAATTGCCAGATTACAAGGTAGAATAGATACATTGGAATCTCGATTACCTAATGAAAATTAATCTCTGGTATTCAAAGAGTATGCAGCAGTGGCGTTGGACTCTATCTGAAGAGTTCAAAAATGGAATTACAAAACTAGAACAACACTCTGGTCAAAGAATTTATCTACGTGATGCAATGGAAGATGTTGCTAATACTGTAGAGTATATGTTGGAATCTAGGAATAAAAAAGATAAATAACTGAAAACTGAAGAAGTTCAGAACAATACAATGGATAGAATAAAGGTAAGGTGTCGTTCCTGTGGAAAGGAATTGGAAGGGCACCCAAGTAAAACGGTTTCTTGTGGATGCCCTAACATGGCAACTATTCGTGGGGATAGAATATCTGGAGTTGACTTATCACAAGTTGTTATGTTAAACTTCAATCAACCCAAAGACAAAAGGGGTGTTCTGACTCAACAAGATATTGAGTGGCAAGAACAAAGACGACAACGCAAGGTTCGTAAATTGAACTTTGAGGTTCGATAATTTTGGAAGGAGTCCGGTTGGTCGAGGACACCGCCTTGAAAGCGGCTGGGTTTAAAAGCTTCGCAGGTTCGATTCCTGTTCCTTCCGTTTAAAAAATTTTATAATTTCTTAAGCACTTTTAGGAAATCAAAACAAAATTGACACTTTGAAAGTGCTTACTATAATAGCTAGTAAGTATTTCAAATTAAAACACATGGACGAACACACCTATAATAATTGGGTGAAAGTCAAAGAGACCTTCGAGGCATCAGGAAATACAGACAATTTCTTTTATAAAAGAGCATGTGCAATTGTGAGTGGATCACCGGATCCTATGGACCGAATGATGAACGACGAGTCACAAAATGGATGAAATTAAACCAGTAGATTATGTCACTAAAGAAGAGTGTCAGGAGATGATAGATGCTGCAATACGCAGACACAATCGTAATGCTTCAATTATTTCAATGTGTGTTGGGTGGGTTGTTCTTGCACTTTTTGCTGAGGGTCTGCTTCGACTTATTGGAGTAGTTCCTCCATTACTACCATGGCTCAAAATCACATTATAGATTGGATCGGAGTTGTACTAGCATTACTTTTTGCTGTGACTATGTTCTGCCAAGGACATGCGATTTTTCATGGTAAGTATGGATACAAACATACTGAACGTGAAAAGAATAAAATGATCAACGTCCGTAAACAAGTCGAAGATCTATTAAAAAAGTAAATGAACCAAGACGAAAAGAGAGAGTTCTACAAAGGACTTCGAGAACGCATCAAACAACTTAGAATGGAACATTTATTTGAAGAACCTTGTCCTTTATATGAGGATGATAATGAAGACAATTAATTCTTTTACACTCTCTATTACAATTTCAATCATTGATTATCTTTATCGTGGTAGAGATTATCAAAGGTTTTGGGTGCTTGAGGAAATTGCTCGTGCACCTTACTTTGCATTTTTAAGTGTCCTACATCTAAGAGAATCATTAGGATTACGTGGACCAGAACACATTTATCTAATGGAGGAACATTTTGCTCAAACTCTTAATGAAACCGAACACCTGGAGTATATGGAAAGCAGGGGTGGTAGTGCTTATTGGGTGGATCGCTTTTTTGCCAGACACCTCGTACTTGCCTATTATTGGATCAATGTGGCTTATTACTGGTTGGCTCCTAAGTCTGCATACCATTTGTCATACGAAATAGAAATTCACGCAGCAGAAACATATGGAAAGTATTTGGCACTTAACGGTCATGATGACAGGATCCTTGAGATCTTAAATGATGAACTAAAGCATTCTAGAGAACTACATAAAGCAATGGAACTTATCAAATGAAAGTAGGATTAATAGGTCTTGGTCGTATGGGTGAGGGTATGTCTCGCCGCATGATGAAAGCAGGCATCGAAGTTTGGGGTTACAGGAGGAACTATGCAAAAGCTCAAGAAGCGTATGAAGCAGGTTATGTTAGTGGAGTTGCCACTAATCTGGAAAGCCTTGTTCAAGTAGTTCATAATGGATCATCAGCAGGTAAAGTACCTGGTATTTTTATGATGGTCGTACCAGCAGAAACAGTAGAGGACACACTTAATGAGTTATTACAATTTTGTGTGGAAGGTGATATTATTATTGATCATGGCAATTCCAATTTTAAAGACTCTAGACGCAGGGCAGAAAGGTTGTCTAAACTGGGCATCCAATATCTTGACTGTGGTACTAGTGGTGGTGTTTACGGTTTGGAGCGTGGATACTGTCTTATGGTTGGTGGTTCAAATACTGCAGTATCCATCTGCTCTCCTATCTTCAGGGCACTCGCACCAGGTATTGGATCTGCCCATCGCACTGATCCTTTGAGTCGTGAAACATCTGCAGAGCACGGATGGTTGCATTGCGGACCACCGGGAGCAGGTCACTTTGTAAAGATGGTTCATAATGGTGTAGAATATGGAATCATGCAAGCATACGCAGAAGGATTTAATATCCTGCATGAAGCTAATGCTGGGTCACAGTACGTTAAAGAGGGAGATGCTGAGGTTGCTCCAATGGATAATCCAGAGGACTATCAGTATGATATTGACTGTGCTGAAGTGGCTGAGTTATGGCGTCGTGGTAGTGTGGTTGGGTCTTGGTTGCTTGATCTTACCGCTGATGTTCTACGGCACGATAGAGAGCTTAGCAAATTCGATGGTGGAGTATCAGACAGTGGTGAGGGTCGTTGGACGGTTCACGCTGCTGTGGATCTTGGCGTACCCGCTCCTGTTATCAGCAGTGCGTTGTGGTCACGTTTTGAGTCACGCCGTTTGGGTGCTTTCGCAGCCAAGGTTCTAAATGGAATGCGAGCAATGTTTGGAGGGCACGACGTAAGATGACACAGAGACAATGGCAAGAAGTTTTCTCTATCGTGAGGAAAGAGCAGAAAGGACTATTAAAAGAAATGTGGGATAAGTCACGGTACGAAGAATTGTCTTCTATACTTGATGAGTTATATCCCATCGCATACGGAGGTAATCCCCCAAAATGAGTATCTGTATTGGAATGAATAGTGTGCTTGCTGCTTTGGCAACAGTAGTTGTTGGTGAAGTGACTCCCGAATCAGTTGGAACTTATATTTCACTTAATGCTGATCCTTGGGACAATAATGCACAAATAGACTTTGAGGAACCAATGGGTTCTTTTGGTCTTGAATATGATATCCATACAAATGTTAGGTTGTTTGCTGAACATCTCTCATCACCTGTGCAATGTAACGATCATCCAGGAATCAATCATGTTGGAATTAAACTTCTCGCACCAATGGGTAGCACTACTTTTTACTCTGGGATCAGCGTTAACAATCCTTATGTTGATAGTAACGATAGGTTTGAAGGACCATTGGGGTCAATAGGTGTAGAATTTGGACAAGACTTCAAACTATATGCAGAGTACCTAACTAGTATTAAAGAAATAGAAAATGGGAGAGCATCAATGGGTTTTAAGGTATTTTTTAGATGACTTTTGCTGATGTCTTACTATGGGCAGCTGCGCCCTTTGTACTATCCACGATATATTTCGGGGTACGAAAAGGTGAAAATAACTACTACGAAACAGACAAGTACAATGGAAACGGAACCGCTCACTAAAGGTATAGTAATCTTCGGTGCAACTGGAGATCTATGCAAAAAGAAATTAATCCCTGCATTACATAAACTTTGGGAGAAAAAACTTCTCCCAAGTTCTTTTGTAATTACAGGTGCAGCTAGGAGAGATCCTGGTAGAGATACTTGGGTAAAATCTTTAGGTGAATATCCTCAAGATTTTATTGATCTTCTCGATTATGTTTCTTGTGATTTAGATGATCCGGAAAGTTTCTATCATCTTCCAGAAACAGATGATACAACTTATTTTTTATCTGTCCCACCAGAGAGGTACGAAAATGCCATCACCAGTCTCAAAGGAACAGGATTCCTCGACGATCCAGAAACGTCCCGTGTTGTTATTGAGAAACCCTTTGGGTACGATCTTAAATCTGCTAATCATTTACAGTCAGTGGTGGGCAGACATCTACGCGAGAAACAGGTTTATCGCATTGACCATTATCTTGGTAAAGATACTGTCAATAATATTCTTGCTACCCGCTTTGGGAATATTCTTCTTGAACCACTTTGGAATCGGGAGTATATAGAGGAAGTTCAAATCTTTGCAACTGAAACTATCGGTTGTGAAGGTCGGTCACAATACTATGAAGGTGCAGGTGTTGTAAGAGATATGCTACAGAACCATATGCTACAGGTTCTGGCATTGATTGCGATGGAAGCACCTTGTAGAATGGATGCTAAAGAAATTCGCAGAGAAAAGGTTAAAGTTTTATCTGCAACTCGTTTAGGTACAAAATTAATCTGTGGACAATATGACACTTATCGTTCTGAAGAGGGTGTTGATCCTCGCAGTCACACTCCTACCTTCGTTGCTGGTGATCTTTATATTGATAACTGGCGTTGGAAGGGAGTTCCTTTTCACTTCATGACAGGCAAGAAAATGCCTTATGGATGTGTAGAAGTTGTCATCAAACTAAAAGCACCACCACTCAGTCTATTTGAGGGTGAGATGAATGATCGAATTGTAATCAGACTTCAACCACATGCTCATCTTGATATTCGCATTGATGTTAAGTCTCCTGGACTTGGTGATTCTGTTGAACCAGCTACACTGACTCATCGTTATCCTGACTGGTTAGGTGTAGATGGTTATGAGAAACTTCTATATGATGCAATCGAAGATGATCAATCACACTTTGTCCACTCCGAAGAAGTATTGGAATCTTGGAGGATTGTAGATGATCTTCTGTGTACTGGTGATAAGTGTTCAATTCGCACTGTCCCTTACATCTACACTGGTGGATGGGGACCACAATATAAAGTAGACCGTATTACTGATTGGGATTTTCCAGCATGAGTTTATTGTTTGTATTTGCTTTCATTTCATTGCTAATTTCTGCAATGCAACTCACTTGGCCAGGTAGATATCGAGGTTAAAATGGATGACAAAGAAAAGGAGAAACAAAAAAGAATAAAAGAAGTAGCAAAGCATCTTCATCCTCACGATGATGAACCCGATCCTACTGCTTATATGGGGAATTATAACTTTCCTCAGATGCTCTTTGCCTTTTGTCTTGGATTTGCGACTATGTTTGTTTTATCTATCAAAGAGATAGAAAACTTTAAAGGTTGTCCTTTACCAGCATACTTCGATGAACCACGTTCAACTGTTCGTTAGATCTGTTATGCAGACTCCTTGGTGTCTTGGAGTGATGGGATTTCTTCTTGTATTTGTTCCCATTTTGGGAATGTGGGCAGTGCATCATTATGGTTGGGAGCACTGGGAACCATTTGACAAGCGGCATAAGAAGTAGTATAATTATTTCAACGAGGACTTGAGACGTTCCGACCAAAGGTGCCTAGCGGTTCGGATATACCGAAACCCTGTAGTTAGGAATCAGCCCCCTTTGGATATTCGCGGAGGACCTGCGTCTTACTCCGATGTGAAACTGTCAGAATGTTGGGTTGGATAGATGCCCCATAGCAAGCATTCGGATAAGTCCATCGTTATCGGGGATTAGTAAAATGGTATCACGCTGCTTTTGGGAAGCAGAAACGCAAGTTCGATTCTTGCATCCCCGATTGCCAGTATCAAAACTGGCACACTTGACTACATAGTCACAACACCTTATAATAACCAGGTAAACCAAACACAACAATGGCACTGACTGAAAAATTCAAGAGCAAAGATATCAGCATCCTTCGTGGTGCATCTAATGGTGATTTTTTCCTTGATGTAAAGAATCCGAAACTTTACAAAAAAGTCCGTCGATATTATGAAAACAATGGTGTAGTATTCTCTGGTGAACCACTGGATGATTATGAAATGCTAATGGAAAATCTGTTTGCAGATCTCGAAACCGTTGAAGTTGCCTGATGAAAGTTACTAAAAAACCAACCGTTCTCCTTGAGCGGTTTCCCTATCGTTATATTCAAGTCGGCAAACTGGAAATCAATGGTATGCCAGATTGTCGAATTCAAAAAGTAGATTCATACACGGGTCGTTACAAAGACATTTATCTTTGTGATAATGAAATGCAGTTGTTGACTGCTATGGAAGACTTTGAATATACAAAGTGGCTTGACCCCGATATGGTTCCCTGTTATGTAAAAGACTCGGTATCGTCTCAAAACTAGCCCTGGTCGGTGAAGGTTCCCCTTCAATCCCGAAGTCACGGATGGACTATAACAGCACTGGTGGAGTCATTGACCTCCTTTGAGTTTACGGCATCTCTCAAATGCCGTTGGTGCGGATGGGATCTCTCTCCCGCTCTGTTTCTTGCTTCAGGTTAAAGAGCAAGTGGCGTGCATGAAAGACCGTATGAAGCAGGGTTGCATAAACTCTGCTTTTTTATTATAATAGATACTATGTGAATCTTTAGTTTTAATGTCCGAATACAAAAAGACAGCACTTGTTCTTGGTGCTGGTGGATTTATCGGAAGTCATATGGTTAAACGACTTCGACAAGAAGGATATTGGGTTCGTGGAGTAGATCTTAAACAACCTGAGTATTGTGCATCTCATGCAAATGAGTTTGTTGTTGGTGATTTGAGAGACACAAAGTTTGTTGCACGTTGTATTCGATATGCTGGAGAGACTGGTAACTTTTATGTCAGTATCGTAGATAAATTTCTGGAACCCTTTGATGAAATCTATCAGTTTGCTGCTGACATGGGTGGTGCAGGTTTCGTTTTCACCGGAGAGAACGATGCAGATATCATGCACAATTCTGTGTCCATCAATCTAAACGTTCTTGAAGAGCAACGTAAATGGAATGAAATTACAGAACTGAATAAGACAAAGATTTTCTATTCTGGATCAGCATGTATGTACCCAGAACACAATCAACTTGATCCTGACAACCCTGACTGCCGTGAAGAATCTGCATATCCAGCAAATCCCGACTCTGAGTATGGATGGGAGAAACTTTTCAGTGAACGTCTCTACCTTGCCTACAATCGTAACCACGGTATTCCTGTTCGGATTGCTCGTTACCACAACATTTTTGGTCCTGAAGGAACCTGGGACGGTGGAAGAGAGAAGGCACCAGCTGCAATCTGCCGTAAAGTCGCTTACCTCCCGGAGGAGGGTGGAGCAATCGAGGTGTGGGGAGATGGATTACAAACTCGTTCCTTCCTGTACATTGATGAATGCATTGAAGCAACTCGACGGTTGATGGACAGTGACTTCATGGGTCCCGTGAATATTGGATCTGAAGAGATGGTTACTATCAATCAACTTGTAGATACTGCTGCCAAGGTTGCTAGTAAGTGTGTTCAAAAGATTCACATTGATGGTCCTCTTGGTGTGCGTGGTCGCAACTCTAACAACGACCTCATTCGTGAGAAACTTGGTTGGGATTATTCTCAAACTCTTGAAGAAGGTATTCGTAAAACTTATTCGTGGATTGAAAATGAAATTAATCGCACACAGAGGTAATCTAAACGGATCTGATCCTGATACTGAAAATAAACCAGATAAAATCTTGGAATGTATCGAACAAGGATATGATGTTGAAATTGATATTCGTTATGATCCAAAAACTGATGCCCTTTGGTTAGGGCATGATGAACCTCAATATATGATCAGCTGGTATTGGTTAGCAGGAAAGCAAGATTATCTTTGGATTCATTGTAAAGACATTGCAACCCTTCATGAGTTTTCTACTAAGACGGGTGGATATAATTACTTCTGGCACCAGGAAGATGATTATACTTTGACCAGTAAGAATATTATCTGGGCATATCCAGGTAAAACTTATTCAAGCAATACTGTGATTGTTATGCCTGAATGGAATAATCCAAATTGGGACCACTTAAAGGCTACTAATTGTTATGGAATTTGTACCGACTATGTAGAAAAACTTACATGAAAATTATTATAACGGGTGCTGCTGGACAAATTGGTTCAAGTTTATCTTGGAGACTTAAAGATAAACATGATTTGGTTCTTGTAGACAATTTAAGAAATGGACACTTCAATAAAATTGAAGATCTTGAATGTCCTTTTTACAATGTGAGTGTAGCATCCCCAGACTTCTTTAATATCTTCTCTGGCGACTATGATGCTATCATCCATCTTGCTGGTGTTACAACTCTTCCTGATTGTGAATGCAATCCTGTTGATACTTTGAGTTCTAATGTCCTTGGCACATCTAATGTCTTGGACTTCTCTAGAAGAAAAGGTATACCTCATGTAATCTTTGCTAGCACGGCAGCAGTATATGAACAGAATAAAGAAGATGTATTAACAGAGGATCTTGATATCAACCCAAGGTTGTACTACTCATTGTCCAAGAAAATGTGTGAGGAGTTAATTGCGTCTTACAGAAAAAACTATGGATGTAACGTCACGACTTTAAGGTTCTTTAATATCTTTGGTCCAGATGGTGATAAGGAGAGACTCAATCCTCCTCTTATCAGCTATGTTCATAGAGAACTGATGAAGGGTTTACCTCCAGTATTGTGTGGCGATGGTGAGCAAGTTAGAGACTTTATCTGCATTGATGATGTTCTAGCAATGATTGAACTTTGTTTGGATAAGAAACCCAATGACACCTTTAATGTTTGTACTGGTGTGACTACAAGTGTCAATCAGATTGCAAAGTGGGTGGCTGAAGAACTGGGACTAGAACATCTTGGTATCAAGTACAGAAAGAGTAATCAACTATGGGATACATACCCAGATCTCTTTGAAGGTCAATACCCATTTGATAAAAATATTGTTGTAGAAGAGACAGAGAAATATACCAAGGGATCGTATGAGAAGGCAAAGAGAATCCTTGCATGGGAACCCAATACAGATATTGAATCTGAAGTTAAGAGAGTGGCGAGGTTGATTAAGTGAAGGTAGCTCTATTATTATGTGGTCAACCAAAGTATCTGGATGACCCTCGTCCTTACCATTTCTTTAAAGAGAACATCATTGATAGGTATGACACTGATGTCTATTGTCAAGCCTGGTTTGAAAAGGGTGCTGAGTATGAGATCACTGCGTTTAATTTAAACGCTCATAGGTTAGATTCATTTACCTCACTATCTGTTCAATCTCCTGTATTAGATAACTCTGATCAAATCATCAAGGAGATTTATAAACCAAAGAAGTATTCCTTTGAACCTCCAAGGAATTTTAGATTTGAGAAGACTGTAGAGGCATGGTTGGATCAAAGGTATACTAACAGGTATGTAAATGTAGGTGTCTGGGATAGGCACAAGTATAGTTGCATCCTATCCTTCTTTAAATCACAACAGGATGTATTGAGTCTGGTCAATAAAGATGATTATGATTTTTTCGTGCTAAGTAGATATGATATCACCATAGATAACTTCTCCTCTGTCATCGATATATCTACACTCGATCCTGAGAAGATGCATCTCCAAAACATTCATGATTCATTTCCTGATGGGATGTATATCTTCTCTAAAAAGTATTTTGACTGGTTCAAAAACTTGTACGATGAGATTCAGACCCTGGATATATTGAAGAGGGTTCCTCACCCATCATCAGAACGATTGAAGAAGGCATCTTTTGGTTTACATTATGGAATGAATTTTGTTCAACCTCACCCCATCAGGATTAATATTCTCAGAGCATGATGAAGACAATTAAAAGAGATAGGTGTGTTCTTGCTGACACCGATGACTTGACAGAGGTCTATACATTCAAAGACTTCCCTGTATTCTGTGGGTGTGTTGACTCAGAATTGGAGGATGTGTTGTGTGATATGTCATGGAGTGTGTCTGAGTCATCTGGTATCATTCAGTTAAATCAACTTATCCCTCTTGATTTTTTATATTCTGTAGGTCATAACTCAGGCAACATCGGTAAGACCTGGAGAGAACATCATAAAAACTTTTCTGAGTTTATCAAACGAGGGAACTATAAAAATGTATTGGAGATTGGTGGCGCAACAGGTAATCTATTCAATAATTTTCTGACAGAGACCAAGTATTTTACCTGGAATATTTTGGAACCTTGCTCCGAAGTAAAGGTAAGAGATAAAAGACTTAGAGTACATAGAGGATTCCTTGAAAGATATGATTTTGGTGATGAAAAGTTTGATACTATTATCCACTCTCATGTATTGGAGCACACATACAATCCTCTAGAGTTTATTGAAAAGATATCAGATCTAACAGTACTGGGAGGAACACAATATATCTCTATCCCCAATATGAGATATGCTCTTGAGATGGGATATATGAATATGTTGACCTTTGAGCATAGTTACTTTATTGATATTGACTTCCTTAAGTGTATATTAGCAAGAAAACAATTTGTTGTTGATGAGATAGTAGAGAACAACCACTCTATCTTCATTAAAGCAACTAAGGTTGATTACACTCCAGAGTTTGAAGAGTATTTTTCATCACACAAAGAATTGTTTGTCAACTATATTGATAAGATTTTGAAAGACATTGAATCAATTAATCAATCAATGCACTCTCTAGATAATGTATTCTTATTTGGTGGACATGTCTGGTCTCAATATTTGCTATCGATGGGTCTATCCAAAAACATTGTCAATATTTTAGACAACGATGTTGATAAGCAGGACAAGAGACTGTACGGGACGGATCTTATTGTAAAAGACCCAAAAGTGTTGTATAATTACACTGAACCAAAAGTTATAATTCGTGCTGGAGTTTACTCTGAGGAAATCAAAGCACAACTTCTTAGCATCAATCCAACAACGAAGTTTTTATGAAAAAGATATTAGTATGTTTTGTTGGCACAGGAACTTATCTAGAGTTTCTGCCTCAATACTATGAGAAAGTAATGGAGAACTTTTGTCCAGGGTATCCCAAAGATATTCTGGTTCTTACTGATGGTGAACTATCAGATACTCCAGAACACATTATTCTCAGAGAAACAGAACACAAAGTATGGCCTTACATTACTCTCGAAAGATTTAACATTATTCTAAAGCATAGAGATGTTATTGAAAACTATGATTGGTTTGTATTCATGGATGCAGATACGATTGTAAATCAAAGAGTGGAGTATGATGAGTTCTTTGATGAAAGCAAAGATTATCTTGGGGTTCATCACCCTTGCCATTATTTGAAATGGCCTCCACATAATCAACCGTATGGATCGTTTGACAGAACTAACTCTAGAGCAAGAGTTGGTGATGATGATGATCTGAGTACTTATTGGCAAGGTTGTCTGTGGGGAGGGAAGGTTCCTGAAATATTTGCTATCATGGAGGAACTAGATAGTAGAACACAACTTGATCTAAATGATGACATCATTGCACTTTGGCATGATGAAAGTCATTTGAATAAAATATTCATCGAGAACAAAGATAAGGTTAGAACACTCCCCTCTGATTATGCCTATCCAGAATCTTTTGATGATCGTGTAAAAGATCAACTTGAACCAAAGATTGTACATCTTGCAAAAAATAATAGCAAATATCACTCATGACAAAACTTGTTATCTTTGATTTGGATGGTGTCCTTATCGACAGTAAAGATTATCACTATGAAGCACTGAACCAAGCATTAGGACCAGAATATGCAATCAGTAGAGAAGATCATGTAAGCATCTATGATGGTTTGCCAACCAAGGCAAAACTAGAACTTCTTACCAAGAACAAAGGTCTTCCAGTAGATCAGTATGATAAAATCTGGAGAGATAAGCAAGAAGCAACTCTCAAGATTTTTAATGAGTGTGTTGCTAAAGACTATGAATTGATGGGGTACTTCCAGCAGTTGGTGGACTGTGGTTACAAGATTGCCGTTGCTTCAAATAGTATTCGTAATACTGTTAAGATTATTCTTCTTCGTTTGGGATTGCTTGAGTTTGTGGACATGTATGTCTCCAACGAAGACGTTGTTCGTAATAAACCATTTCCGGCAATGTATTGGAAGTGCATGACTGCATTGGGTTCTTTACCTAATGATACGGTCATCATTGAAGATAGTCACATTGGTCGTCAGGGAGCTTTGGATAGTAAGTGCCATCTTGTCCCTGTAGAAAATAGAAAAGATCTTAATCAGAGTAAGATTGATCGAATCAAAAAAATTCTGAATGGTACTAAAGCAAAGGTTGC